>Ga0209550_10002484_pt1 | contig 17696 bp, 16 predicted proteins | sample LauGreSuBDMM15SN_2_FD_187567 | JGI IMG/M metagenome (GOLD analysis project Ga0209550, IMG submission 187567) | Freshwater lake microbial communities from Lake Michigan, USA - Su13.BD.MM15.SN (SPAdes) (version 5) | ecosystem: Environmental > Aquatic > Freshwater > Lake | place: Lake Michigan...
CATGAAAAAAGAATGGGAGACAAAATACTCACATCCTATTTCAACCATGCTGTTGATGGATATATTGCAATGAGCGCACAGGTTCAGCATGATATGGCCACACTTGGAATCAACAAGCCAATTCAATTGCTTCATCATCCCCTGTTTGATCATTTTGGAGACCCTGTAGAACGCATGATGGCCAGAAAGGAATTGGGCATTGATCATCAAGGAGGATTGCTTTTGTTTTTTGGTTTCATCAGGCAGTATAAGGGATTGGATTTGTTATTAGAAGCCATGGCTGATCCTCGCATCAAAGAAAGCGGATACAAATTGGTCATTGCTGGAGAGTTTTATGAGGATCCAGTCAAATACACCCATCTCATCAGGTCTTATCAACTGGAGGATCAGGTAATTTTATTCAATGAATTCATCCCAGAACACAAGATTCGCTATTTCTTTAGCGCTGCTGATGTGCTTGTGCAACCCTATCGTCATGCAACCCAAAGCGGTGTAACGCCATTGTCCATGCATTTTGATTTGCCGATGATTGTAACTGATGCTGGCGGCCTGAAAGAAATGGTGATGGACAAGGTTAGCGGGCTTATTGTGCAAAAGGATTCAGCGTCTATAGCTGATGGTATTCTTGAATATTTCAAGATGGGAAAGGATTTTTTCATTCCAGCACTGGTCCAACAAAAGAAATCTTATTCCTGGTCTGTGATGGCAGATGGAATACTGGCCTTTTGGAACAGGCTGAAGAGCGAAAAGAATGCTAAATAAACAACAAAGGCTATCGTTTCCGTTCAATATATCCGAATTTTGATCCATAAATATTTATTGTGAACAAACGTTTTCTCCTGCTGATCATTTTTCCAATTTGCTTGAACACAATCATGGCACAATCTTTGGTCAAAAAAGAGACAGATAAGATAATTGTTCAACAACAAGACAGCCTTGCTGGATATGGACAACAAATGGTTGCTTCTACAGATGCTGCCACAAGGTTCCGTTCAGATAGTTTTTTTACCAGAATACTCGTAAGGGCCCTCAAAACGCCCCATTCGTTTCAATTTCCCTTTGATTCACTGACAACCATTTCAAGAGTATATTCACCAGACAGTGCTTTCAGGATCTTTACCTGGCAAGTAAGCAGGGATGAAGATTTACACAGAAGACATGGTGCCATTCAAATGAAAACCACTGATGGAAGTTTAAAATTATTTCCGTTGATCGATAGAAGTTTTCTGATCAACGACCAAAAGGATACTGTAACGAACCATGAATGGTGGATTGGAGCCATATACTACAAAATCCTGTTGCATGAATTCAACAAGAAAAAATACTATACGCTATTGGGATATGATGAAAATTCTATCAGAAGCACCAAGAAAAGGATTGAAGTACTGCATTTCAACGACAATGGACAACCCGTTTTTGGAGGCTCATTTTTTAGCTTTGCGCAGGATACAGTAAGGAAAAAAGATCAATCCAGGTTTTGGATTGAATACAAGAAAAATGGCAACGGCAGATTGCTCTATGACGATGAAATGGGAATGATCATGTATGATCATCTCATCTCAGAGACGAATGAACCCGCAAAAAAATTCACCTATGTTCCTGATGGAGATTATGAAGCCTTCAAATGGGTCAATGGGAAATGGCTGCATGTAGAAAAAGTATTTACCTTCAAACTATTGGATGGTCAGGCACCCGTGGAAAAACCACTGAATGAAAGCAAATTGAAGCCGATCAAAAAGGGTTAATCATCCAATTTCAATACAGCAAGGAATGCTTCCTGGGGTACTTCAACATTTCCTATCTGGCGCATCCTCTTCTTGCCTTCCTTTTGTTTTTCAAGCAATTTCCGTTTACGGCTGATGTCACCACCATAACATTTGGCGGTTACATCCTTTCTCATGGCTGAAATATTTTCTCGGGCAACCACTTTGGCACCAATGGCAGCTTGAATGGCAATCTGGAATTGTTGACGTGGCAACAGCTCTTTCAATTTTTCACAAAGCTTTCTCCCAAATTCCTGAGCACGGCTGCGGTGAATCAATGCAGAAAGGGCATCCACTTTTTCACCGTTTAACATGATGTCCATTTTCACAATATCACTTTCCCTGTATTCAATGGGCACATAATCGAATGAGGCATATCCCCTGGTCTGGCTTTTCAGTTTATCATAAAAGTCAAAAACAATCTCGGTTAGGGGCATTTCAAAAATCAACTCAACACGGGTCTGTGTGAGGTAACTCTGGTTGATCAACATGCCACGTTTGCCTAGGCAAAGCGTCATGATATTGCCGATGTATTCGGGCTTGGTGATGATTTGGGCTTTGATGAAAGGTTCATCAATGTTTTTCATCTGGGTAGGATCAGGCATTTCAGTGGGATTATTTACCCTGATAACATCGCCTTTTGTGCTGTAGGCAACGAAGCTTACGTTTGGCACAGTTGTGATAACCGTCTGGTTGAATTCCCTTTCCAAACGTTCCTGGATGATTTCCATATGAAGCAATCCAAGGAAACCGCAGCGAAAACCAAACCCAAGTGCCTGTGAAGTTTCAAGTTCATAGGTCAGTGATGCATCGTTCAATTGTAACTTGTCCATGCATTCCCTGAGTTCCTCAAAATCTTCTGTAAGTACAGGATAGATTCCTGCAAAAACCATTGGCTTGACCTCAGAAAAACCCTTGATCATGGGGGCAGGATTAATGGCATTTACAATGGTGTCACCAACTTTTACTTCCTTGGCATTCTTGATACCTGTAATCAGGTAGCCTACATCACCACATTGCACTTTTTTCTGTTCCTGCATGGTCAGCTTCAAGATGCCTACTTCATCAGCCACATAGTCTTGTTCAGTAGAGATGAATTTTATTTTCTCCCCTTTGGTAATACTACCATTCATGATGCGGTAGTAAACAATGATTCCCCTAAAGGAATTGAAAACACTATCAAAAATGAGCGCCTGAAGCGGGGCATCAGGATTACCTTTGGGATATGGGATTCTGTTTACAATGGCATCGAGAATGCCTTCAATACCTATGCCTGTTCTTCCGCTGGCCAATAGAATATCTTCAGCTTTACAACCTATCAATTCAATGATCTGATCCTTTACCTCTTCAATCATGGCTCCATCCATGTCTATCTTGTTGATGACCGGGATGATTTCAAGATTATTGTCAACAGCCAGATAAAGGTTGGAAATGGTTTGGGCCTGAATACCTTGCGTAGCATCTACGAGCAATAGCGCACCTTCGCAGGCAGCAAGCGCACGGCTTACCTCATAACTGAAATCAACATGTCCGGGAGTGTCAATGAGGTTAAGGATATATTCAATACCATCCTTATGATTGTAGTTGATTTGGATGGCATGGCTTTTGATGGTAATACCCTTCTCTCTTTCAAGGTCCATGTCATCGAGGACCTGATCCATCATTTCTCTTTCACTGATGGTATTGGTGGTTTGAAGCAATCGATCTGCCAAAGTAGATTTACCATGATCGATATGCGCAATGATGCAGAAATTCCTGATTTTTTTCATCGAATGGGTTCAGCTGTAAAACGATTAGTGATACTGTTTATTGAGATATGCAAAGTTAGTCATTTTAAGTATGCCTATACCTTGGAATATCATAACACAAATTAAGCAGGCATGTTCATTGATTTATCCCAAAAGTTAATAACACAACCGTAATACCTATTTCAAAGCCTTGATGATTTGAATGAATTCAGTGGTAATCAAAGATGCACCTCCCACAAGACCCCCATCAACATCTGGTTGTGAAAAAATCTCATTGGCATTGGCCCCTTTTACACTTCCGCCGTAAAGGATGGAGATATTGTCAGCAATAGCGTTACCAAATTGATTTGCCAGTACAGCCCTTATATGTGCGTGCATTTCTTGTGCCTGTGCAGATGTTGCTGTTTTTCCGGTACCTATTGCCCAGATCGGTTCGTAAGCAATAACAACCTTTTGAATGGCTTCAATATCAAGATGAAACAATGATTCTTTCAATTGCACAGCCACATAATCATTTTGACCATCATCTTCCCTGATGGCAAGGGGTTCACCACAACAGAATATTGGGGTAATGTCTGTTGACAGACAACGGTCAACTTTTTCAGCCAATTGTTGATTGGATTCTAAAAAGTATTCCCTTCTTTCACTATGTCCTACCACACAGTAATGAATATTGATGGATGCCAGCATATCTACAGAAACCTCACCTGTATAGGCACCAGCGGTTTTGTTATGGCAATTTTGGGCCGCAACAAACATATTGGACTTGTTGTCCAACTGTTGATTCGCACTCACCAAATAAGGAAAGGGAACAGCGAATATTACACACTGACTATTATTTACTTGTATGTTTGAATTGATAATTTCATTAAGAAGTTTTGTTCCTTCTTCAAGGGTATTGTTCATTTTCCAATTGGCAGCTGCAATCTGTTTTCTCATTGTTGAATGGTTTTAAGGTAAAATGTTTTAATCGATTCTAGTGCTGAAGTTGTTGGTTCTTGTCCTTTCATCATCATCCAGCGCTTAACTTCTTCCAATAACTTTTCAAGGTCATACTGTTGTTCCATCCCCCATTGAAATGGAGCAATATATTTGGGTAACATGTCAGTAGGGTTAAAGACATTTGAAAATCCACCAATCACCGTTCCACTGTTGAAACTTGTATTGATGGCAGTTTTTACATGATCGCCCATGAGAATACCCGCTTTTTTACCTGCATTGATGAAAGATGAAGTATCCATGTTCCATGCTTTCAATTCACCGGCAGTATTTTTCAGGTTGGAGCAACTGGTTCCTGCACCCATGTTGCACCATTCTCCTATATAGCTGTCTCCCAGGTAACCATGGTGGCCTTTGTTTGAGTAAGCGTGTAAAATGGTATTTTTTATTTCCCCTCCTACGGTGCAATCATTTCCTATATTGGTTCCTGCATACAAAGTCGCTCCCATTTTGACCACAGTTCTTTTTCCGATATAAAGCGGACCTCTGAGCATGGCTCCTTGCATGATATATGCGTCTTCATCAATCATTACCGGGCCTTCCTGGGTATTGATACAACAATGTTCCAATCGAGCAGTTGGGTGTACATGCAATGGATGCACTCCTGATATTAACACCTGTTCACCATGTGGATTGGTCACAATATTTTCTTTGAGCAATTGAATGTCATCCAATACCAATGATGTATTGTGATGAACAATGTCCCAAGGGGTTTTGATTGCAAAAAATGAATCGTTGGGGTTTGTATTTTTTTCAAAAAAGGATTTGATATCCAAAGAAATCTTTGGGATAAACCGGGCATCCCAAATGATGTCTGCAGAAGATGATTCGTCTTCGGCAATGATATCGAGGTCAATATGTTGAGACAAAGCCATTGTCTTCCACTTGTCAACAACAGTTAAAATACCTACCCTCAGATCGATAAATGGTCTTGTGAGTGTAAGTGGAAAGAAATCCTTTTGAAAATCGTTGTATTGTAAAAGGAGTTTGGGCATTTTGTTAGGACAAAGCTACAACCTTGAAGGCAAAAGAAAAACCCTCCATGTGGAGGGTTTGTTGAAATTACTTCTTTGCGTATTTCTTTTTGAACTTGTCGATCCTACCTGCAGTGTCTACCAGTATGTTTTGACCGGTAAAGAAGGGATGTGAGGTGTTGGAAATCTCAAGTTTAATAACAGGATATTCGTTGCCGTCTTCCCATTTGATCATTTCTTTGGACTGAGCTGACGAACGGGTCAGGAATGTTGTACCATTACTCATGTCTTTGAAAACTACGAATCTGTAATTGTCTGGATGGATACCTTGTTTCATTGTATTGTTTTTTTAGACTGCATGGATTTGGCCATGGCATGTATGAATTTGCAAATATACTGTTTTTTGGTTTAAAAAATAAGTTTGGTCAAAACTAGCTCCTCATGTTTTCAAACTGTAGGGGCAAGTCCAATTCAGCAGTCTTGCAAACCTGCATAACATCCTGAAGATCATCGATTTTTTTACCTGTAACCCTCAAGATATCATCCATGATCTGAGACTGGACTTTGAGACCTGAATCTTTGATCAGTTTATTGATTTTTTTGGCATCTTCTTGCTTTAATCCATTTTTTACAACAATATCCTGTTTCACGGTCTTGCCGCTTTGGTAGGAATCTTTGGACATGTCAAAGGCATGGGGTGAAATACCCTGCTTGTTGGCACGGTTGATCAGGATCTCAACGAGCTGACGCATTTTCATGTCATCGGAAGTTTCCAAGGCAAGTTTCATGTCTTTTTTGTTGAAATCAATTTCAACAACTGCATCTTTAAAATCAAATCTGTTGGCTACTTCTTTCTTAGTGATGTTCACTGCGTTATCTAACAACTGGGGATCTACTTTACTGAGGATATCAAATGATGGCATGGGTTGTCTATTTAGTGTTTAAGGTGAATTTTCGTCCTGAATCAACCCACAACCAGGCGCCAAACAAGAAAAGCAGTACTGATATGAGTTCAGCTTGGGTGGGATGCATTCCCAACAGGTTATAGGTTGAGTTGACACGTATTTTTTCAATAAGAAAACGCTCAATTCCATTCAGCATCAAATAAAGACCAAACATCCTGCCAGGGGCAACAATTCTTTTCCGCAGTGACCAAAGCAAAATGAACAGCAATATTGTGGCAATGATTTCATACAAGGTAGTAGGGAAAACCGGTGGACTGAGCTGTGCACAATAATTTCCTACACAATCTTTCATTGGTACCCCTACTCCATTAACATTATGGGGGAAATTGTAAGCCCAAAACCAATTGGGAAGAATTGAGGAACCTTCAAAAGAAGCATGTGGAATATTGTCTATGCTGCCATATTCAGCAACGAGTTGTCTTGTGTATTCTGGGTATTCCAAAAGGGATTTATCAAAGTCAGCAGGGGTGGCCAGTTCAATCGAATTGGTTTCACTGACCTTGTAGGCAGTATTGAAAATACCCCAGTCTCCATCTCCTGAAAAATGACAACCCATCCTGCCAATGGCATAGGCAATCATCAATGCGGGTGCAGCGGAATCACTCAAATGCCTGATACCTATCTTCTTACGCTTAGCAAAAAAAATGATGGTTACGGATGCAAGAATCAATCCGCCATAAAAAGTGAGGCCACTGGGTGCCAGTAGATTGCCAATAGGATCCTGGATAAACCTGTCCCAATTTTCCAGGTTGTCAAAAACTTTTGCACCGATGAAACCAGTAATCGCGGCATATACCGTGATATCACCAACCCTTTCATGGGGATAAACCTTTACTTTTCTTTCCTCTGGTTTTGCCAAGGCTTGTTTCTTCTTTTCATGGTATTTTAACCATGAAAAAAGGCCACCCAGGATCAATCCTCCTACAAGGCTGCCTTTCGAAGAAAAAATATAATCCTGAGGGTTGACCTGGCTGTCATTGAGGAAAACGCCCAATATTTTATACCCGACAATGAATCCAAAAACCAAGTTGAACAACAGTTCTGACTTGCTGGCATTCTTTCCCACAACGATGGTTTCTTCCATTGGTGAAAGAAGTCCTGACTGTTCCCTGCGTTTCAACTCTTTTGAGAGAATTACAGCAGCAACAACAAAGGCAATGGCTACCAGTAGTCCAAAAGTATTGATGTACTGGGTAAAGCCCCAGGGTTCAATACCCAGGGCTTCCTTCAGGAAAAAATAAAGGTTGGGATACATACAATCAATTGCAATATTCTTCGTAGGCTGCCATGAGATTTTGTGCAATCATCTGGGCCGGTCTTCCTTCGATCTGATGTCTTTCAATCATGTGCACCAGTTTGCCATCCTTGAAGAGGGCAACAGCTGGTGAAGAGGGAGGATAAGGTAAAAGATGTTCTCTCAAACGCTGAACTGCTGCAATATCAAAACCGGCAAAGGCTGTGGTAAGATGGTCAGGACGCTTGGCTGAATTGTTTACAGACATGATTACACCTGGTCTGGCACTGCCTGCTGAACAACCACAAACAGAGTTAACTACTACAAGTGTTGTGCCTGGAGCAGACAAGATGTCATCTACTGAAGCGGAGGTTAAAAGCTCGTCAAAACCATTCTCTGTAAGTTGCTCTTTCATTGGAATAACTATTTCTGCTGGATACATATTGTTAAGATTTTATGCGAAGTTACACATTTGCCGGTTTTGAGTTAATTTCGTTTAAACAAATTTTGATTTGAAAAGAATACTGGTTGTTCTTATAGTCTTTTTCCATACTGGAACTGCATTTTCCCAGGAAAACAAGCAAGACACCCTCATTGTCAAGCAGGATACCCTTACTATCAAGCAGGATACCCTTATTGTCAAGCAGGATACCCTTATTGTCAAGCAGGATACCCTGTTGCCAGTTCCTCCAGAACCCATCAACCTGGACTCGGTGCTCAGGATAATCAACCTGAATCCTTTTTTCACCCTTCAGGTGGACTCTACTTTGATGTATGACCTCCAAATCAACAAACCTTCTGAATTCTATTTTTGGTACCTGAAAAACGCTCCTATTGGTGTTAAAATAGATAAGAATACTGGTTTGCTTTATTTTAAGGCTGAAAAATCATATTTCAAAAGCGGAAAACTTAAATATGACATCCCTTACAAGGTTGAAGTAGGTGTACAGAACCTGAGGGATGCTAAAGATCGCATTGAGTCAGGTTTTACCATCATGTTTTACAGCACTGAGGTGGTTGTATCCAGGTTGAAACCAACCATTGGCAACACCGTACTTCTTGATGAGGGTGATTCGATTAAATTCAGGGTTCAGTGTGAGACCGGTACCTTTCCTGTTGAACAAATTACCATCAACACCAACCTTCCCATCAGCAATTTCAAATCAGTCAATACATGCAACGATGAATTTGGCTGGATGGTTCCGTATGATTTTATCCGCGATAATGATACTGCCCGCCAGAAGATTCTGGTGCTTCAATTCATTGGAACTGATAAGTTCAGAAACAGTGATACTGCTACAATCAGGGTTTTTATCAGGCCCGGTATCAACTACCCTCAAAAAAACCAGGAAAATTTGCAGGTGACCAATGAAATGAAAAAATATATCACCAACCTTAAATTGACCTTTTTTGTTATCAGCACCAATATCAAAAAAACAAAAAATACAAGAACAAGTTTTGACATTACCGGTTCATCGACAGCCATGTTGGGTACCATCATCTCCAGTACTGGAACATCAATAGGGGCAAAAAATATGGGTAAAGTACTTCCTTCTGTAGGTCTTACATTGGTTCCCGTAAAAGAAGCCGTTTCACCGAACAAGGTTCAGGAACAAAATACGGCCTCACAGGTCAGGTCAACCATTAAAAGGCTTGATTATATGATGACTGAGAACATGATCATTGGCGACAGGGATCCTGAAATTCTGGCCAAAACAAAAAAACTTCGGGATGAACTAAAGCAATCCCAGTTACAATTGGTTGACCTGCCATTGGTAGAATTTGACCCTCGTTACTCCCAGGAGGATGCTGAAAAATACTTCAACAATCCCAAGGTGAACAAGAAATACAAGCTCAAGGTCAACTAAGTATTGTTGAACTATTGGTAACCGAGAATCTTGAGCATGCTCTGGGCAGTTTGTTCCTTTGCATACACCCAATCGTGCAGTTTTCCATGCTTGTCCTTTCCTACAATGATATGTTTTGGCGATGGAATCATGCAATGCTTGATTCCACCATATCCACTGATCTGGTCTTGATAAGCCCCTGTGTGGAAGAAACCAAGATATAACGGCTCTTTTGAATCATCTCCAGTAATCTTGGGCAAAAACACTTCATTGATGTGCTCCTCAGAATCATAGTAATCATGGCTGTCGCAGGTGAGTCCACCCAAGACAACCCTTTGGTACTCATTCTGCCATTTATTGATGGGCAGCATGAGGAATTTCTCCCCGATTCCCCAGGTATCTGGCAAGGTTGTGATGAAGGAAGAGTCGATCATGTACCAGATTTCCCTGTCATTCTGTACTTTTTCCGCCAACACTGAATATACATGCGCCATGCTTTCGCCAACGGTAAAGCTTCCAAATTCCGTAAAAATATTAGGCATTTGAACCCTGGCTTTTTTACAAGCTTTTTTGATTGTACCTACTATTTCATTGATCATGAAACCATAATCATATTCAAAGCCCAATGAATGCTTGATGGGGAAGCCTCCACCGATATTGATGGAATCCAATTCGGGGCATATCTTTTTTAACTGACAATAAAGATTGATAACCTTGTTCAATTCGCTCCAATAATAGATATCATCCTTTATTCCCTTGTTCAGGAAAATATGCAGCATCTTCAATTGAAATTTCTCTTCGTATCCTTCTATCTGGTCTACATAAAACTCCAAAATATCTTTGGACCTGAATCCAAGACGGGAAGTATAGAAGGGGAAATTGGGTTCTTCCTCAGCGGCAACACGGATTCCTAACTTAAAGGGAACCCTGACGCCCCTTTTGTAACGGTCAAGCTCTTCTTTGTTGTCAAGGATGGGTATAACGTTTTTAAACCCTGTGTTGATCAATCGGGAAATACGGGATGTATATGATTTCTGTTTGAAACCATTGCAAATGATAAAAGTATCTTTGCTAATCTTTTTCCTTTTGAACAGGTTATTGATGATTTCAATATCATAAGCAAAAGAAGTTTCCAGGTGAATATCATGCTGCAAGGCCTCTTCCACCACAAATGAAAAATGAGAACTTTTGGTGCAATAGCAATAATGGTATTTACCCTCGTAATTGTGTTTCTTGAATGCCTTCTGGAATAAGTCCTTGGCCTTGTTGATCTGTGAGCCTATCTTAGGAAGATAGGTGAGTTTCAGAGGGGTACCATACTTGTCAATGATGGCCTTCAAATCAAGATCATTGAAATGGAGGTATCCATCTTTTGTCACAAATCCTTCCTGAGGAAAATAAAACGTCTGTTTGACTAGGTCTGTATAGGTATTGCTCATTTTATCGATTCGGGCTGTTTATGTTGTTGAATTGCAATGAATGACAAAATTAATTTTTTTCATCATCATACAATAAAAAACCGGATGTTTATTTGACATCCGGCTTACTGGTTGTATCAGCATATACTATTTTACAGAATCAACCAATTGCTTGAAGGACTCAGGATTGTTCATGGCAAGTTCAGCAAGCATTCTACGGTCAAGTTCAATTCCTTTAATCTTAAGCTTGTTGATGAACTCAGAATATTTCATTCCTTCTTCCCTGACAGCTGCATTGATACGTACAATCCAGAGACTGCGGTAGTCTCTCTTCTTGAGTTTACGACCAACATAGCTATAGGTAAGGCCTTTCTCGAGAACGTTTTTGGCTACTGTATAAACATTTTTCCTTTTTCCGTAGAATCCTTTCGCCTGCTTAAGAATTCTTTTTTTGCGGGCCCTGGAGGCTACCGCATTTTTTGAACGTGGCATATTGTAATGAGTTTAAATTTGAAATAATGAGATAAGCCTTATTTAAGGCGAAGGAGTCTTTTTACGAAATCAAGATTGGCATGATGAACAACACCTTGAACGCGAAGGGAACGTTTGCGTTTGTTGGTTTTCTTGGTGAGCAAGTGACCTCTTGTGGCCTTTCTGAAAGTGATCTTTCCGCTGCCGGTGATCTTAAAAGTTTTTTTGGCCCTTGAATGGGTTTTAACTTTTGGCATGACATTAATTTTAAATTTACCCCTGCTGGTGCCTTCGAACAGACGAAGAACTTATGGAACCTTATGGGAATAGCTTTCAGTGTTTAAACCGAAAGGAGTGCAAAATTATATGATTTTGGGGATAAATCAGACATTTATCCCCAAAAAATCCAGTTTATTGTTTTTTAGCTGTCCAGGTATTGTTTTCACTGTTATAATCAGGGAAAACCTTGTCAGGATCAATCGTCACCTTCATCAACTCTTCATTTACCCGAATCCTTGTTTTGAAAATACCTCCATTCTGCCAAATTTCAACGGGAAGTTTAACCCTTCCCTTGTTTCCGGAAACAGTTTCATACTCGATCACAACTGGCATGGCTGCTTTTTCCATGTTTTCAATGGTAATAATGGCACCATTTTTAGCATTGTTACCCTGGTACTCTACATTGATGATGGCCTGATCCAATCTCCAGTTTTCAAGAAACATGGCTTTCCAAAACCATCCTAAATCCTCTCCTACTCCATTTTCCATGCTCCTGAAAAAATCCCAGGGAGAAGGATGTTTGAAAGACCAATCACGGATGTATTTTTTAAACGCTGAATCGAATCTTTTGGGGCCTACGATTTGATCTCTCAACAAAGTAAGTGCAAAACCTGGCTTCATGTAGAGTGAAAGCCCAATGTTGGCCTCTTTCAAAGCATCTGGCGTTTTCATGATGGATTCTGACCTGTCGCTGTACAAGAATTTGGACATGGCATGCGCATTGGCTTCTTTCGAAGCATATTCTCCATTGTTAAAGTCCTGGGATGCTATATCATTGATAAAAGTGTTGAAACCTTCGTCCATCCAGCCATATTTTCTTTCGTTGCTTCCTACAATCATGGGAAACCAGGTATGTCCAAACTCATGATCGGTAACACCCCAGAGACCACCCGTTTTTGCAGTAGAACCACAGAATACGATACCGGGATATTCCATTCCGCCAATATTGCTGGCAACATTGGTAGCAATGGGGTAAGGGTATTCAAACCATCTTTTGGAATAGTTTTCAATGCTCGCCTTGGTGTATTCGGTACTTCTTCCCCAGGCATTTTTACCATCCGAGCTGCTGGGGTAAACAGATTGTGCCAACGCTTTTTTACCGCTGGGGAGATTAATCCTTGCAGCGTCCCAGATGAATGAAGTTGAAGATGCCCAAGCAAAATCCCTTGAATTGGCAATAGAATACTTCCAGGTAAGCTTTGCCAATGAAGGCCTTGAAGAGGGATCTTTGATTTCTTCCTTGCTCCTGATCATCACTGTTTCATCACTTTTGTGGGCTTTCTGGTATCTTTTCAATTGTTCAGCGGTCATCACTTCTGAAGGATTGAGCAGGTCTCCTGAGGCAACTACAACATGACTGGCCGGTGCGGTAATCGAAACGTCAAAATTTCCATACTCAAGATAAAATTCGCTTGCGCCCAGGTAAGGAAGTGTATTCCAGCCTTGGATATCATCGAAAACACAAATACGGGGATACCATTGTGCAATGGCATAAATATTGCCATCAGCATTTTTGAGGATACCTGTTCTGTCTGCACCATATTCAGGAACGGTATACGCATAGTCTACCTTTACCACTACTTTGTCTCCACCTGCCTTCAATAGTTTTGGAAGGTCAACCCTCATGCGGGTATCTGTGATTTCAGGTTCAACAACCGTTTCTGTAGACTTTCCTCCTGTGGATGAAATAATCTTCACTGATTTAATTTGATAACCGCCCTCAAATGGAGTTGCTGCATTGCCATACCTGCTTCTGCCATTGACAGGAAGTTTGGCAAAACCCCTTGAATTGGGATTAAAAAGGTTCTGATCCAGTTGAAACCAGAGGAAATTAAGGCTGTGGGGGCTGTTGTTGGAATAGGTCAGGGTTACTGATCCAGTAATTTGGTTGTTCTGGTCATTCAATTCAGCACTGATCTTGTAATCAGCCTTATTTTGCCAATAGCCCTTACCGGGCTCCCCATTCCCTGCCCGGGTAAGGCTACCATAATCTTTGTAAAAAAGAGGATTGAAAAGTTCATTGGCATCATACTTGGAAACGGGTTTTCCCTGATCCTGAGCAAATGAAACCGTGAATGAACACATTAAAACGAATAAAGCGATTGAGTGTTTCTTTACCATACCTGTGAATTGAGAATTGATTTATTTTAAGCTTTCCAACAATTGTTTTGACTTGAATTTTATTTCCTGGTCTTCTTTGGTCTTTGCAGGCAATTTCAGCTGATAGTTGAGCAGTTCAATCGCTTGCAAGGATTTTCCCATTTTTTTATAGGCCATGGCCAGATCATGGTTGTTCACAATGAAACCAGGATCTAATTTACGGGCTTTTTCATAAAGCGTGATGGCTTCTTCCGCAGATGCTGCAGGAAAACCTTTGTTCATGAATTTGAGCGCAGCCCTTGCCGCAGGATTCAATGCAGCCACTTCATCATGCCATTTTGCTAAAGTGTAGATGGCTTTAGTGAAATTGGGATCGATGGCCAATGCTTTATCTGTCTTTTCTCGAAGTTGCATGGTTAGCCTTGTTTTATCCTTGATAGACGCGTGTTCAATCATTTTACCGATAACCATGGCATTGGCATATTGAACATCTGCCCTGTTGGAGTCAAGGGCAATTGCTTTTTCAGCATATTTACTGGCGAGCATATACATAGACTTGCTTTCTACTTCCTTGGCAATGGATTGTCCCTCCATGCAATACAACTCAGACAAACGGACAAGAACGGGAATGTTGGCAGGATCATTGGCCACCAATGACTCGTATTTTTTGATGGCATCCATGGTCTTGAACTGGCGTTCCAACATTCTTGCTTCATCAATCAATGGAGATTGTTGTGCAAACAAATGAACAGTGGTCAGTAACAATAGCGAGACGAGGTAGTTATATTTCATTTGTTCGCTTTTTTAGGTGTACACCAACCTGACCCATAAATCCATCCATCGGAGGATTTGATTTGAGGATACTGATTTCAATTTCAGCAGCAAGCGGAAAATTTTCTGCAATGGCGATGAATATTTTTTCTGCCACCACTTCCAGCAATTGCTCTGGTGTTGAAAAAACCAGCTTCATCAAACTGTATACAGCAGCATAATCGATGGTATCTGTCAATTTTTTAATGGGTTGTTCAGCGTCTATCCCTACAACAATATTGATGATAAAATCAGTTCCACAACTGTTTTCCAAAGGGTGAACCCCATGGTAACCAAACAGTTTAATATCTTTAAGAATGATGTTCATGGTCAATTTCCGAAAAAGAGATAAGCAACAAAAATAGCAGTAACAATACCCACCAAGTCGGCCAATAACATGCTTGGTATCGAATAGCGGGTATTTTTTATACCCACTGATCCAAAGTAGACAGCGATTACATAAAAAGTGGTATCACTGCTTCCCTGAAAAATAGCCGATAACCTGCCGGCAAAAGAATCAGCACCATAGGTTGTCATGGTGTCTACCATCATGGCCCTGGAGCCACTACCACTCAGTGGTTTCATCATGGCCGTTGGAAGGGCAGAAACAAACTGCGTATCCATCCCCATAAAAGAAAATAGTGTTTTCATTCCATCGGTGATGAATTCAAAAGCACCAGAAGTACGCAATACACTGATGGCAACAAGCATGGCAACCAAATAAGGAATGATCTTGATGGCAATCTCAAAGCCGCCTTTGGCGCCTTCAATAAAGGCCTCAAAGACATTCACTTTTTTAAAAATCCCTCCAGTCAAGAAGACAAGAAAAATTAAGAGAATCAGTCCATTGCTCAATACCGTAGAAAAGGATTCGATTTGCACCTGAGACAAGAATATCTTGAGGTAGGCAATCAAAAGCCCGATGAGCAATGAAATACCTCCAATCCAAGCCAGTATGACCGGCTGAAGAAGATTTATTTTTTGCCTGATGGATACAATGGTAAGGGCAGCCACTGTGGCGGCAAAGGTGGCAATCATGCAGGGGATAAATATATCTGTTGGATTGGCGGCTGGAGGGGTAACAGAGGCCCTCATGGCGATGATGCTGATGGGAATCAAGGTAAGGCCTGAGGCGTGCAGTACCAAAAACATGATTTGGGCATTGCTGGCTGTTTCTTTGCTGGGGTTCAGGGTTTGAAGACTTTCCATGGCTTTTAGGCCAAAGGGAGTTGCGGCATTGTCCAGCCCCAGTAAATTGGCTGAAAAATTCATCATCATGTGACCGTAGGCAGGGTGCTTGGGAGGTAATTCTGGAAACAATTTGCTGAAAAAAGGGGCAACAAGTTTAGAAAGAAAGCGAATGGCCCCTGCCTTCTCCCCTATGTTCATGAATCCAAGGAACAATGTCATGATGCCAATCAGCTTGAATGAAAGGTCTACACTATCATTGGCTGACTTGAAAATACCTTCTGTAACAGTTTTAAAAATAAGGGGATCACCTGTGATTATCCATTTCCATAAAGCAATGGCAAAAGCGATGATGAAAAAAAAGAACCAGATATAATTTAACGCCATTGGTGGGTGATTGCTTTGAATGTTATTCCAACAAAGGATGCCCTTATCGCATCATTCACACTATCTTTGCCACGCAAAATTAAAACTATGGCATTACAGGCTGGCATTGTCGGATTACCAAATGTAGGAAAATCAACCCTATTTAATGCACTTAGCAGTGCAAAAGCACAAGCGGCGAATTTTCCTTTCTGCACCATCGAACCCAATATCGGAGTAATTACTGTTCCGGATGACAGGCTCATTGAACTCGAAAAGATAGTAAAACCGCAGAAGGTGGTTCCAACCAACGTAGAAATTGTCGATATCGCCGGATTGGTCAAGGGCGCCAGCAAGGGCGAAGGATTGGGAAACCAGTTCCTGGGCAATATCCGGGCTACTGATGCCATTATTCATGTGCTCAGGTGCTTTGTGGATGACAATGTCATTCATGTGGATGGCAGTGTAAATCCGGTAAGAGACAAAGAAGTGATTGATACTGAGCTGCAGTTGAAAGACCTTGAAAGTGTAGAGAAAAAACTTTCCAAATCAGAAAAACTATCCAAAAGCAGCGATCGAGAAATATTGAGGGGCATTGAAGTTTTGAGGGCGCTTAAGAACCATCTTGACCAGGGAAAAAATGTCCGTGCATTCGAAATAAGTGACGATGAAAAAGAGAAATACATCAACGATATGTTTTTGCTGACCATCAAACCGGTCATTTATGTATGCAATGTTGATGAGAAAAGTGTTGTTACAGGAAACATATTTACCGAACAGGTGAAAGAAGCCATCAAGCTGGAACATGCTGAAATTCTTTTTGTCAGCGCAGCCATTGAAAGTGAGATTGCTGTGATGGAAAGCTATGACGACAGGATGATGTTCCTGAATGACCTCGGACTTTCTGAGAGTGGTGTGGTAAGGCTGATCCGATCAACGTATAAACTGCTCAACCTGGCTACTTATTTTACAGCGGGTGTACAGGAAGTCAGGGCCTGGACCATAACCAAAGGGATGCTGGCGCCACAGGCTGCTGGCGTGATCCATACTGATTTTGAAAAAGGTTTTATCAGGGCAGAAGTAATCGGCTATGCAGACTTTACTACCCTTGGATCAGAAGCGGCCTGTAAAGAAGCCGGTAAAATGGCAGTGCAGGGCAAAGACTATATCGTTCAAGATGGAGACATCATGCATTTTAGGTTCAACGTTTAACGTGCATGAATTTAAAAATTTATTGATCTACATAAAAAAAAGACCGGCTCATTTGAGACCGGTCTTTTTTTATTGATACTAAAATCTATTGAGGCAGAAGCACCTGATCAATTTTGTGGTATACACCATTGATGGCATGCCTATCAACTGCTGTAATTTTTGAATAGGTTGGGTTTTTAAACCCTTTGACACCTTGGGTTGCATCAACTGTCAACAATGGAGCTGTAGGCAATGAAGCAGACAGAAGCGTTGGTACAGGTGTTGCTCCAGTGGGAAGATTTGGTGAAAAAGCACGTGCCATCAATACATGGTAAGCAACAATTCC
>Ga0209550_10002485_pt1 | contig 17690 bp, 19 predicted proteins | sample LauGreSuBDMM15SN_2_FD_187567 | JGI IMG/M metagenome (GOLD analysis project Ga0209550, IMG submission 187567) | Freshwater lake microbial communities from Lake Michigan, USA - Su13.BD.MM15.SN (SPAdes) (version 5) | ecosystem: Environmental > Aquatic > Freshwater > Lake | place: Lake Michigan...
GGAACAGGTATTCGCCGGTTCCGTTGATTGCGTCGATTGGGTCCACCGGGTCGATGTCTGGTGCGTTGACCTCAACGATGCCGGTCACTGGGTCGTAGCTGAGCACGGTTCCTTCGTCAAGCTCTGCACCGCCACCGACCGCGCCGTATCCGTTCAGGTCGATTGATGCTGCGGTTGCGTCTGCTGAGCCGCTTGCTGTCTTTGCCTCTTGGCGGGCGATGAGCCGGCGGAGTCGTTCCTCTAGGTCAGCTTTTGCGTTGCCGATTTCCGGCACGATCCGTAGTCCGCCGTTGGCCTCTTCGGACATCGATACTGAGCGCACTCGGTATCGTTCGCGCGCTCCCTCTTCGTCTGCGATGTAGATCCAGTCGCCGATTTCGAAGTTGATGTATGGAACCGGGCCGTCGTCTGTGATCTCTATGATGCCGCCGATGGTCGGGTCGTCGAGATTGTCCAGCGTGCGGTCGATGGCGAGGTCGGCCGTTGTGGTGTCCGGGATGTTGGTCAGGGACAGGTATGTCTCGAGCCGGCCGTTTGCGATGATGCTTGCTGCGCGGTCCGGTGTCTTGATTTGGCTCTCCGCTGACCAGGCCACCACCGCCGCGTTCCGGATTGGTCCCTCTTCGGTGGTTTCGTAGCTGACTACGCTCTCTCCAACACGAAGAACGACCGGGTTTGCTGCGATCGTGGTGTCGGTGCCCCGCTGGATGTAGTAGTTGATGCTCAGATCGGGCTTTACCCAGATGTCGATTGCGAGCTCTTCGTGCCGGTCAGCCACCTCTGCGAGGTTGGTTCCGATCTTCTCCTCGATCGTGATGGTCTCGTTTGCAGTGAAGCTAGCCCCGCTGCTGTCGAGTGTGTTTGTGAAGGTGTATGTGATGCCCTCGAGTGCGCTTCGTGATTGGGCCTCGTCGATCAGGGTCTTCTGTATTTGCCCTACGGTTTGGGCCGTGAAGGTTCGGTCTGATGTGTAGATCACTGCGCTTTCCAAGATGGCTCGAACGCCGCGTCCTCCGATTTGCATTGTGTCTGCGGTGTCGGTTCTTGATCGGCGGATGCTCTCGATCACCCCGGCGAACACGTAGTCGGCCGAAGTTTCGCCGTAGCTGAACTTGACGATTTTGCCGATTGCGATGTCTGCGCTGTCCTCTTTCGGGATGGTGAAGGAGAACGATCCTGAGCCGCGTAGCTCGTCCACGAACCGCTTGTCGAAGGGGTTGATCAGCTGCTTGATTGGTGTCGCGCCTGTGCGATCAAAGAGGGTGACCGATAGAAAGGGTTTCACAGCCATACCGCCCTGAACGTGATGGTCATGGTCGTGCTAGCTCCCCCTGCGCGCTGGACTCGTAGCTCGTTGTTGCCTGGTGTCAGCGGAACCCAGAATGGTGTGCCGGTAGTCTGTATTTTGCCTGAGATGTCGGTTGCGCCGTCGGCTGCCGCGTAGGTGAGTGTGCTCGCTGTGAAGCCTGTTGTGACGGGGTTTGGCATGGTCATCGCTGCGCCGGTGGTGTTGTTGGTAATGATCACGCTGTTTGCCGCGCCTGGGATGCCGTAGGTGATGCCATAGATGTCGCCGGCCCCTGGCACGTTGATTGTGAAGGTCGCGTCGTCATCTACTGTTTGCGTGAACACGGTGTTTGTTGTTGATCGGAGCGTTCCGCTCGGGATTTGGATAGTGATGATGGCCCTTGCCGATGTCGGTCCGATTGGTGTGATGTCGAGCTTTGGCGATGTTTGCACCGATGCCTCTACGTTGCCCGAAGCGCGGTAGTATGTCAGAAGCCTTGATCCGCTCAGCGGGGTGTTCGGTGTAGTCAGGGCCTTTTTGAGAAGGTTGATGTTGTCGATCAGCCCCTGTCGTGGGTCTGCGTAGGTGTTGTTGTCTGGATCGCGGTCTCCGAAGATCACGATCGGGATGTTGGCGATCTTCGCGTCCCGCACCTTTGATCGGAAGATGGCTCCTGGTCGGCGTGGCACAACAAGGTTCTCGCCCCTGTTGTCTGGGCCGTCGTTGAGCTCGCTGAGATCCGTTGCGATCCAGGCCGGCGTTGCGATGGGAACCCCACCGATCTCGATGTATTCGGTCGCGGTCACTGTGTAGCTCATGCGTTGCTCCGTAGAAGGTTCGAGCGGCGAAGTGCGGCCGGGATCGATGCCGATGATGTCTCAGCCACTGGGTTGTATACGTTGACCGTGTATGCTGCCGATCCGTTGCTCTGTGATCCGATCAGGCCGCTGAGAACGTTGTTTGGCAGCACGTAGCCGCTCTTGTTTGGAACCACGATCTCCGGTCCCTGCTCTCCGACAAGATAGGCCCGACCTGGGTCTACCGGCCCGCCCGTTGCGAGCGCGCCGCCGAAGATGCTCAGTCCGGTTTTCACGGCCCCGAACACCTTTGCCAGCGTGCTGAAGCCCGGCAGCTTGAGGATGTTGCTGATTGCCCTTGATACGCTTGCCTGTAGGCTTTGGAATGCCTTGATGATGGCGTTGATTGTGTTCGTCACGCTGGTCTTGATGTTGGTGAAGAACCTGATGATGCCGTCGTATGCGCTGCGGAACGGCTTCGCCAGCGCATCCCCGATGTTGCTCACTGTTTGCTTGATCGCACCGATTGCTGTGGATACCGCCTGCTTGATCGTTCCCCAGTTCTTGGTGATGAGCACGACGGCCTGTCCGAATGGCCCAGTCAAGATGGCGAAGATCTGCAGCCAGTTGGTCTTGATGAAGTCGATCGCGCCGCCGGCCAGGTTCTTTGCTGCGTCGAACGCCCCGCTGATGATGTCCTTGATGCCGTTGAAGATGTTTGCTGTCGTCTCTGTGAAGCTGTTCCAGCCGTTGATGATTGCCGTGACCACTCCGTTTGCGATGCCGGCGATCCCCTCGAAGGCTGCTTTGGCGACGACCACGATGCTGTCCCATAGCTCTAGGAAGAACTCTTTGATGGTTCCCCAGTTTCGGATGATCAGGTAGATCGCTGCGATTGCTGCTGCTGCGGCGAGTGCCCACGGGTTGAGAAGGATGGTCAGGTTCATAGCCTTGACTACGGTCGTGATGGTCTTGACCGCTGTGATCACCTTTGAGAAAGCAACCAGGGCCGGACCGATCGCTGCTGCGATGCCGGCGATGATGACCACTGTTCGTGCCGTCTCAGGCGATAGGCTTTTGAACCCGTCGGTGAACTGCTTGATGATCGGTGCTGCCGCTTCGAAGGCATCGCCGATTGCTGGGAGAAGAACGTTTGCGATTGGCTCGAGTGCGAGCTTCGATTGGTTCTTCAGCTTTGCCAGCTGCTCCGGGAAGTCCGCCGTCTCGTCTGCCAGCCCGTTGATCGTTTCGGTGCTGTTTTGCACCTCTTGGGTGAACTCTTGGATGTTGAAGGTTCCGTCTTTGATCTGCTTGATGACGGTGGTGAAGCCCTTCGCTCCGAAGATGTCCTTCGCGAGGTTCTGTGCGCCAGCTTCGTCCCCCGCTGCGATCAGGCCTTCGATCGCTTTGACGGTATCCTGGAAGAAGGTCTCTGTTGCTACCGCCACCCCGCCTGTGCTCGCAGAGATGATCTTGTTGCTAGCGTCGATCTGCTGGGTTGCGGTGGTGATTTCTGTTTTCAGCTTGGTCACTGCGTTTTGCGCGGCCAGCACATCGCTTGTCTTTGCCTTTGGGTTGGCCCTGATCTCGTCGAGCTTGAGCTCTGCCACCTGCAGATCCAGGGTTTTCTCCTGAAGAACGCTCTGTGCTTTGGCTAGATCCTTCGTGGCCTTCTCTGCGTCTTTGTCGCCACTGACCGATGCCGCGATTGCCTTGTTGAGGCCGGCGAGAACTGCGCCTGTATTCGCTCCGCTGCTCTCTAGCTTTCCGACGAAGGCTGCTGCGTCGATTGCGCTGAAACCGAGGGTCTCGAAGGCCGCCGTTTGGCCGAGTGTCTGGGACACCAGCTCGTTGAACCCGATCCCGGTCTTCTGGCTGATCACAAACAGCTTGTCGAGTGCTGCGCCTTGCTCGTCCGCCCCGATGCCGAAGGCGTTGAAGAACTTGGTGACCTGATCTACGTCTGCAGCCTCGCCGGTGATCTGCTTGATGTCGAGAAGTTGGTCTGCGAGCTTCTGCAGTGGTTCGCCGGTCAGTCCGAGTCTCGTGTTGAGGGTCGCGATTGTCGCGCCGACCTCTTCGAAGCTTGCTGTGGTGTCTGCGGCTACTGCTCGGAAGTCGTCTTTCAGCCCCTCGAGGGCTTCTCCCGTTGCGCCGGTCTGAACCCGGATGCCGTCGAAGGCTCCGTCGATCTCTAGCCCTACGGCCACGGCTGTTCCGCCTAGTGCCAACAGAGGGGCCGTCACACCGGCTGTAAGGCCCTTTCCGGCCTTGTTCAGGCCTTCGGTGAGCTTCTCACTGAACGCCTTGCCCGCCTTCTCTGCTACGGGGTTTAGCTTCTTTTCGAGATCCGATCCGAGGCTGCCGGCGAAGTCGCTGACAAGCTTGGGCGCGATGAGGAGGTTGATGAACCCCGCTTCTATGCCTGCCATTCTGCACCGTTCCCGTTCGTGTGTGGTCCGCGCCGAACCTGAAGCCCGTTGCCGAGCATCTCTCCGATACTGGTGCCCCGCTTAGCCTTCTTTTCAGCCTTGTCCCACGGTCTTGGTATGTGGATCGGCTTCTGCTTGTTTGCGTTGGGCTTGCTGTGCGCTTGTATGTATGCGCGAAGGATTGCGTCCAGCATCTCGATGGTGGTCGCTTGTAGCTCGTTCTCTGTGCTCCAGCTGGTCCCGGCTGATCGCCAGAACGCGGCTTCCGGTGGCAGCCACCGGATCATTTGGATCGTTTCGCGGACGCCTAGCTGTTCTGCGCCCCACAGATCGTGCTTCAAGCTCCGCCCGTAGAACCGATGCCAGTCCGCCTCAGCCGCCCCGAAGTTGTCCTCGAGAAGTCGGCTGAGGCCGGTCATTCCCCCGAGTTTGTCCCGTATACTCCCGCGATGTTCTCGATGAGAACGGTCATGTCTGCGACCGATACGCCCGTTGCCTCAAACGCGGCCCACTGCTCACCCAGCAGTGTCTTGATCGCGTCGATGATGGCTTTGGTTTCTCCGGTCGATGCGGCTTCTACGATTGCCCACGGCAGCTCGGAAGGAAGCGTGTATTCCGCTCCCCCGAACCGGATGACCGGAGCTTCTGCTTTCGCTTCTGCTCTAGCCGCCCGTGCCGCATCGAGATCGATGATGCGGCTCATCGATTACGCTCCTGTGTTGAACGCGTCGTCGTCAGTGAAGAGATACCACGCGTCGGTGGTTTCTGATCCTAGAACGCTGAGTGTGATTGGCAGATCTGCTGCTGCATTGCGGACGATCTGTGTCTCCACTGAGTCTGTAACAACCGCGCGGCGAACGATGAGACGGTAGTTCTTTGTTCCGTCGTTCCACTCGATGATTACCGACCACTCTGCGAGGGCATCGCCGTTTGCTGGTGGGTAGAAGATGTAGTTTCCACCGGTCTCGTCGAATGATCCGCCACCCAGCGCGAGTGCGAAGGTGTCTGCGTTCCACTGGCGGCAGGTGAAGCTGAGATCTGCTGTGCGGCCTGTCACAACCTTGCGGATGGGCAGAAGGCTCTGGAAGGCGTTGATGTCCTCCACTGAAACGGAGAACGATGCTGATACGCCGTCTTCGCTGATGTAGCCGAGGTCTTTGTAGGCTGCGTTCAGCGCGGCTGTTGGTGTGTTGGGTTCTGGTGTGCCGACAGGCGCGATGTATACCTTACCGCCTGATCCAACCACCACTTCTGATGCGTTTGCTGCCATTCTGGTGTCTCCTCTAGATGTTTGGGTGAATGTGAGCCACGAACCCGGCGAGATACCTCGGCGTTTTCGTCTCTGGGTCCGGCGACCAGCTCAGCCCTGTTTCTTGGGTGAAGCTGGTCACGATCCCTTCTGGGAACAGTGCCCCGTCGAGTCCGTTCTCCAAGACGTAGGCCGCCTCTGTGATGAGATCGAAGGCCGTGGTCTTGTCCTCTGCCCAGGCTTCGATGCTCAGGCGTGGTGCGTGGAGCCAGCCCCGAACCAGCGGTGTGCCGCCCGCAAGCGTGACCCTGATCCGTGGGAGTTGTGCTCCGGGAGGCAGCTCTGTTGCCGCTTTGTTGGCTCCAGCGATGTCCTCGATGCCGCTGTCTGCGTTGAGAACCTGAACCACGATTGCTTCGATGTCCGGGATGCGTCCGTAGGTCACGATGTCTTGCCTCCGTATCTTCCGCCGTTGTTCTTCTCGGTCATTCCCTTGCTGATGCGTGATGCCAGCTCGGATAGGTTCTGCTCGTGGGATTTGGCGTAGATAGGCTCCCACTCAGCGCCGATGGTTTTCGCGACCGCTTCCGCTGCTCTGCTTAGGATGAAGCGCGGGCCTTTCGCGATCGATCCGTATTCGATCCAGAGTGCTTTGAAGTCTGTGTTTGCCACGATGCCGACCGATCCGCCGTATTCGCTGCCGTCAGGGTCTCCCTTGACCTGCACGGGCTTGCCGTCTTCGCCTTCAACGGTTGGCCTGTCGATGATCCGGCTTTGGGTGCCGCGCCGTCTGCGGTTCCTGCGCTTCTGGTAGGTGTCATTGAACTCTCGACGAACTTCTGGGGCGGATGCTGCTTGGGACACGAAGAGGTTGGCGTAGTAGCCTTCGTCATTTGCCTCTGCCTGAGCGAGGCCCGCTGCCTGTGCTTCTACCTGCTTGCCCACGTTTTCGATGTAGGCCCGCAGCTTGGTGCTCCTGCTCAGGGCCGCCCATACCGCGTCGAAGTCGAAGTTGTCGAACTCGAACCCTGATGGCTTCACACTGATACCTTCTCTGCGTTGATTTCGATGTGGTGGTAGATTGTGCTTTGGCGTTGGATCGGGTCTCCGATCACTCTCCACGTTTCCCCGTCGATGACGAGCTCGTCGTGGGCGTTGATGTCTGTGTATCTGGTGTAGATCCGTGCCGCTGTGGTCGTGCTTGATCCGTTGATCTCAACCTCGGAGGCTGCCTGATGATCTACGCGCACCTGGATTGTCGCTTCGGTGTCGTAGGTCGGGGTCGGGTTGCCGTATCGATCCAACGTCCCGTCCAGTCGGCGGAGGGTCGCGGTCTGATTGAGAAGCGCGTCAAAGCTCACGATGTCACCTTGTATGCGTCCAGCGTGGCCTGCTCGTTGGCGCGAAGAACTGGCGACGGGTCGCCGTAGGTCACGCTGTATGAGCCGATCGTCTCCTGCTTGATCCCGCTGCTTCCGTCGTGGATGCGGCCGGCCAGGGACAGGGCAACGCCCACGATTGCTTTTGGAACGGTCGCGAACCCGTGGTTGTAGATGATCTCGATCGATCCAGGCAGATCCAGCCAGAGATGTCCGTCGGTTCTCTTGACCCACCCCTTTTTGCTCCACCGGTATGCGGTCGATGGGACGAGCTCGCCGTCCACCTCGATGCTGTCGATCCCGTTGACCGGGGCCGCTGGCAAGATCAGGGTGTTTGTGCCTGTCCCGTCCAGCTTTGCGGTGTCATTCAGGATTTGCGTGATGCTGTGCCCGCAGTAGGTTCGGATGGTGTCGCTTGCGATGTCGAGGGCCTGTTGTGCCGCTGCTTCGTCTGCGATGTTGCGTCCGAGCCAGGCTTCAAGCTGTTGAACGGTTGCGAGGCTACTCATCCTCGTTCTCCGGCGTTGTGATCTCTGCCGGCTCAGTTTCTACAGCTTTGCTCTTGGCCGGCTTGATTGCTTTGTTCTTGGCCGGTGCTGATGGCTTGATGTATTCCTTCAGCCCGAGTCGATCGGCTTCGCGTTGCGGCAGTCTGATGAGAACGCCTGGTTCGATTTCTACTGTGATTGTGGCCATGTCTCTCTCCTCTAGTGGTCTATCAAGGCAACAGCCCGGCGAAGGTGGCCTTCGCCATCCCCACCGGGCTGTTTGCTTCTCTTGGTGCTACTACGCTGTCAGATCGACCGTGCAGAACGCTTCTGGGTGTAGAACACCGAAGGCTGCGCGTGCGTTCGCGACGAGGGCAACGAGGCCCTTGATTGCGTAGTCGCTGTGCTGTGGATACAGCGATACTGTGAGCGGCTGACGCTCCCAGATGATGGCCTTGCGGAAGTCGCCGACGATGGCGTTTCCGACCGGGACCGCTGAAGAAACCACGCGAGGCAAGCCCCAGATGGTCGGTGTCGATGAGCTTGCTGGTCCGCCGAACAGGTAGTCGGTGTTTCCGCCGCTGAGCAGATCGATCTTCTCATTGTCCTCTGGGTGAACCAGCACGGCAGATGCGCGGCTTGTGCCGAGTGTCTGAACCTTGCGGATCGCCTTGCGGATCGATGTGACGATGTCTGTGTCGAATGCCTGCGCTTGCACGTAGCCGGTGTTGAAGATACCGGTCATGTTCTCGCCGAGGCCGTTTCCGTTGATGATCTGATCTTCGAGCTCTTCGGAAACCGCGTAGGTGAGAAAGTTGTTCGCGATTGTCTCCAGCTGTGCGCTGTCACTGAGTGCGCGGACTGATGCTGGGATGAACGTGCGAACGTCCTTTACTACTGCTGTGTCCTTGATGAAGGTCAGCGTGCTCTCTGCTGCTGGGTCGCCTTCGGCTGTTGGTGCTGCTGCGTTTACCGATTGTCCGGCTGTGATGCGCATTGCACGAGCGAAGTCTACTGCGTCAGATGATGTCGATCCGATTGTGACGAGATCGAGTGCTGTAAGGCCTCCGCGTCCGTATGCGAGGCCAACCGGGGCGTAGCGATCGTTGGTGATCGTCGCTCCTGCTGATGTGTCGCTTGAACCGAGAAGGGTTGCCTTGATGCCACCCACTGATACTGATGGTGAGTTTGGAAGGGATTTTACGTCCGGCTGACCGTTGCGGGTCGCGTCCGAGATCCAGTTCTTGAATGCTGGGTCTGCGAAGAGCTTTGCGCCTGTGGTGCGTGCCTCGGATGCTGGGGTCTTGTCGACCTTTGCGTCTGCGAGTTCTGCGCCCAGTGCGTCTACTGCCTTGCGGAGCTCAGCATCTGCTTTGACGGCCTTTGCGCCCGAGATTGCTGCTTCAACGGTTTCGCGCTCTTCTGTTGTCAGTGCGCGGCCTTCTGATGCTGCTGCTTCTGCGAGCTGCTTGGCCTGTTCGATCAGGTGCTTCATTGTGTTTCTCCTCTGTAGGTTAGGGATGCGGTGTCGCTTCGATCTCTGCGAGATCGAGAAGTGCTACTGCGATTTCCGGTTTCATCCCCCGCTCCTCGACCTTGACCGTTGCCGGTTCCTCGGTCTTGGCAGGCTCTGCCGGTGCTTCGAGTGAACTCAGAACCTCGTCGAGCATTGCTTTCGCCTGGGCGATGAGGTTCTCGTTCTTTGAAGAGAGGGTGCGCCCGGCTTTGATGTTCACAAGACGAGCCTTCTCTTCTGGGCCTTCGGTGGCCTTTTCTTCGGTCAGCTCGAGCTCGCTGAACCGGAAGCCTCTGAAGAGGTCGGTCGCCTGATACTGCTCGTCTGCTTCTGTGTAGATCCGAACCATCGCGAGCGGGTCTTCTGCGGTTGCCTCGAGGCTCAGAGGGTCGCCCTCCACGCCGAAGCTGCCTTCGGTCATGATGTATTCGACCCGGCCGTAGCCTTCTGGCCAGGTGACCCACGATCCCTCTTGAAGATCGCCGGGTTCTGCTTTGGTCTTTGCCCCGAGTGCTGCTTTTGCTGCGATCAGCTGGGTTGCCGGATTTGCGCCCTTGAGCGTTGGGCCGGCTTCCAGGATCGACAGCTCGAGAAGCTCGTTTACGCCGTCGCCGCCCTTCTGCTCCTCGATCACGTCGTATGCGAAGCTGAACTCGTTGACTACGCGCTCGGCCAGGAGGGTTCTTACTGTCTGTGCTCGTGGTGTGTCGAAGAACGCTGCCCTGACGAGCAGCCCGTCTTCGGTCTCTTCTACTGAAAGTGCCTTGCCGATGAAGCTCTCTGCGTTGCCCCAGTCGTGGCTCCAGACGATTGGTAGGGTTCTGCCGCCGGCCTTGTATGCTGCGAGGCTCTTTTCGAATGCCCCTGGCATCACTCGATCGCCGACGAGGTCGGTGTTTCCGAACACGCTGACGATTGCGGTGAACTCACCGTGTGGTGCCTCGCTTGATGCGGCCTTCACCTCGATGGTGTTTGCCGGGAATGTCTTGGTCTGCACTTTGCTTCCCCCTTTGCTCTCTGTAGTTGTGCTGCTTTCTTCGTTTCGCTCAAGATCGGCGAGGATGCCCTCTGCCCATCTCCGGCCTGGGTCTCCGCCCCAGAGTGCCCACGCGATCCGTCCTGCTGATGGGTAGCCGTCTTCCCCCGACGACCACCCCTGTCCCTGCTTGTCCACCTCGTGTCGCGCGAAGTAGCTGACCATCCTTGCGATGGTTTCGTCTGATAGGTTGCGGCCGTTTGCGATGTCTCTTGCCCGTGCTACGCCGATTTCTGTTCCGCCACGGCCGTATTCGGCGCGCCAGTCAAGTCCGCGTTGTGCCTCTTCTCGTGCCGCTTGTGGTGGAACCGCTTTTGCTGCCTTTTCACTCACATCAGTCTCCGAAGTCGCAGATGCACTGGCAGTTTGCTGTCTCTTCTGGATCGAGCGATGGGTGGCCTGGCCACGGAGCTCCGTTGGAGAAGTCGTCTTCGATTGGGACGGACTCACCGTCTAGGATTGCGTGGCTTGATCGTGGATTGCCTGATGTGACGATCCAAGTCTTGAGCCTTCTGCCGTTGCCCCGTGCGCTCTCGTTGCGTGCGAAGTTAGCGACCGAGGTTGCGATGCTGTATGCCGCCGAGATGTTGTCGTTGTCGGTCATCTCGTCGAACAGGCCGTCGATTGCCTCTGTTGGGTCTTCGTCGTCAGCAAGGTCGCGCAGTCTCGATGCGATCCGTGCTTTGGTGGCCTGGTTCACTCGCTTTGCTGCACCGGCTGCCACAGCCTCGAGGTAGTTCTGCCCGTTGTCGATGTCCCACTCGCCAACCGTGGCCGCTGATTTCTTTGCGGCCTTTCGAAGAGATGGCAGGAGGTCTTTGGCTAGCTCACGGTCGAAGCGATCTTGGTCGTAGATCCGGCTTGCATCTGCTTTGGTCTCTGCGATCGCGTCTTTCTGCGCCCCCAGTTTGCTGATGATGGATCGACGTTGCCGTTCGATGTTGCTGCGGAAGATGCGGTTGAGCTCTTTCGCGCTTTCTGATCGGATGCGCACGTACGAGTCCCGGCCGAGTGCTGCTTTGGTCTGGGTCTCGTTGTCTGATAGTGTGCCGATCGTTCTTTCGTCGCTCACGCTGTCTTGCGGTGATGCTTGCCCGCCGATCAGAACGTTGAGTGGTGTTACCAGCTCGTCGCCCCCTGCGATTGATGAGAGATTGAGTCGGGCGCGTGCTTCGTTTCTTGTCAGGTATGGCGCGCCCACTGATGCCTGTAGCACGGCTGCCTGTTCTTCGAACGATCCACGCAGCTTGTCCTGCAGCTGGAACTCTAGGTATGTGCTCTCGTCTGTTCCGAAGTCTGGAAGCAGCTGCGCTTCCAGCTCCTCTTGGATCAGGGTGAGCCACGGGGCGAGGGCGTTCTGGTATAGCTGGCGGTTTTGCTCGGTCAGAGATGCGTAGGTCGTTGCCCCGAGTCCGAGAAGGCCGGCTGGCACGCCGTATGCTGCCGCGACGATTTCGCGCGCTAGCTGCGCGGTCTCGAGATACTGCGCGTCGCGGGGCGAGAAGGTCTCGAGAGGCTTTGCGATCATGCCCTCTTCCAGCACTGCGGTCTTGCCGCTGTTTCGTGCGCCGGTGAACGATGCGTCCCATTCTGCTTTGAAGCGTGATCGCGCGTTGTCGCTCCACGGCGGTGCGCCGAGTGGCCGTTCGATTACGAGCGATGCTCTTGCACCTTGTCGCCAAAGCCCTTCGCGGTGTTCTGCTGCCGCATACTGCTCTGCCAGAAGCTGGCGAAGTGTTTCCAGCGGGGAGAGTCCCTTGCGTGGGTCTTTCGGGTCGTAGCCGTGGATGTGGATGACCTCATCGCGGCTGAACTCCACTGTTCGGCCTTGCCCGATTACTTGGTATCCGTCCGGTCGAAGCCAGTTTGTCCCGATTGGCTTCACTAAGTTTGGTGGGATGCGAACGAGCGCGATCTTGCCGTCTGCGTTGCGCACCTTGACCCGGATTGCTTCGTCGAAGATGCAGAGATCCTTCACGAGGGCTTCCATCCAGCGTGTCCGCGTGATGTATACGTCCGGGTTCTCGATCGTCGCTGTCAGCGGCGTTCCTGTGATGCGTTCGCGCTCCGTGTCGCTCACCCGGCGGTATGCCTGAAGTGGGATTTGGGCGATGTTGCGTGCGAGGAAGTCGATGACGGTGCGAACCTCGTGCTGTGTCTTGTAGAGATCTGCGTGGTCGATTTGGCGGTCGTCGAACAGCTTGATTGATCCTGAAAGTGTTGCCGACAGCGGTGTCTGTGGGCGCACGTTCAGCAGCTCGTCTCCGTTCTGTACGATTGCCATTTTACCCCTCCGTGATCTGGATGAACTCGATGTTCGCCTTCTCGATGATGATCTCACCTGAAACCTGAACAGGTTCAGATCCGGGTTCGATCACTGTTGCACCCTTGATGACGATGATGCCAGCCGGGGCCTCGATGAGGTATCCCTGAAAGGCGGTGCCTGATTTCAGATTGATCAGGCACCGCTTAGCTTTCGCGATCCTCTTGTATGCTCTAGTTGACGGCATTTACCCTTAGCCCCATTCTCGGAGCCGTTTGGGTGAACCCGGTCTGGTTCGTGATGTTGTTGTCCAGCGTCCCGTTTTGGTAGTCGAAGGTTGACCAGTTCTCGCTGCCGTTGTAGAGGCCGGTGATTGAGGTCATGTTCCCGATGATGTTGTCTGGGATGCCGAAGCTGTAGTATGGGTCGGTGAGGCCACCCATTTCGATCACCCAGCTGCCGTGGTTTCCGGCGTTTGGATCGATTGGCCCGTGCGCGAAGCCCATCCAGTGGAGCTTGTTTGCTTCGATTGTCGTTGTGCTTGCCAGTGTGAAGGATTGTGGCCCTCCGTTTGGTCCGCCTTGATCGCTGGCAGCGATGGTGAAGTATCCCAGATCCTTGTGGAGGTTGTTCGGCAGGCCTTGCTCGTTTGAGTTGTAGATGTATCCTCTGATCTTGAGGCCGCCGTTGCCGGATGTTGATGGTGGGTTGTAGCTGAGCCCGACCGCGAACTTGTTGATCACCACCTCTTTGGCGAAGATGATTGGGACGAGGAAAGCGTTGTATCCGCCGATCCCGCTGTAGACGGTTTGGTTTCGTCCGAAGTAGGTTCGTGCGGCCTGTGGGTCTTTGATGATTGCGTTTTCCGTGTTGAGCGGGTCGCCGTTGATCCAGTCGGTTCCGTCGTAGATCAGTGCCTCACCGAGATACGGGTTGTTGATGTTGGTGTCGGTCAAGCCGGTCAGGGCTGATGCGCCGCCGCCCCCTGGTGCGTAGAAGCTGCTGTCCATTTTACCTTACCTCCAAGATGCGGATGTCTTGTCCCGCTTGTGATGAGATTGCGTACACGACCGCTCCAAGCCGGAGATCGATCGTTCTTGCCCCGCCTGCTGGCAAGGGAGATCCATTTGATGAAGTGACCTGTGCGTTGCCGCCGATCCAGATTGGCACCGATCCGTTGTTGAGGATTTCGTATGTGATGCGCCCGTCTTTGGCGGCTGCGCTGGTGTCAGTGACGTTGATGATTTGGGTTGCCGTGGTGCCCACGGTCGTTGCTGATGCGATGATCACAGAAGCTCTACTCCTCTTTCCTCGTAGACCGATTTGCCGGTCAGGGATGTCCCGGCCAACATCGCGCTGTTGATTGCCATGATGAGGGCAACCAGCCCGTCGATGCGTGCGGTCGACTTGGCCTTGTCTGGTTTCAGATTGCCGGCCGGGTCTGTTGATACCAGTGCTCCGTCGGCGTGCGCGCTCAAGACGGGGTGCGAGGCGTGGTGGATGCCCTCACTCATGATCAGCCGCTCGAGTTCTTTGGTCGGCGCGCTCATTGTGGCGAAGCCTTGTCGGGTTGGTGCCACCCGAAGCCCCTGTTCGGCGAGTTCTACCACCAGCTGCGTGCTGTTCCACGGGTCGTAGGCGAGCTCGAGGATGTGGTGGTCTGTGGCCAGCTGCTCGATGAACGCTTTGATGAACCGGTAGTCGATCACGTTGCCTGGTGTCAGATTGAGATGGCCGCTTGCTGCCCACTGGCCGTAGGGTTGCCGATCCCGCTTCTCTCGTTCTGCGAGTGCTGCCTCGGGTATCCAGAAGTGTGGGATTGCTGTGAACGATCCGTCTTCCTCTGGGAACACCTGAACCAGGGCCGAGATGTCGGTGGTCGATGATAGGTCGAGTCCGACGAAGCAGGCGCGTCCTTTGTAGTCCTCGCGATTGATCGGCTTTTTGCCGCAGGCGTGCCAGGCATCCATGTCGATCCACCGCGATACTTCTCTTGTCCAGCGGTTGAGGTATAGCTGCGCGAACGTGGTCTGTCGGGCCGGGCTTGCTTTGGCCTTGCGGATTTCGTCTTCTAGAAACTCTTCCATCACCGTCGTGCCTAGGGATGGGTTGACCTTGCGCCAAACTTTTGGGTCGGTCCAGTCGTCGTCCTGCTCGGCCGAGTAGATCACGGTCAGATACGATGGGTCTTCGAGCTCGTTGGCCGCTACCCGGACCGCGTAGTCGTGCTGCTCCCATGCGATGTGGTTTGGGTCGTATACGCCCGCCGTTGTGATGCCGATGACGATCGGTTGTCGGCGTGCGCCCACCGATGAGCTCATTACGTCCCAGATCTCTCTGTTCTTGTGGGCGTGGACCTCGTCAAGAACCGCGATGTGGGCATTGAAGCCGTGCTGTCCTAGTGCTTCTCCTGAGATGGTGCGGAGAACGCTGCCCGTTTTTGGTACTTCGATGTATGATCGGACCGCGCGGCATCGTTTTCGGAGGGCTGGCGATCCGTCGACCATTTTCTTGGCGGTGTCGTAGCAGATGCGCGCCTGCGCTCTATCGCGTGCGCCCATGTATACCTGCGCGCCCGGTTCGTTGTCAGCTACCAGCCCGTATAGCGCGAGGCCGGCGGCGAGAGTGGTCTTGGCGTTCTTTCTTGGCACCTCGATCCACACCGTTCTGTAGAGTCGGGTTCCGTCTTTTCGTTTGTATCCGAACAGCGGTCTGATGATCTCGTATTCCATCCACGGCATCAGCTCCCACTTTTCGCCCGCGCCGCGTCCTTCTACGAGATGCAGAAGCCCGAAGAACTTGACCGCTCTATCGGCTGCCTCTTCGTCGTAGTAGGCACCTTCTGGAAGGTTCTTGCCTGCTGATGTGTGTGTTGGTCGGGTCCAGTTGATCTCAGTCGAGGATGTCGTCTTCTGTGTCATTCTGTTCCGCCTTTAGCCTTGTCCGGGCTGATGGTGTCAGCCCTAGCTCTCCCGCTAGCATCCGGATCAGTGTTGCGCTGTCTCTCTGAACTCGAACCGCCGGGTTGGTCACTACGCCGTCGCGTCTTCCCTTGATCAGAACGCCGGATCGATCGACCAGCTCGCTCGCTTTCTGGTAGTTCACCACCGCGTTTACGTATGCTGCGAGGATGTCCTGATCGGCTTCGAAGAGAAGCCCCATCGCGTCGAGCTGCTTTGATGTCCGTCTCCACACCGCTTTCGCTTCGTCGCTCATCCAGGATGGGCATTTCGGTTTGCTGGTCTTCGGCTTTGGCTCACTCTTGTTGATCCGGTCCTTGCGTTCGCCTCTGATCACACGAAGATGCGTCGGTGTGGGTGCTGGTCCTGGCTTAGCCATTGTCCTCGTCCTCTTGCTCTTCGAAGTTGGCCGAGATGTCCTTCGGTTCTCCGTTGAGAAGCGGGATCGTTCCCGTTGCTTCTTGGTAGCGTTGTGCGATCACATCGCAGTAGGCTGGGTCGAGCTCGATGCTTCGTCCGATGCGGCCGGTCGCGGCACAGGCCATGATGGTAGATCCGCTGCCGGCGAATGGGTCGAGAACGATTGCGCCCTGCTTGCTGCTGTTCTCGATGGCTCTTGTGATCAGCTCGATTGGCTTTGTGGTGGGATGCAGATCGCTCTTGCTTGGGCGGTCAACAAGCCACACGTCGCTTTGCGTGCGGTCGAGAACCTCTGCGAGTCGGGCCGCTTGCTCGTTCCACCCATACCAGATTGGCGAGAACGGTCCGTTGTGTCCTTGCCAGATCGGTTCGTACTGCGTGTGGTAGTCCTTGCGGCTGAGAACGAGGCGATCCTTGACCCAGATGATGGTGCTGCTCCAGTGGAAGCCTCCGTCGCGCATCGCCTTGTCGATTGATGGCCACTCTTGTGCGCTCATCACTACGTAGGCCGGCGCGCCGTCTCGTGTGTATTCTTTGAACATCGCGACGAAGCCGTTGATGAACTTGGTCCAGTCGTCGGTGCTCAGGTTGTCGTTCTTGATTGTGCGGTGCTTGTAGCGAGGGTTGTCGTTGCCGCCGTAGTTCACATTCCAGGGTGGGTCGGTGAAGAGGAGGCTCGCTCGTTCTTTGCCGAGAAGCTTGTCGTATACCCTCGGGTCGGTGCTGTCCCCGCAGATGAGCTTCTGCTTGCCGAGGGTCCACACGTCACCCAGCTTTGTGGTCACCCGCTTCGGCTTGTCTGGAACTGTGTCTGTGATTGTGGCGGCCTTCTCGCTGAGGCTGCCCCCGATGACCTCTGCGAGATCGTCGTCTGTCCATCCGGTCGCGCCAAGAAGATCGGGGTTGTTCTCGCGCAGATCTTCCACGAGCTTTTCGAGTGCGGCCGGGTCGTAGCCGCCCAGCTCCGCCGTGCGGTTGTCTGCGAGGGCGTAGGCTTTCGCCATGTCGTCGTCGTCCTCGACGAAGATCGCGGCGATCTTGTCCCAGCCCAGTCTCTTCGCTGCTTGCAGCTGATGATTGCCGGCGATCACGATCCCGGTCATCCCGTTGTCGTTCTCTCCGGTTCGGCGAACCACGATCGGCTTGCGTTGGCCGAAGGTCTTGTAGCTGCGTGCTACTGCCTCTACGTCACCCTTTCTTGGGTTGCCCGGCAGCAGCTCGATGTTCTCGATCGGGACGGCTAGTGGTCTAAGTTGTTCTGCGATCCCAGCGCCGTCTTGCGCGCCTGGGGCTTTCTTGTTCTTCGATGGGGTGCTCATACCCTAGAGGTGTGCTCAGGGCTGGTGACATTTCCACTCTAACCTGTCGGTGTGAGGGCGAAGTCTCGGGCGCGGTAGCGGACGGCCGGAACTCCACGATTTTGACGCCCCTTCCCCTACTTTTTTCGCGCGTTTACTCGTCCTTTTTGATGGTATCGTAGTATGTTCTGCGGCTGTGGCAGCTCTTGCACATTGGCCTGAGATTGTCGAGGTCGTGTGTGCCGCCGTCTTTCAGCGATGTGATGTGGTCGACCTCTGTTGCTGGTGCTCCGCAGTTCCTGCAGTTGGGTTCTGCTCTGAGGACTCTCTTGCGGATCGCTTGCCACTGTGGTCCGTAGTCTCTCCAGATCTCCCGCTCTCTGCGGGCGGTCTCTCTCTGTCTTGCGTGCTCTTTGCAGCGCGCTCCCTCGACCAGCTCTGGGCATCCTGCTGTTGCGCATCTTGTTGGTGGTTTCCACGGCATGGCCAGACCAGTGCTCGGGGGTGGGTTCGTTCTGCGCGTGGGGGGCGCGCTTTGCCGGGGGGTGTATTGGGTGGGGGGGG
>Ga0209550_10002487_pt1 | contig 17683 bp, 18 predicted proteins | sample LauGreSuBDMM15SN_2_FD_187567 | JGI IMG/M metagenome (GOLD analysis project Ga0209550, IMG submission 187567) | Freshwater lake microbial communities from Lake Michigan, USA - Su13.BD.MM15.SN (SPAdes) (version 5) | ecosystem: Environmental > Aquatic > Freshwater > Lake | place: Lake Michigan...
ATTCCCTGCTCTATACCTTTTTCAATTCCTTGCTCTATACCCTGCTCAATTCCCTCTTCCAGAGCCCTTTCGTACAAAGTCATCATTTTTTGTTTTCCCATAATCTCCTCCTCGAGCACATGCCGGTCTTCTTTTCGGGATTGGAATATATAATCTTCCATTTCTTCTAAAAAATCAATTCTTTTTGTTTCATCCATTTCTTGAATCAGTTCTAAGATTTCTTTGTACTCCATTCTAAACTCCTCAAATGGCTTCCCTATGATTTGTAAGAGTTTCAATCCAACCTTTAGTTCTGTTTGCTTAAAAATAACCAAAGGATCTATGGATTGCAAATTCATGACAAGAAGGAAGGGCTTAGTTTCTAAGATGGGATTCTTTTGTTGGAATCTCTCCTCTAAATCTATCTCGGGATTCCATTTGTCGAGCCCTTGGTAAAAAAGAATAGGTACTACAACGGGAATGGTTCCATGCTCCCTTTTGTGCCAATCTTCCAGGATCATTTTATTTTTCATAATTTGTAGATAATAGTTTTTGTCTTTTCTGGATTTATGCTCTAAGAGAAAATATATGCTGTTTGATGAGTCTTTGAGTGAAATCTCGAAGAGAAGATCAAAGATATGTTTTTTCTTTCCAATGTGTACTTCACGGAAAGGTTTTAATGTATGGAGATCGAGAAGTTCTGCTTTGTCTTTCAATATAAATTGAAAAAATTCAATGGCACATTGTACTCTCTGTAAAATCTTTCTCCAGAATTGATCGTGGAATTCGGGCATGAGTGACTCCTAGTATTGAGATAGGTGCAGGAGTAGCAATGGTTGGGATTATTTTGAAGAAGTACATCTTTGTTGGAATTTTTTGAGTAAAGTGTAATTTGTTATGGGGTATGTTGGTGATGATATAATCATAAACTAACATTTTAAAATTCATTTCTAGCATTCTATTTTTTCATAGGTCATTACCTGGCAAGTTGGTATTGTAATCCTTTCTTGTTTGTTAATTTTAATCAGTGGGTTTCTTCAACTCCTAACAAAATCTCAGGAATAGATTCTATCAGAAAAAAGAAGGAGAGAGAGTATGGCCGAAGTGAAAATATTTTTTGAACCTGAAACTGATTTACTAACAATCTTTTGGGAACCTCCACGCAAAAATCAGATCTGTACAGAGACTGATGATGGCATCATCCTCATCAAAGATGGAGTTAGTTTGCAACCCATCGGGATTGAAATTTTATCGTATCGTCCCGGAGATAAACGAATCGAATTATAAAACATTCTCTAGATATTTTCCATGATTCAATCTATAAATTTCGAAATCTGAATCTATGGAGATAATTTTATAAATTGATTCTCTCTCTGCAATACACATGAGTGATGCATCTGCTAAATCCATGGGGACATCAGAGTATTTTAGGATTCTATTTTTGATATAATCTAAATCTGACCCTTCAATATTTTTTTTCGATCTCTAGAAAGATTATTTGAACCAATCGATCCATTCCCAAAAAGATCCTTACCCAATTCGTAAGAATTTTTTTTGTTACTTTCCAAGATTGCTTCTCCCAACTTTCTGCGTACCAATTCACTTACACTGATTTCTAAATGAGCGGCAAGGACTCGAACTTCCTTGTAAATTTTATCATCTACAGAAACTGTGATATTTTTCATATTTCACAGAATCACAGAAAAATATTTTCTGTAAAGAAAAATATCTAGTTTTACCTAGATTGATTAGACTCAGTAGATTGTTTCGCTTGACAAATTCCATTCTATCTATTATATTTTACCTATGTCCTCAATCCTAATAAAACCCGAATTTGATCTATCCCAAATTCTAAATGGAGTCAAGGTTATGGCACCCAGTCCCTTCGGAAATCACCAGGATATATCCGGCAATCTCTATTTTTTTATTCGGAATTTTTTAAAACAAAAAAAATTAGGAAAAATTTTCTCAGCACCTTTGGATGTAATCCTTGAAGAAGGATTCAATGTAGTACAGCCTGATCTGATTTATATAAAAAAAGAGAATATGTCGATTTATAAACCAAACGCTCATATCTATGGAGTCCCTGATTTATTGATTGAAATTGTTTCTGCGGGCTCTGTTTCACGGGATACAGTAGAAAAATTTCAAATTTATGAAAAATATGGAGTCAGTGAATATTGGATAGTTTTTCCCGAACAAAAAGTAATCGAGGTATTTTCCTTAAAAGATGGGAAATACCTTCTATTATGTAGTACAGAAAATACGAATGGAATTATAAATTCAAACGTATTAGAAGATTTTCAATGTAATATGGATGAACTATTTGAGGGATAGGAACCTCTATTATCCTTATAAATATAGTAAAATTTCTTACAATAAATGCCGCAACTGCAATAACTATCTTTTTCCGCCGGCAGGCGGAAAAAAGCCTAGGATTATTGCGAATAAAATTGCAAAAACTGACTTTTTGTAGGAACGCCATAAATCATTAATCAAATAATAATATGAACAATCAATCCCTATCTGCCCATAATGGTATCTATTAAATAGAAAGAGTCAGCTTAATAAATTCAAAAGTATCAGAATAGTGAATTTAAGTTGATTTTCACTGCCTTGGATTTACTCTAAACATAATATGGCCGAGATCAAAACAGACTATATTGAGAAATGCTTATCTTCCCTAGAATTAGCAAACCAGCATTTACTGTTATACAACTCTACCGATGAAATGTATGATATCTTCCGAGCGGCGTGTACAAAAGAATTTGAACTAATTTTAGAACAAGCCGGAAAAACACTTTTGAAAATTCTTCGACCCTATTTTGCAACTAAAAAAGAAGTAGATCAGTTAACCTTCAAAGACAGTTTTCGATATGCGACCAAACATGGAATCCTGACTCCAGAAGAGTCCGAGCGATGGCTAAACTACAGGGATTTTAGAAACGAGACCGCCCATGATTATGGTGATTATTTAGCAGATCGGATTATTCTAATTCTCCCCGAATTTATCAATGACGCTAAAAATTTTGTAAAAGCAGTTCAAAAACAAAATGAATCCAAAACCTAAATCATCCCTATTTCTCAGAGAAATCGATCTCATAAGAATTCGAGAGATCTTTCAAAAACATCTTCCCTCTGCCACTATTTATGCTTATGGCTCTCGTGTAAATGGTGACGCTCATGATGGCAGCGATTTGGATTTAGCAATACTATCAAGCGATGGAATGGAAATACCAATGGATACCCTCTCAAAACTCAGAGAGTCTTTCCAGGAATCCAATATTCCTATTTTAATTGATTTTCATGATTTTGCCGGGCTTCCTTTAGCTTTTCGGGAAGAAATTCTTCGAGAACATGTGAAGATATAATCTTTACTTCTTAAAATCCATCTGTTCCTTTCCTGTTAAAATTATTCTTATATTTGGGATTTTTTACGGGCATGGCTAAAATGTAGAAGGGTGTTCTTTCTCTATTTTCTATCAATTTGTTTCTATATGTAAAACATTTCTCTTTATATCTTTATCAATAATTTGATAATTAAAATTATAACTTGCAACGCCTATAACCATACCTCAAATTACCTTCCAGATTTACTAATAGAATTTTTAGACATACTCCAAAAACCTATATCCTTGAACTTTAAAATTTCTTCCTTCAATGAAGTACTACACCATCTCATTAGATCTAACAATCTGGATGGATTGAAAAAAATAGAAAACTTCATCCATTCCAATCTGGGTGAAGTGGACATAGCTATCGAATACCAAAAAATACTTTTGTCACTAACTTCAATAGGAACTCCACCTGACCAAATGCTTTCGTACTACATTCGATGCTTTCCCTTAACTCCCTTTGATATAAAAATTTCTATAGAAAAAATCCTAAAATTAGCGACTCTTCTAGGATCCTATGGTCACAACACAGAGGCTATCCAAGTCAAATCCCTCCTGACCCAAATGGAATCTTAAACACCACACACCTCCTCCTACTTAAAATATAATGCGACATAATCTACATTATGGGAAGTAAATATTTATGAGCAAGTGGAATCATTTTTATGTTTAAAAGATTTTGATCTTATTTGAAATTAGGTCTGGAGAGAACCCGTGGATTTTGAGATTAGAGATAACTACTTTGTTCCCCACCCCCTACAAATGCTGATGGAATCCTTAACTATTTTGGATCTTGGGGGTTTGGTTTGGAAGATTCCTGAACTCGGGAAGATTCCGGGTGGAAATGGTGAGACAATTCTTTTTGCACCGGGGTTTGGCACTGATGATTCCATTACATTCCCTTTTCGTAAGTATCTCACTTATCTTGGGTATGACGTCCATGGATGGGAACTGGGTAATAACCATGGAAATGTCCCAAGGCTACTCCCAAAAGTCTGCAAACGTTTAAAAGAATTAGCAATACAAAAACAAAAAAAGATCAATCTCTTAGGTTGGAGTTTAGGTGGGTATCTTGTAAGGGAAGCAGCAAGGGACTATCCTGAATTGGTCAATCTAGTTATCACATTGGGATCCCCCGTGATAGGAGGTCCCAAATATACATCTATAAAAGAGATCTATAGATCCAAAGGTGTGGATTTAGATCTTTTGGAAAAAGAAATAGATAAGAGGTATAACACACCACTTTCTGTTCCAGTGCTATCTGTCTACTCCAAACAGGATAATATAGTAGCTTGGCAAGCTTGTATTGATTCCTACTCTCCTCGGGTGCGTCATATAAAAGTAAGTACAACTCATTTGGGGCTTATATTTTCTTATGAGAGCTATTCTATTGTAGCCCAAACACTTGCAGGAAAAATTCAATTGTAACATATGGATCTAACATGAAGTTCCATATGTTAAGTTTATTTATCATTGTTTCCATAACGTTCTGTTCAACTCCCTACTCACAATCTTTACCAGAGGGAAAGGAAATTGTTTTCAATGATACTGTTGTACTTCCTGTAAGCTATAATAAGGAAAAAAAATATCTTTTGGCAATTTGTCTCCATGGGCTATTTGGAAGTGGAAAATCTATGGCTAAGGATTTTTCACCATACTCTCGGTATATGAATATGATCTTAGCATGTCCCAATGGAAATATTCCAGATCCCTCCAGAAACGCGACTAAGTGGGGCAATGAAGATTCCGTAGAGTATTTACAAAAGTATCTTGAATATATAAAAAGTAAATACAATGTATCTGATGATCCTTTTTTAATTGGATTTTCTCAAGGAGCCAACCAAGCCCTTTACATAGCCCTCCGGGACCCAACTCTATGGAAGACAGTTGCCATTCTTTCTGGTGGGTACTCTGAAATTCCCAAGGAAAATTATCCTAATATTTCCCAAATAAAGGCTTTGTTTATCTCAGGAGATACCGGTCCCGGGGAAATATATACTCTCAAAAAAATGAAAGAAAGATTGGAACTGTTAAATTCCTATTCTAAGGTGAAGCAGATAGTTATCAAAGGGCAACCCCATGCAACATCCACAAAATTCTCCTATCCCATTTTTAAGTGGTACGCCTCCCAAACAAAAAATTACTCCAAATCGTTTTGGATATTTAAAGGCGATTTTATTTCAGAGTATACTTTAGGCGAACAGGAGTTTTTAAATGGGAACTATGAATCTAGCTATAGTTATTTTAAAAAGTCATTGAAATTAAATCCAGTATATCCACCTGCTGTCTTTCGCTTTAGTCATACATCTTTATTGGCAGGAGAAATTAAGGATTTTAAAAAAAGTTTTTACTCATCCCTTGAGTTGTACTCACAATTTCCTGAATTTCCCAGAGAGTCTTTGGGGGCAATTTTTGAGGATATTCGTATCACGCTCAGAAATGATATTCAGTTGCGAAATCGTTTTATTTCCTTTTTTGAAAAAAATCTCAGAGAATCCGAGTCCTCACTAGACTCCATTTTTGTAGCAGAAATAAACTTACTCTTAGCCTATCTACATAGATACTCCAGTAATTTTGATGAGTCTTTTTTGAAATTAGACAAGGCACGATCCATTTATCAGGGAATTGAAGGGAAAACATCAAATTTTAAAGACTTTGAAATTCAGAAAAAAATAGAAACTATAGAAAATTTTTGAATTTTCTTGAAAAAAAATGGAAGTTGTCAAAATTAGTAAAATATTAACATAGATTTCTCAAACGCGTTTATGCAAAGGAATTAAAATTGTATAGCTCTATTCGAATAGCTTCAAGAAATACTCCTCTTGCAAAAGTCCAAACATACCTTGTCTACAATGAGTTAAGAAAATTAAAAACCATCAAACAGCTGGATATTTCGTTTAGAGACACTCCAGAAGTTACTAGTCAATCTAGCGTTCAGGAATTAATTTCAGCTAACTTTAAAAAGGATCTAAAATCCGATTCTATAGATTTAGCTGTTCACTCGCATAAAAATTTAGACCTAGAAACCTCATACGACACTGAAGTAGTTTCTGTATTACGTAGGGCTGATCAAAGAGATATAATTCTATTAAAAAAATCTTCCCTACTAAATCCACCTAACTCATTTTCCATATTTTCTTCTTATCCTCGTAAAGAAAAAAATTATTACCAATTTCTAAAAGAGTATAGCCCCATCTCCCTTAGAAATAAGGACTTTACGTTTCATACCATTCAGGGTTCTATCACATCCCGAATAGAGAAATGGGAGGCAAGTGGAGATGGTATTATTTTAGCAAAGGGATCTCTCGATTATCTTCTCTTAGATAACTATCCCCAAGCCGACGAAGAAGATATTAAGCTCACCAGAGAGTATATTAAAAAAATGCTCCAACAATCACATTTTATTGTAGTACCATTATCCCAATGTCCTTCTGATCCCGGGCAGGGAGGGATTGCGTTGGAATTTAAAAAAGGAAGAAGGGATCTTCAGAATATTGCAAATGCCCTCTCCATCTACACAGTCCGCGAAGAGATCGAACAAGAAAGGGAAGAAGCAAAAATAGCAGGAAATTCAATCCAAGTTAGTTATTTAAAAAGGGGATATGGAACTGTAATTTTTAAAAAAGGAATAACCCCCGAAGGTAATACGATCACACACCAAGAGCTCAAAACATCTCACCAACCAAAGGCTATAGCGATTTCCCGAGTGTACCCCATACCTGAAGAAACCAGAAAAAATATACGTAAACCATTGGAAGGAATTTCTCATCCTCCAGAAGGAAACTTATTTCTAATCAAAAAAAATTCATGGCTTTCCCATTGGGAAAAAAATGATGTAAATGGAATTTTATGGACGGCATATTTGTCTACATTTAAAGCACTTACAGACAATGATTTTTGGGTGAGTGGGTGTTCGGATGGGCTCGGTGAAGAAGAGGATCCCAATCTCAATGCTTACTTACCTAAGTCTAATTTTATCAAACTTAGTCATACAAACAGTTCAACTGTGCCCTCTCGTTATGAAAGATTTGCTACATATTCTCTAAAATTAAACTCATTTCCCGATCTTAGAGAGAGAACACATTTTTTTTGGATGAGCGGTTTCCAATTTGATACAGCTATCAATAAATATCCTCAAATTGTAAATGGATACCATGCAAGTTGTCTCGGTATCACAAGAAATTATATCCAAAAAAAGGTTAAGGCTCCAGTGGATACTTTCTTAACCTATGAAGATTGGTACAATTACCATATAACTTTTAAGTAGATTTGAAATACAAAGTTATACTTGGTTCATGCTCAGTTGGATTCTTTTCCTTTCTAAATCAATACTCATTACTTTTACTCTAACTTCCTGGTTTAAACTAACTACTTCTGTGGGACTTTGGATGAATTTATTAGAAATTTGGGAGATATGAACTAACCCTGACTCTTTGATTCCAATATCTACAAATACCCCAAAATTAGTAATATTATTTATAATTCCTGTGAGGAGCATACCTTCTTTTAGATCCTCAATAGTTCGTATTTTGGAATCAAATTCAACAGACTTTGCTGTTTCCCTTGGATCCCTACCTGGCTTGGCAAGTTCTTGTAGTATATCTTTTAAAGTGGGGAGTCCAACTTCGTCGGTGACATATTGGTTGATCCGAATTTGCTTTTGCATGGACTCATTTTTTAGAAGAGTCGTGACAGTTGTATTTAAATCTTTTGCAATTTTCTCCACTAATGGATATGCTTCAGGGTGAACCGCACTATTATCTAATGGATTTTCCGAGTCTGGAATACGTAAAAAAGCAGCACACTGCTCATAGGCTTTTTCCCCAAGTCGAGATACCTTCAAGAGCTGTTTTCTGGAGGTAAATTTCCCCTTTTCTTTTCTGTACTTCACTATGTTTTCAGCAAGGCTTGGTCCCAAACCAGAAACGTACGATAATAACTGTTTGCTGGCTGTATTTAAATTGACCCCAACTGTATTTACACAGCTTTCCACTACTCTATTCAAACTTGTTTGTAACTTTGATTGGTCCACATCGTGTTGGTATTGTCCTACACCAATTGATTTTGCATCTATCTTTACCAACTCTGCAAGTGGATCCATAAGACGGCGTGCAATAGAGATAGCTCCCCGCACTGTAACATCAAAGGAAGGAAACTCCTCACGTGCAATCTCTGAGGCGGAATAAATGGAAGCCCCCGATTCATTGACAGAGAAGACTTGAGGCGGATTTGCAAACTGAATCCCACGGATAAAGGATTCAGTTTCCCTACTTGCGGTTCCGTTTCCAATAGCGAATGCTTGGATTTTATATTTTGTAACCAAGTCTTTGATCGTTTTCTCTGCTAGAAGAGTATCATTTTGAGGAGGATGAGGATAAATAGTAGTATTGTACAACAAATTTCCTTCCGCATCCATGCAGACTACCTTACATCCTGAACGAAATCCAGGATCTAAACCTAAAATTCTTTTTTGTCCGAGAGGCGATGAAAGTAAGAGCTGTCTCAAATTTTTAGAAAAAACTTGTATTGCATCTTCATCTGCTTTTTCTTTTGTCATATTTCTATACTCAGTTTCAATGGATGGTTGGAGTAATCTTTTATAACCATCTTGGATGGCTAAGTTTAATTGATCTTTGATTTCTGAAGAGGAATTTTTTTTGATAACAATTGTTTGAATATCTGAAATACATGTAGTACTTTCGATTGAAATGGAAAGTTTTAATATATTTTCATTCACCCCCCTCATGATTGCTAAAAATCTATGGGAAGCACACTTATTCAATGGTTCCTCAAATGAAAAATAATCTTTGTATTTGATCCCCTCTTCCTCTTTGCCTTTTACCACCCCACATTTTACCATTGCACTTTTTTTGTATTGGTTTCGAATGGCAGTTCGAACCTTTAAATCCTCACTTATCTGTTCTGCAATGATATCCCTTGCACCCTGGAGAGCTTCTTCTATAGTTTTTACACCTTTTGATGAAGATATAAATTTTTTTGCAATTGCCTCCAACCCTGTTTGGGACTGTTCCAATATTATATCTGCCAAAGGCTCCAAACCTTTTTCTTTGGCAACAGATGCCTTTGTCTTACGTTTAGGTTTATAGGGGAGATAAATATCTTCCAATTCATTCATATCATATATACTTAAAATCTTTTTTTTGAGGCTATCTGTCAGCTTACCTTGCTCGTCGATTGTATGCAGTACAGTCTCTCTTCTTTTATCTAATTCCATTAGCTTTTGTAAGAGAGTTTGGATAGAACCAATTTGTACTTCATCCAAACTACCTGTAAGTTCTTTTCGATACCTACTGATAAAGGGAATGGTTCCGCCTTCTTCTAGCAATTTAATTGTGGCAGATACCTGCTGCATTGGTATGGAGAGTTCTTTAGAAATAATTTCAAGATGTTCTTTATTCATAGATTCCTTATTTTAATATTTTGTCATATAGATTTTCTAAAGAATTCTATATATTGGGTTCATAGGTACCAAAAATCTTTTTAAGCTCTAGATGAAAAAGAAAATACTCTTAAAAAATGCAATTTTTCATATAAAACCCATTTTAAAAGAAAACTAATTGTAGGTAAAAACACTCACAAACATCCAAAAATGAGTTTAATTAGAACCTATCATTATTAACTTTGTCCTTAAGGATTCAACCATGAGCTCATTGTACGACAAATACGGTGGTCAAACGCGTATTAAACTAGTAGTAGAAAATTTTTATAAAAGATTGCAAAATTCCCCCACACTCCAGCCTTTTTTTGTTGGGATCAATGTGAGAGAACTGATCAATTTCCAAGTGGAGTTTTTTTCTCAACAGATGGGGGGTCCCCAGGTAGATCTCTCTAAGTACGGCGAACATTTACCTAGGTTACCCATAAAAGATGAAAATTTCATGGAAGTTGCCGAGCTCCTAGAGGATACACTCACAGAGTCAAGGATAGAAGCTGAAGACATTGAAACCATCTTAGCACTCATAGCATCTTCTAGAACCGGAAACAATTAAATACCCTAGCAATTCTCTTTCGATTTGGGAATGGGATGTTATGTCCCTTGCCCCACCAAACAGTTGGGAATTTATACAAATATTAGCTTTTGCTGGACTCCGGAAGTGCTGATTCAATGATTGATCTCACTTTTTTGGAAAGTTCATCTGCTTCTAGGTTTGCAATTTCTTCTGCTGGAATTATATCGTGTACATATACATTTACATTGGCAGAGTAAACTCTCTGGATCCATTTATCTTTTTGGATGGGCATCACCACACTCGCACCAACTACAGTGATGGGTAGAATTGGCACCCCCGCCATTTTCGCCAAGAGAAAGGAACCCTTTTTAAATGGCAACATTCTTCCATCCAAGTGCCCTCTTGTGCCTTCGGGAAATATGATCAATGATGCACCTGCTTTTACACGTTCGGCGGCAGAAAATAAAGATGCCCTTGCATTTCGGGGATCATCTCTTTCTACTGGAATGTAGCCTGCCCCTCTCATTGCAAGACCCACTAAGGGAATTTTGAAGAGAGATGCTTTAGACATCCAGCGAAATTGGATATTTAAAAATGCGTAAAACACAGGGATATCAAACATACTCTGGTGATTAGAAAGCACAATCACCGGACCTTCCTTGTAAACCTTCTCAGGATGATCCACCTGAATTTTAATCCCCGTTATTACTGTAATACCCTTTCCCCAGAGAGTACAAAATAGGTGTACTATATTAGGCATTTTTAATAATCCAAAAGGGATTGTAAGTGAGCCTAAAACAAACGTGAGAGTGAGTGTAAAAAACCAAATGAATATTGTTTTAATTAAAATCATGAATTTGACATCCTTTATTATTTATTATCTCATAACAATTACTGAGTGAGAACCTCTTTTAATTGTACTACAATAGGATCCAATGATTTTGTAGCTTTCACATAGATATATTCATCCTGGTAGAGGGGATGTACAATTTTAAGTTTGTACTCTTTTTCTTTTGCAACCATTTTGTAAAACAACCCTGTTTCAGGATCACTCGTGTACTTTTCTTGGTGGTAAAATTTAAACTCATTTGAAACTATTTCCGCCTCAATGGGATCCCCTTCTCTGTCTAAAATACGAAGTCCTATTTTGTATCCATTCAAACATTCTTTTAAAATACCCTGCCATACAGGACGAAACCCTTCCATGATAGTTCCCACATTGGAATAGTCAATATTTTTATGACTACTCTCTGCTAAAAGTGCATTTGTTCCATATTTAAAATAATAAAAATCCTGGTCGGTTCCATCCACAGGATAGATATTTTTAACAGCTTCAAATCTTTCCTTTACGGGATGGTAGGACTTAGCAAGTGGTGCGAGTTTTCTTGCTAGTTCTTTTGGATAGTCAGGATCGGGATTAGTGATACCCTCTATTGTATAGGGGAATAAAAGTTTGGTTGCAAAAGAGTGGAAGCTGATGGAAAATAAAAATCTCTCGGATTCTGCAAGTTCCATCATAGCCTTAGTTTCAGGCTCGGAACCTTCCTCATCTCCTCTAAAAAATGAATGGGAGGGATTTGCCGAAGATGCTTTTGGATGACCACTGTTCCATTTAAATGGGAAGTTACGGTTTAAATCTATGCCACGATTTGGATCGAGCTCGCTATGGGAATCATGCAGATACCCGTTTTTTCTGCCCATTCTATTGTCTTTGTACCAAAACAAAAAACTACCATCGGGATTGATGATTGGAACAATCCATATATTGATATTGTTGAGGGCTACTTTGTAGTCATCTGGCTTGGACAAGATTTGGTAGATAATATCATAACAATGCTCGGTACCTATTAACTCACTTGCATGTATACCACCATTGAATAGAACAGAGACTTTGTTTCTGTTATTATTAGGAGTAGTGATACGAATTGCAGGAATTGGATATCCCATAGTTGTTTTCCCCAATTCTCTATATGTCACGAGAGCTGGGAAATTTTTTTCAAGAGATTTGAGAAGCTTTTGGTTCAGCTGGTAGGATTTGTATTCAGAAATCAAATTTTTTAAATCTTTATAACCCCTCTTGTACCTTGCATTGTAATCATGAATCAAATAACGAAAGGGCGGATTTTGAAGTACATTTAATTTAATGGAAAGCTTTTCAATGGAATCAATCTGCGATTTGGTTAAGAGTACTATTTTAAAGCCCTTACTAAAAGTTGGATTTAACTTTATATTTAGATTATCTTTAACTTTTTTTGCAATGGATGGATAGTCTTTTCCAGGAATTGACACTGCTAAAAGACCACTTGTATCATAAAAATTATCTATCGGAATAGTTTTTCTAGGTTCATTTGCACGTACAGAAAGCAAAGAACATCCCAAAACAAAATAATAAAAGAGGATATAAACTAGTATATTTTTGAGTATATATTTTTGTTTCATAGAAATTTTCTCTTATTTTTGGATTTTTTTCCAAACTTCATATAGTCCTAGCCCAACTAGTGTGCTTGCTGCTGCACTCATAAGAATTGTATATTTTTCATCCCTAATATATCCTATCGTGATAAGAATTAAAATTGCCAGTGAAGAAAATATATAGAGGATGGGAGTTAAAGGATACCCATACGCCTTATAGAGATGTTCTAATTGTTGTTTTTTAAAACGCATGATAAATACTGAAAATACAACCATCACAGAAAGAAGGGTGATCGCTATAAAAGAAAAGTTGAGTAAATTAGATTCCTTGCTTATAAATAAAACTAATAGAATAGCCCATAGACTTTGCAGCCAAATACTGAGTGTAGGGCTTTTTTTTACTGGGTCCAGTTTTCCCACCCTCTCCCAGAAAAGTTTATCCCTAGCCATTGCCACATAGATTCTACTTCCAGATACAATGGCTGAATTTGTATTTCCCATAACAATTAAAAATATAATTAAACTTATCATTTTAGGTAGACTATTCAACAAGGTCTCATTGTGGATTCCAAAGTTATTTAATAGAAATTTTCCCATGATTAGATAAGGGTCTACATTTCCAGCCTGTAAAACAGAGTAAGGCACAATTGATATAAAAACAAATGAGAAGATACCATAGATGGCAGTCACAATGATAGGACCAAATACCATTGTGAGAGGAATGATACGATGGGGATCTCTAATCTCTTCGCCCAAAGCCAAAGGGGAATTCCAACCCGAAAAAGTCCAGTAGACAGGAACCAATGCCGCTCCCAAACCAAGGAGGCTTGGGTTAGAGTACGGAATACTCAAATTGGAAAAGAGAATTTTTTCACCCACATCCTTGAATAAATCTATTTGAATGAAAATAACTGATAGACCACTTAAAAGTAATAAAAATGCAATAGGCACCAGAGTGGCAACTTTTTGTAAAAAGAAAGAGGAATTAATTCCATAGTGATTGATTAATGTAAGAAAAAATATAATAAAAGAAGCTAATACTTGATAGTTATAGACCTTAAAATCCATATAGGAAATTTCAAAAAAAATATCTCTCACCCAGGGACCAAAGAGGGACTCCCCCTGGTAGTGCACTGTAAGACCAACTCCAATGGCAATGGAACCCGGGTATGTTATAAAAAAAGTAAGAAATCCGTAGAGGAACGCCCATCTACGTCCATAGGCATTTCGGAGGTATGCGTAGTCTCCACCCGCCTCGGGAAAGAAAGTACCCAGTTCGGCAGAGCTTAAGGCTCCCGTGAGGGCAATCAAACCGCCAATCATCCAGATAGCCACAAACCAAAACGGATGGGGAAGGTGCACGGAAATAAGGACGGGATAGATAAAAATACCTACCCCGATCATATTCCCCATCATGTGGAGAATAGCCTTTCGTAAGCCAATATTTCGATTGAAGGAAGTGTGAGTATTTTTCAAACTAATTTTTTTCCCTTGTCAGTGTCCTATGAAACCTCAGATTGTCAAATAAACTATGAGTAAAAAACCACTTTTGAATTTTCTCACATGCAGGACAGAAATGATTCATCCTATAAAACCAAATTTCTTTTTTATACCTCTTTTCACTACTTCACCCAAAATACTTTTAAAAAAAATTACATTGGTATCCTATGCATTATTATATATTCTATTAATATCTTGCAATGAACTCAGGCAAGAAACTCCACAGTCTACCAATACGGGATGTCCGCAGAAGTATCCAGGGATGCAGTGTATTCCAGCAGGAGAATATATCAGAGGTAGTAATACATATGAAGCAGATGAAAAACCAGAAACAAAAATCTATATTTCTGAATTTCATATAGATTTCAATGAAGTTACTAACGAAGAAATTAATAAATGCTATGCGTCTGGGAAGTGTAAGGATTGTCTCAAAACAAAAAAATGTACCTACATTGGTCCCAAGTATGGCAAACCCTATTTGGGACTCACCCAACCTGCTGCGGGGATTCCGTGGTACACCGCACGGGACTATTGTGAATTTGTGGGCAAGCGTTTACCAACCGAATCGGAATGGGAAAAAGCTGCCAGGGGTACTACAGGAAACCTATTTCCTTGGGGAAATGAATGGGCAACCTGTGAGAGGGCTATCATTGAAGATGAACAGGGACGAAAGGGATGTGCCCCTAAAAAAATTGATCCTCCAAGGTTTATGCCTACTATGCCCATTGGCTCCCGTCCTGCAGGAGTTTATGGGCTCTATGATATGGCGGGGAATTCGTGGGAATGGGTGAACGATTGGTACAGTCCCTACAGCAATTGTGGGGAAGCTTGCTTTGGAAAAGATCCCAAGGGTCCCTGCAATGGTGAGGAATCTTGCCCCAAATCCAAACACAAAGTCTTGAAGAGTGGTTCTTGGTGGTGGCCCGCTACCTATGCAAGGGGATCCAAACGCCGCCACAATGACCCAGGATACAAAGAAGAGTACCACCACTTTGGATTTCGTTGTGCAAAAGACACGGAGATTTAGGAAAAGATAGCCCTCGAGAGTGGGATCCAACAGGGGATGGAATTTCTCTCACCATATATAAAGACACGCCAGATTTACGAGAAGCGCCTTAAGGCTGATTTGGATTATAATTCGGACATGGCGGTTGCGTTTTGTAAAGGTCAATAGGAAGGCATCCTTGAGGGGGAATTCAGAAATAGGCTAAATACAGCTAGAGTTATGGTAGAGGAAGGATTTACCATAGATCAAACCATTCGAGTAACAGGTCTTACCGAAAAAGTTCTTTTTCAAAATGGGATTTCAGAAAGAATCTTAAATCTATTCTTCTCAAATTCTTCTATAGAAGGAGGAAATATCTTATTTTGATTCATCAATTCAATGCTAGTGTTGAGAAAGGCTTTTGCTTTATTGTGATGTGACTGACAGAACAATGGTGCTTTCTTGCAGATATCAAATTGGATATGGGGAAGATCGACTGTAAAATTTACCCCCCCTTCCCCGTCGGAGGTTCGAAATAAAAATAATTTATCTTCCACCCAACCAAAAACTGTACCGTAGGCGAAATACGCAGAATTTGTTTTGGTAGAAAGTAAATCTCTTCCCATGGCTGAAAAATAAACTTCTTTATTCAAATTACCTAAGATCGTTGGTATCACATCTAACTGGGAAGAAATATCATTTCTAATTTCTGGTTTGAAGCGAGAGGGAGCATAGATTAAAAAGGGAATATTTCTATCCTCATAGTAATTTAAAAAACGATGGTGGGTGTGATCGGCTACAAAAATAAAAATTGTGTTTTCAAAGTATGGAGCCTGTTTTGCCTTGTCTAAGAAATTTTGCACTGCCCAATCTGCATAGTGATACACATTTAAGTATTCATTATCATCAGTTTCTTTTCCAAAAATATTAAATTCTTCCCTTGGAGTCCTGTAGGGATAATGCGTGGTAAGTGTAAGGGCTGTTGCAAAAACAGGCTTTTCTCCCTCATGATTTTTTAATTTATTATGAAGTACCTCAAACACATCCGCATCATCATACCCCCATGCACCTATTTGGTATTGATTCATATTGTCTAAGTCTTGTTTGCCTATGATTTCATCAAATCCCCAATGAGGCATCATCTTATGCTTGTTATCAAAGTTTAAATCTCCACCAGTGATAAAGATTGTTTTGTAGTTCGCTTGGCGCATAATACTACTAATTCCTGAAAAATATCCCATTGCCTGAGGAGTACGTACTACAGTAAGCCCTGGTCTATCGGGAATACCTGTGAGAATGGACATCATCCCATTGGGGGTGCGCCCACCAGAAGCAAAGAATCTTTGAAAAAAGATTCCTTCTTTTAATAGCTTATTAAAATTAGGAGCCACTTCCTTACCATCTACTTTTCCATCTGTGATGGGGCTTATGAATTTACCTGTCCAATTCTCAAGCATCACAAGCACAATATTGGGACTCTTAGCCTCTTTATTTTTAGGAATCGTAGTACGAAGAAGAGGGTACTCCTCGCTTATAAATTTGGCAGTGTCATAACCAATTTCTTTTCTTACTATATAGATTGCTTCTTTTAAGTCCATCTTATCACTTCTGGGAATGGAATGACTCTTTAGATCAATAATTGCGGTATACACACCATTTAAAACTAAGTTATTGACCATGCTATTATTAGAAATAATAGCATTGCTTGTTCGAATAGGATTTTCCTGAATACCGCCTCTAATACCAATAATGACAATTATACTAGCAACTAAAGTCTTGCTTAAGGAGTGTTGAAAAGAAAATTCTTTTTTTGAAAAATTGTGATACTTATTATAAATCCAAAAAGAAGCAAAAGTTAAGGATGATAATCCAAGCATTCCAACTGTAAAAATAAATTTATTTTCCTCAAGCATGGAACTCAAAATTAGGATTAAATCTTTTCCCAAGAAAACATAGGCTTCATAACCTATATGTTTATTTGCATGGTCAAAATAAATTATATCAGTAATTAAAATTGCTATTACAAATATAACCAGTAAATTGGGGGTAAAAGACCAAAGTAGTACATAAATCTTATTTCGATTAAAAAAATCAATACAAGATAAAATAAACAGCAGTCCAAAAACTATACATAGGGCAGAAATATCAAATCTAATTCCTTCCGCAAATGCGAATAAGAGAGTAGAGGTTGAAATTTCTGTAAATTCAAATCGATAGGCATACTTTAAAAAGAATAAAATTCTATATATAGTAAAAAGCAGAACTCCAAGTAAAAAGAGAACTCCAAAAAATTTAAAGTTATAAGAGAGAAATATTTCCTTTGTAAAGTTGGTAAATTTATTTTTCATAATTTAAAAATATCCAGTAGTACAAGATAGTATTGTCAATTAATTATTAATAAACTATTCCAAGTAAAGTATAAAGGTAGATTAAAATGATTT
>Ga0209550_10002489_pt1 | contig 17681 bp, 16 predicted proteins | sample LauGreSuBDMM15SN_2_FD_187567 | JGI IMG/M metagenome (GOLD analysis project Ga0209550, IMG submission 187567) | Freshwater lake microbial communities from Lake Michigan, USA - Su13.BD.MM15.SN (SPAdes) (version 5) | ecosystem: Environmental > Aquatic > Freshwater > Lake | place: Lake Michigan...
CTGGATTTACAGAATCGAGCGCCGGGGCAGGCGCGATAATCGCAAGCTCATGATAACCATTTTTTTCGGTAAAAGTTGAGAGCCATAAGCTTGGAAAGGCTGAAGATAGACTAACCGAAGGTTAGCCCGCAGGGCGGAATTAATAAGGGTATTTGGGCTGTCAATGCTCTCGGAGCAACGGAGCTTCTCATCCGAACAGGTGATTCACTGACAGTCAATGGAGCCATCAAAACCATCGCGGATCTCCTGATATTCACAAGTTCCGCAGATATATGTGGTGCTACCCGACAGGTCACATCAGCTGGTGACCTTGTTTATAAGGTGAGATTCACAGACGGCACCTTCGGTTTATTGGAGTCACTGCAATAGAATCCGTTGGTGCTCGATGCCGTAAAATGATTAAGCCTTTTGCTTGATGGCTTGGGCGATGGGGGCGACGAAAGCGGCGATTTCGGAGTTGAGATCCGGATGAGCGCCAAATTCTCCGATACGCCGCACGATAGCGCTGCCGACGACGACCGCATCGCATTCCTTCGCGACCTCAGCGGCTTGTTCGGGGGTCGAAATACCGAAGCCAACGGCGATGGGGAGGTTCGAGTGGGATTTGATTTCGAGCACTTGTGATCCGATGCTGGCCGAGAGGCTTGTTTGCTCGCCGGTCACACCTTCGCGGGAGACGTAGTAAATGAAGCCCTCTGCGGATTTCGCAATCAGCTCCATGCGTTCGGGCGGTGTGGTGGGAGCAATAAGTCGAATGGCCAGGAGACTGTGGGACTTCATGAGCTCGGCGTTGCGTGCGGCTTCATCTGGGGGAAGATCGAGGATCAGAACGCCATCCGCGCCGGCGGCGGAAGCATCTGCATGGAACTTGTCGAAGCCATAGACATAAACCGGGTTCAAATAAGTAAAGAGGACGATCGGGATTTCCGAGGTCGCGCGGATCTTTTTCACTGCATCAAGCACTCCCAGTACGCTAGCGCCGGCATTGATGGCGCGACTCGATGCCGCTTGGATCGTGGCCCCATCGGCAAGGGGATCGGAAAATGGGATGCCGAGTTCGATGATGTCCACGCCTGATTTTTCGAGAGTGGCTACCAGTGAAACGGTCGTGTCAAGTGTCGGATCGCCTGCCGTGATGTAGGCAATGAAGCCGCATTGGTTGGCGGTTCGAAGCGATTGAAATTTGGTCTCGATGCGATTTGGCGTGCTCATAGTATGGAAATATTTTCGGTGCCTCGGGTGATCCAGATTCCGAGTAGGGCGATATCGGCGGGAGTGACCCCACTGATGCGGGCTGCTTGGCCGAGGGTTTCAGGGCGGATTTGAGTGAGTTTCTGAACGGCCTCGGTGCGAAGGCCGTTGATTTTGGAGTAGTCGAGCCAATCGGGGATGGCCTTGTTCTCGTGTCTAGCAGTCCGCGCGATCTGCTCTTCTTGGCGCGTGAGATAGCCTGCGTATTTCAAATCAGTTTCGATTTGCTCCCAAACTGGGATGGGAAATTGAGAGAGGATTTCGGAGGGAACGGACTGCCAGGTGTTTTCGGGGCGTTTGAGCCAACGTTCGAGCGGGATGGCATCCACTTTGAACTCTTTGAGGCGGGCCTTGAGTGACGTAAATTGGGCGTGCTTCTCACGGAAGCGGGAAGTGCGATCGGGATCAGCAAGACCGAGTTCGATGGCTTTGCCTGTGAGGCGGAGATCCGCGTTGTCCTGCCTGAGAAGGAGGCGGTACTCGGCCCGACTGGTGAACATGCGGTAGGGCTCGGGGGTGCCGCGAGTCACGAGGTCATCCAGTAAAACGCCGATGTAGCCTTCATGGCGTGCGATAGTGAGGGCTGGGCGGCTGAGGCACTTTAGTGCGGCATTGGCGCCAGCAACCAAGCCCTGTGCAGCAGCCTCCTCGTATCCCGAGGTGCCGTTGATTTGTCCTGCAAAATAAAGGCCAGGCATCCGCTTGGTCTCGAGGGTGGTGTGAAGTTGCGTGGGCGGGCAGTAATCGTATTCGACCGCATAGCCAGGACGAAGGATCTCGGCATTCTCGAGTCCGGGAACGCTACGGATGAACGCGTATTGAACATCAAACGGAAGGCTGGTGGAAACGCCGTTGACGTAGATTTCATCGCTGTGGCGGCCTTCGGGCTCAAGGAAGAGTTGGTGTTGGTTTTTCTCTGCAAACTTGACCACCTTGTCTTCAATGCTTGGGCAATAGCGCGGCCCCACGCCTTCGATGACACCCGAATAAAGCGGAGATTTATGGAGGTTAGAACGGATGATCTCGTGGGTGGCTGGAGTCGTGTGGGTGATCCAGCAAGGAATCTGGCGTGCGTGGAACGCTCCATCACGCCACTCGTTGAGTGTAAAAATATCATCCTCGCCGCGACGGATGGTATCCGCCATGAAGCTGAAGAGTGGAGCGGGTTCATCTCCGTGCTGAGCTTCGCATTTCGAGAAATCAATGCTCTTCGCTAAGAGTCGGCATGGCGTGCCAGTCTTGAAGCGGGCGACTTCAAAACCGAGTTCGCGCAGGCAATCGCTGAACGTGGAAACTGTGTCACCAAGGCGTCCGCCGGCTTGGTTGCGAAGTCCCACATGGAGGAGTCCGCGCATGAAGGTGCCTGTGGTGACGACCACGGCGCGTGTGTTAAAGCGGAGTCCGAGGTTCGTCTCCAGTGCCTCGACGCCATTGTCGCCGGTGATGAGGTTGGTCACATTAGCCTGCTTCACGTCGAGGTGAGGCTGGCGTTCCAAGAGCACTTTCATCCGGAACTGGTAGGCTTTTTTATCACATTGAGCGCGGGGCGCGCGGACGCTTGGTCCTTTTGTGGCATTGAGCATGCGGAACTGGATGCCGGTGGCGTCTGTATTGAGTGCCATGGCGCCACCGAGGGCGTCGATCTCACGAACCATGTGTCCTTTGGCGAGTCCACCTATCGCGGGATTGCAGGACATCTGGCCGACGGTATCCGCGTTCTGAGTGAGCAAAAGCGTCTGGCAACCCAGGCGGGCTGAGGCCAAGGCGGCTTCAATGCCAGCGTGGCCTGCACCAATCACAACAACGTCGTAGTTTTTTGGGTAAACGAAGTCGCTCAAGTTAGTTTGATACGATGCCGGGTGCGGGAAGCGTCATTTGCAGATCGGACCGAAGCCAGCAGTAGCGCCATTGAGAATGTCCCAAATTTCATAACATTTGAGATCATGGAGCAAGGACGCCTGAGGCTCAACGAAAAAGCCATGTACTTATGGTTCAGCGCCAGACTAGCAAGTGGGAATTATTTTTTGCGGATTTTTCTTAGCGGGTGTTCGTCGAGGACATTGGCGCGAATACCGTCGAACTTCGTTGGGTCGTAGAGTTGAATGCCAACGTAGTAATAAATCGGGCAGACGGGGATGGCGTTTTTCACAAGTAAATCCTCGGCTTCTCGCAGGATTTCAAAGCGGCGAGAGGGATTGAGCTCGCGCGAAGCCGTGGCGATGAGGGTATCGTAGTCCGTCGAGCGCCAACCGGTACGGTTGTTGCCGCCACCAGTGAGGAACATGTCTAGGAAAGTATTTGGGTCCGCGTAGTCGCCGACCCAACTGGATCGGGCGATGTCGTAGTCCAGAAGCGAAAGCGAGTTGAGATACACTTTCCACTCTTGGCGAACGAGGTTCACATTCACTCCGAGCGAGTCGCGCCACATGTTTTGGAGTTCCACGGCGATGGCTTCATTGAGTTCACTCTTACTATAAAGGTAGTTCACATTGGGAAACCCCTTTCCAGCGGGAAATCCCGCCTCGGCGAGCAGTATTGCTGCCTGTGCGGGATCAAATACCAAGCCATCAGTGCCTTTGAATCCGGCTATCCCAGGCGGAACGAAGCCACTCGCGGGCAGTTCCCCTGCGCGAGTGATTTTATCCACGATGCGATTTTTATCTACGGCTAGAGTGAAGGCGCGGCGCACACGTTCATCCTTGAAGGGACCGCGATCGCAATTGTAGCGCAGGAAGTAGATTCCTAAAAATGGGGTTGCATGAAAGTCTGTGCGTTTTTTTAAATCCTCCAGCAAGGCCGGAGGTACGAGACCCTTGTCCATCATCAGATCGGCAAGTCCGCTGGAGTAAAAATTAAAAGCCACATTTGCATCTGAGATCGGAAGAACGTCGATGGTTTCCAGTGCTACGTTTTCCGAGTCCCAATAGTGAGCGTTTTTGCGAAGCCGGATTTTGTCATTAATACGCCATGCCTCTAACGTATAGGCCCCATTGGAAATCATGTTGGCGGGCTTGACCCAATCGTCACCGATTCGCTTGATGAGCGCGACTGGAAGGGGGTGGAGGGTCGGAAAGGCGCAGAGTTGAAGGAAGTAGCTTGTGGGATTTTCGAGTTCCACGCGGAGCGTTCGTTCATCGACAGCGTGGACGCCAACTTCCGAGAAATTGGCAAGTTTTCCATCCGAAAACGATTGAGCGTTTTTGACCGGATAGAGCTGGTAGTTATACTGAGAGCCAGTTGCGGGCGTGAGTGTGTGATGCCAAGATTCCACAAAATCGCGAGCCGTGAGGGAGGATCCATCGCTCCATTTTGCATTGGCGCGAATGTGAAAGGTGTAGGTTTTTCCGTCTGGCGAGATCTCCCATTTTTCGGCGACTCCGGGTGAAGGTTGGCCGTTTTCGTCGTAAGCGCAAAGGCCCTCAAAAAGCGCGTTGACGATGCGTCCCTCGGGTTGACCTGTGATGATCGCCGGATCGAGGGTTTCCGGTTCGGCTCCGTTGAGGAAAACAAGATCGGCACGACGATCTGCTTTCCCGCAACCGGCGAGGAGCAGAGTTAAAATTGCCATGCAAATCCCGACGGATACTCGTAAAGTCATTTTCCCATGAAACGGATATTACCGCAGTCTGCAATCCAGATCAGCTCTAAGACGGCTTGCTGGCGCTTGTTTTTCATCGATAAGCCTGTGGCATTTCCCATCCTATGAACCTCGATTTTCGCCGCGCTCTCCAGTATTTTTTCCGCGCCTGTCTCTTGAAGTGCCCAGAGTGCGGAACGAAGCCAATTTTCATGCCGATCAAACGCATCCGTGGTTTGAGTGACTACTTCACGCCGCTCGATGGGTGTCCGCGGTGCGGGTATGCTTATGAGCGGGAACTCGGCTACTTTCTGCTATCGATTTGGGCGATCAATTATGGTGGGGGGAGTCTGCTTGGCATCTCTATCTATTGTTATCTGGAGTATTTTTACCATTTGAGTCTGCCTAAGCTGCTTGTATGCGTGATCTCTCCCGTTGTTTTTTTTAACTTCTTCTTTGCGCGCCACTCGAAGGCGTTTTTCATCGCGCTGGATCATTATTTTGATCCGCATGTCAAAGATGGTGGGGGTGGGGGCAATGGTGGTAGCAATACCAAGAAGCCAACGTTGCCTATCGCGCCTGTTGCTCCGAAGGGGTCACCGAAACCTGAGCCTGCTGTGCTGGTTTGATGAAAACGCATATTCTCAAGCTGCATTGTCCCGATGCCGTGGGCCTGCTGGCGCGAATCACGGGATTTATTGCGGCTTCAGGCGGGAACCTTCTTGAGGTGAGTCAATATACCGACCCGCTTTCAAAGTGGTTCTTCAGTCGGCTCGCTTTCATAGGCGGAAAAATCGCTTCCGAGCCATCGGAGTTCCGAACGCAGTTTAAATCTATCGCCACAGAGATGGGCGCCGAGTGGTCTTTGCGCCCGAGTGATCGGCCAGTGAATGTCGTTCTTTTGACGAGTCGTCAGGATCATTGCCTTGCCGATCTGCTCTGGCGCTGGAGATCAGGAGAATTGAATATCTCGATTTCCAAGGTGATTTCCAATCATGGCGAGTGCCGTGGGATTGTGGAGCGTGAAGGAGTGGGCTTCGAGAAGATCGATTTCAGTGGTGACAAATCTGCCGCTTTCGAGCAACTCGCCGTTCAATTGCGGGAATGCGAGGCGGAGTTGATCGTTCTCGCTCGCTTTATGCAAATCCTGCCCGATTGGCTTTGCCGCGAATTTGAAGGACGCATTATCAATATTCACCACTCGTTTTTACCTGCCTTCTTGGGAGCGAACCCGTATCGCCGTGCTTTTGAGCGTGGAGTGAAGTTAATCGGTGCCACCTGCCACTACGCCACATCCGAATTAGATCAGGGGCCGATCATTGAGCAGGAGGTTGTGCGAGTGGAGCATTATCACGTGCCCGATGACCTTGTTCGTATGGGGCGTGACTGCGAAAAGCTCGCTCTCTCTCGAGGCGTTCGTTTCCATGTCGAAGACAGGGTCCTTGTTCATGGGACTCGAGCCATTGTCTTTCGCGACTGATCTCAGCCCAAGCGCAGATCGTATGTCCAGTCGCTGCTACGTCCCGCTTTGCAGGGCTTGCGGAGCTTTTGCAAAGGGGAGTCGGGGGATTTGTTGAATTTGTAACTCGAGGCCTCCAGCAGGAAAGTGGACGACTTTCCCTTGCCGACGATGTCGAGCTGAAGGGGGAGCTGGGGAGGAAGTCCGGGATGAAGCGAGGGATAAAGATTCGTTCGGCGGTAGCGAAGACCTGCGAGCGATTGGGTGTGATCGAGATGCCTGAGTCGAAGTGGACGACCATTGAAGCGAATGGCGAAGTGTTTCTCAAATGCGGGATTGGCGGCGACTTCGAGGCGTTGCATCGACGTATCCACGAAGCGGCTGGTTGTACCTCCATTCACCGGCATTTCGCAGAGCAACGGCCAGCTTTCATGGGCGCGGCGGATCGTCATTTGAGCGCCACCAGAGCGGAAATCCAGAATGGCTGGGAATTTCCACTCCCAGATATCGCGGAAGGTTTTTGCATCAAGGCCAAATCCTGCTGCGTTTAGGTCATTCAGAATGTCCGTCAGATCATTCCATAGCACGCAGGGCAATAAGTAGCGATCGTGGAGAAGCGTCGAAAATTGCCGGAGTTTTTCCTTTGAGGGATTTTCGAGTAACCACGCTGCGAGGGCAGTCCAGAGCAATGCGACTGCACTCATCCACTCCGGTTTCGGGAGCGACTCGATCGCGCGGAACTCGATTAATCCTAGCGCTCCGGAGGGTGAGGTGAGATTCCAGAATTTGTCTAGGCTGATCTCGCTTCGGTGCGAGTTTCCGGTGACATCCGTCTGAAGGTGGCGGAGCGTCTCCGATATGGCATGGCGGTGGTCGCCGGGCGGAAGGGATTCAAGGAAAGAAAAAGCCATTTCCAAGTCGTGAAGGTCGCGGGCCGATTCATCCGATCGGGGAGCTTGGGAAGACGCCCCGACATAGCAACCGGTGAACATGTAGGCGAGGGAGGGATGGTGTTGCCAATAGCGAAGAATCGAAGTCAGCCATCGCGGACGCGAAAAAAATGGGTTTGTGTCCAGCGATCTGCCGCCAAAAACGAGGTGGTTTCCGCCTCCGCTGCCTTCGGGGGGGGATCCGGTCGGGGCTTTCCAAGATCTCAGCCCAGAGGCCTCGGCTGACAGGGTCACTATCCGCAACCAATAATCATATTCTTCCCAATCCTTGCAGACCGGGAGATTGACCTCCAGAACGCCAGGGTCCGCAGCGAGACCGATCTGAGTCCATGTGTCCGCTTCATCGTAAGGGATGTAACCTTGCATTTCAACAAGGCCCACGCCGGATTCCCTAAGGGCTTGATCGACTTTTTTGAGAAGCTTTACAAATGGGGCTTGAAGAAGCGGAGGAAGAAAAATCGACACCACGCCATTGTTCCATTCCATCGTCACGGCTCGGCGGGGAATGGTTTCTTCCAAAGTGTGCAGCGGCAAACGCAAGCCAGCTGGACCGATGGCTTGAGTGAGTTCCAGCGCCTCTGGTGGCCACGGGAAGGATGCCCATTGGTCGTTCACCTCATCTAATACGAGTGCCCAAGTGCGGTTGGAGGGGACGTTCGGATCTTTGAGGCTTTTCCAGTGAGGTTTGACCCCAAGGGCACGGGCGAGAATCTTTCGGAAGGTGGTCATCGAGCGGGAGTCCGAGAGCCCATTCTGTCGTGACCGAAAAAGCGGCGAGCCGTCTTTGTTGGAGATGAGTCTCACGGCCCATCTCGGATCCAACTCGCCGGGATAGGATTTTCCGGGACTAAAAAAGTCGATGCCGCCGGGGATGTGATTGTCGATGAGGTGGGCGGCCATCTTTCGGGCATAGCCGAGTTTCGTCGGGCCGACAGCGGCGTAGCTCCACTCAGGACCTTCGGGATCTATGGGGACGTAAGTTGGTTCACCTCCAAGAGTCATTTCAACCCCGTGACTGGCGAAAGCCTTGTCGCATCGCGCGGCGGTTTGCTTCATCCAAGTTTTCATCGAAGTGCCTGTGCCTCGGGTAGGTGGGGTTCCGTCAGTCGCTTCATACTGACGCTGACGCCTATGCTTTGGGTGCCTGAGCCCTTGAATGTGCCGCGCACCGGTGCGGCATCTGAGAAGTCCCGTCCGACAGAGACCGTGATGTGACGTTCGCCGCAATATTGTTTGTTTGTTGGGTCAAGCGCCATCCAGCGAAGGCCAGGGAGCATGACCTCGACCCAGGCATGCGTGGCGAGGGAGCCGACAAGATTTCCCTCTGTGCCATTGGCTTTGGGAGAGTCGGATTCAATGTATCCGCAGACATATCTGCCGGGCAGACCCGCTGAGCGAAGAACGCTGAGCATGATGTGGGCGAAGTCTTGGCAGACTCCTTCTCGTTTTTTCCAAATGCTGGCCAGAGGGGTGGAGTTTTGGGTAACGCCGGATTTGTAGGTGAAATGTTCGTTTACCGCCTCGTTCAAATCCTGCAATGCCATGCGAACGGGGGTGGAACTTTTAAAAAACTTCTTTGCCCAAGAGACAGCAGGTCCGCCTGTCGGCACTGCCGCCGTTGGTTGCAGGTAGTCAAAAATATCCGTCATCGAAGAACCTAATATCTGCCTTGCCTCAGCCACATTGAGTTTTAACGCCTCCAGATCAAGATTCCTCGGTTTTGTGCGGACCGTCATGCGGTTTGTCACTTTGAGTCGCTCGTGGCGAAGCGTCATGGAATAAAATGTAGCTGCATTTCCGAAATAGTCCGTGTATTGGGACATCTTCGCCTCTGGATGGAAGTCAATGTGATGCGATAGAACTTCCTGTTCTTGGCGTTCGGGAGGGGTCAGGCGAGCCTCAAGGTAGGCCTCGCTGACTGGCACGCTGTAGCGGTAGTCCGTGATGTGAACGACTTCGAATAGCATTTATCGGGCTTCCTTACCGAAGCGTTCCCCTATGCCAGATTGACTGGTGTTCCCTCTTACCATGCGGTCAACTTTTCCGGACGAGAAGCTTGGGTCAAGCGCAATTCCGCATTGTTATTGAAGGCGTCGGATTTTTTCTCTTAGGGAATCGTTGGCTTGCTCGATTTCAATGAAGAGGTGAGCGGCTGAAATCGAGTCGCATCCGAATGATTCCGACGTGGTACGTTCCATGCGGTCGTTGGTGGCGACGGTGACTTGAAAGTCTGCGCCGTATTTGGCGGCCAGACGCTCAATGATGGCGTCCGCCGTCTGGCCCTCGCGGGAGTAAAAAACCGCAATGCCGTGCGGAGACCCTTCACTAGATGCCTTGGGGCCTTTGCCATCGAAAACAACGGCGACAGTCCAATCAGTGGCATCCTGAAGACCCGTGAGAAGGCGAATGAGCCCGTCGCGTGCATTGGCCGTATTATTGGCATGAATGCTCGCGAGATCTGGGCACGCAAAAATCATGCTGTGGCCATCCACGATGAGAATTTTTTGTTTCATTGACCTGATCGGGGTTTACTTCGAATCAGGAAGAATTTGTTGACTTAGGCGTTGGATACCTTCTTTTGCGAACTGGCTTGCAGGGTATTTCTTTCGCGCCTTCAAATACCAAGCGAGAGAGGATCCGGGTTGGCCTTTTTTCTCGTATTCCGTGGCTTGGTTGAGGGATTGAACAAAATCGGCAGCCTGCGTGGTGAGATCCGCTCGGAGTTGTTGTAGTTCGGAGTCACCTGGAAATTCTTTTTGCGCCGCTTCGACGGTTTCCCAAGCGCCTGCAGGATCACCCCGTTGGGCGATTTCTCGGGCCTTGATGATGGCGCCTTCCACCGCTCCCATGTAGTGAAGCACGTCCGTGAGTTCCTTTTGTTTTTCGGGATAGAGTGCCGCTGCGGCAATGAATCGCATCTTATCGTTGTAAATCTGGCGGTAGTTTTTTTGGCTTTTGAGGCGGTCAAAATCATTCATGGCCGTTTGTTGGATATCCGATTGATTGGAAATAGCGGTTCCAACTTCTGCCAAGGCCGGATTTCTGGGCCATATTTGGGCGGCATCGCGGAGTTCCTTTTCCATTGCGGATTTGTCACCGGATACCGCTGCCGTGCGAGCTTTGGCGAGGTGCATGCTGCTGATACTTTTGGAGGTTTCGATTTTGGCTAGCGGCTTGCTAGGGTCGAAATCCTTTGCGAGTTTTTCTATTTCATGCACCAATTTCTCGGCGCGAGCGAGGTCGTTGACCTCAAGGGCAGCGAGAAGTTCGTTGCTTTTCTGTGTGTAATCCAATGCCCTTCGTTTGTCGTCCCGTGAAAGAAGACGAACGCTAGGCATAAATTCCCCTAAAGCAAAAGTTTCCTGTAATCGTTCCGTGGCACTATGTAGTTCGCCCTGTTCCAGCAGGAATTTGTAGGCCTCAACGCCTTCATTCACATCGCGAATGGCTTCATTTGCGAGTGCATCTATCTGGCTCAGCGAGCTAATGAGCTTGCTTATGCTTTGGGCGGCCGAGGCGGCTCCGCCCGCCAAGCTTTCGATGCCGAGATTCTCTAATCCCATTTTCATGCCTTTTGCCGAAAAAGAGTTGCCTGTTTTTTGCGGAGCATTGCCGTTGTACACATTTACGTTCTGGCCGCGATCACCGCCTCCGCCTCCTGCGCCAGAATTGTTGTCCATAACTCCCTCAGAAGCTGATATCTGGGGGTTAAATTCACCGCTAAACTTCGCCTGCCCTGCATCCTTGTTTATCGGAAGGGAGTTGAGCATCTTTTTGTAGATGTCGATCGAGTTGTCACCGTCCGAATAGATGGCTCGGTAAAAACGGTTGGCGATAATCACATGCTCAAATCGGCGCGTTGCAAGAAACTGCATCATGAGCGCTTGGAAATGCCCTTTGGTGCTCATCTCCGTGAGCGCAATCCGGATTTTGTTATTTTCAATTGTCTGCCCAACTTCGGACAATTTCCGTTTTGCGGATGCCATCCGTGCATCTCGTTCGATCCGCTGATTTTCTTTTTGTACGTCGGAATCTTTCTGGTTGGTGAGGGTGAGGGAGGAGTTTTTCGTCGCCATCTGGCTATTCCATTCGGCGGTGGCGCGCTCTTTTTCGAGCAGGATATTGTCGCGATTGAGTTTTTCGATAGTTGCTAGGCTGGTGTTTGACGCGTAGATGGCATCGGAGAGAGTGCGGCAGAGGTTTGCGTCCTCTTTGTATTCCGAGGCTTTTTTGAGCAGCTCAAATGCGGCATTTTGGTTTTGTTTTGTGGCCTTACCCGGAGATATTAGGTCGAGTATGCGGTCAATGGTGTGACGGTAGGAGCGATCTGACTCGGAGCTAGCCGCTGATGCATTGAGGAATTTCTCAAATCTGGCACGAACCACGCGATTGTTGTTGATGTTCCAAAGCTTGCCATCGTAGCTCATGACTTCGCTACCAGGATCGAAAGCGGGAACATCGCGTCCGATGAAGCCCTCGTTCGCTTGGGGAGGTCTGGCTCCACCGGTGGCGGCCTTTGAGTCGCCTGCGCCATCTGGTATACCTTGAGAAAAAAGAGACAGGCATCCCGCGAAAGTGAAAACTGTAATAAGGAGCGAGATTTTCATGATTTGGTGATCTTTTTGGTGCGAAGGATGCCCTTTTCATCAACCTCCACTACAAAAATGAGATTTTGTTCCTTTTGGATATTCATCGAGCTGAACTCGGGTGTCACGAGCAGGGGAAGTTGTTCTTCATCGACTGTGATCGCGATGAGTCTTCCGGACTCCGGCGACCAAGCGAGAGACTCCGTCACGGTGCCCTTCAGCTTGTAAGTATTGCCACGAAGGCTATTGGAGTTTTCGAGATACGAAGAGGCATCCAGCAGAGGAATAGTCCGGTAGGGGTCGGTCTCTTGAGAATTAAAGAATCGGGAACCAATAAAAGTCACTACGCCAAAACCAATGAGCGCGATCAGCCATGTCGGCCGTGGGGAGGATTTCTTTTTGCGAGCCATGCATTTTTATATATCCATTTGTGGCGTAGTTCAAGAAAGCACTCGCGTTTTGTGCGAATTGCGCCTAACGGCTCTCAGTCTTGCCAGCCGTTAGGGGATAAGCCATGCTTAAATTCATGATTGGTGGGCTGACATTATTATCGGTAAATGCTCTGAGCGTCGGCAAGGTTGAACTGGATTTAGGAATGACGCCGCTATGTTGAATTTCCTCATGCGCCGCATCTTGATTAGCGTGGTGCTCCTGTTTTTTTTCAGCCTCGTTTCGTTCTTCATGGTCACAATGTCGCCTGGGAGCCCTTACCCCTGGGGCGAGTTGAATCCCAAGATCACGCCGCAGGTGAAGGAGATGTTTCGCAAAAAGTTCCACCTCGACCGTCCGATCTACGAGCAATACTGGCTTAATATGCGCGATCTTTTCACTGGTCGCCTGAGGAGCATCAAAGACGATCGGCCTGTGATGAGCCGGATCTTTGATCGTCTGCCCGCGACGGTGCTTCTGAATGTCGCGGCGATCACTCTCTCGCTCACTTTCGGCCTCGTGATCGGTGTCTTTTGTTCGAGGTATGCAGGGCGCGCACCGGATAGCGTGATTTCCTTTGGGGTGTTTGTGTTTATTGCCGTTCCCACATTCTGGATCGCCAATCTGGCCGTGATCGGACTGGTGAAATGCACGGCCGTTCCGGTGCTCGGAACTCAATCCTACGGCATTGCTTTTCCGAATATGGCGTCGATGTGGCTGGATCAGATCTGGCACGTCATGCTCCCAGCGACGATCCTCTCGCTGGGTGGCATTGCGGTGCAATCTCGCTACATTCGGGCCAGCATGCTGGAGACGCTCCGTGAGGGGTATATCCGAACGGCGCGGGCGAAGGGTCTCGATGAAGGAACAATTTTTTATAAGCATGCCCTCCGCAACTCCATTCGGCCTCTCATTACGGGCATTGGGGGGCTTTTGCCGGCGCTAATCGGTGGATCTGTGATCGTGGAGACGATCTTTGCGTATCCGGGAATGGGCCGCCTTGGATATGAAGCGGTGCTGGAGCGAGATTATCCGATGCTGGTGGCGCTGAACTTCATTGTTGCCGCTTTGGTTCTCGCTGGGAACCTAGCGTCCGACTTGCTCTATGCGGTCGTGGATCCTCGAGTGAGGTTGGAGTAGCGGCAGAGTCTTACTCGCTACTCGTTTCTTCTTTTTCGGGATTTTGAAGGCGCTCGAGGAGAGGTCGCATATCTTCGACTTCATCCCAGACCACATGGCTCACATAGATCGGGGCCTTTTGGAGTGCCGCCATCGCCATGCAATCGCTCGAGCGAGCATCGATTTCCATGATCTTGTGCTGATGCAGTTCGTTTTCGGCCGAGATGATAAGGCGTCCAAAATAGACGCCATTTTTGAAATCATTGATGACAACGCGTTCGACCTTGCCGCCGAGCGCGGTGAGGACATTTGAGAGGAGGTCGTGGGTGAGGGGGCGTTCTTTTTCGGCCCCGCTGAGATAAATACTGAGTGCCGAACCGATCGTCTGGTCGATGTAAATCGTAAAGACCTTTTCCTCATTGCCGAGGAAAACTGCCGTCCCAGCATTGGTCGGAATGAGCGCTTGAATCTGCACAGGTATCACGGACTTCTTCACGGGCTCAAAATAGCATCACATTACGTAGGCGCAAGAGGGTTGAAAAGATCACAGGTTCTTCCTCAACCGTGGTAGGGCGATGATCGCCACAGCGGCGGAGAAGAGCAAAATATCGCGCCCAATGGCCAGAAACATTTTTGCGGCGGAGGGAGCGACATCTTCACCAAAGCATCCACAACTCACGATGTAGCCATTCCACAGCGCCCAACTCAAAACAGCGATAAAAACGAGACACAGACCGGCTATCACGGTCGCACCAGCCTCATAGATTCTTGGCGCCAATACGAGCACCCCAGCTAGGATTTCCATCCAAGCTAAACCCGTGGCGAGCGGCCTAGTCCACATAGTGTCGATGAAAGTGAACGGCAGAAGCGCTACGGCAAAGGCTTGGCTGGCGCTGGCCTTGATGATGCCTGCGTAGAGGAAGGTGATCCCGAGGATAAGCCGAAGCACCAGTGTCATTGCAGAGTTCCTACCGTGCGAACGGCAAACCAAGCGGCGCTGACATTATGAATGCGGAAAATCGATGCCCCACGGAGACACCCGGCTACGATACAGGCGATCGTGCCTGCGTCGCGTTCTTGTGGCCTTTCGATGCCCAGTACGCGACCGATCACGCTTTTTCGAGAAACTGGCAGAAGGATGGGAAATCCGAGTGCTGTGAGTTTTTCGAGTTCACGGTAAATTCGAAGATTATCGGGGGCTTGTTTTGCAAAATCGATGCCCGGATCTAAAATGAGGCGTTCTCTGCTGACGCCAGAGTGGATCGCCATCTGAGTTTTCTCACTAAAAAAACCGATCAATTCGCTTATGACATCGGGGTAGGTGATGTGCTTGTGCGCGATTTTTGGCACCCCCTTGGAGTGCATGATGAGCAGGGCAGCGCCTATAGAAGCGCAGTGGAGTGCATTTGTCTCATCTGGAAGCGCGCTCATATCATTCAAAATATCAAACCCCGCTGCCAATGCGCCAGACACCACATTTGGTCGCCATGTATTCAAGGAAACCAGCGGAGGGAATACCTGTGAATCTGTGCGAGGTCGGGCCGCGCGCATCGCTTTGGAGAAATTTTCAAGAAATGGCCGCACTCGCACCAACTCCTCCTCCTCGGATATGGCCGCTCGATTTGTCCGCGCGCTCTCGCCTCCCACGTCGATGATGTCGGCTCCCTCCGCGACCATCTCAACGGCGCGGGCGATGGCCCAATCCGCATCCAGTCGACCATCACCGGCGAACGAATCGTCGTTGATATTCAAAATTCCCATCAGAAGCGGGTTGCCTGAGAGTGGGATCTGGCGATCGCGTGCATGAAGCTCCAAGGCGGCATTGCCGATGTTCTCCTTGTATCGAGACGCATACTTCTTCAGCTTGGTCTCGTAATCAGAGTGTATGGGTTTCATTGAGACTGTTTTTGAAAAATTAAGGAAGCATCCCAAGCGGATTGTTTTCCCCGATGGTGAGCTGCCCCGTGTGATACGGGCAGCGGAGATTTTTTACCAGAGGCAACTCGGCGTGCCGATCCTTCTTGGTCGCCGAGAGGTCATCAGGCAAATCGCTGATGAGGAAAAAATCAGTCTCAATCATGTCGGAATCATTAATCCCGAAACCTCGAGCGAGCTTCCGCTTTTCTGTCAGCGACTCGAGCGACTCGAGCGCTATCGCAATACTGGCAACAAGGATAGTCGCGAGGTGATGGTGAAGCCAAATTACTTTGCCGCCATGATGCTTCAATATGGCCTTGCGGATGCGCTTGTCGGGGGAGCCAATGCAGCGGGCGGAACGCTTTTGAGGCCGATGCTGCAACTGGTCAAGCCGTTGCCATTTACTGATGTCGTGGCGTCCTGCACGATCGTGGAGTTTACTTCGAGGTCATTCGGAGATGACGGCGTGGTTTTCTTTGCGGATACGGGCATCGTCCCCGATCCCACGATGGCACAGTTGGCTTCCATCGGAGTTCAGGCTGGCCTTCTGGCGCGTCAGGTTTTTGGGAGGCGTCCGCGTGTGGCCATGCTGAGTTTCTCGACTAAGGGAAGTGCGCGAACGCCATCCACCGAGAAGGTGGCTGGTGCAGTGACTCTCGCCCGCCACATTGCGGAACAAGTCGGAGGCGACATGTCGATCGACGGTGAGATGCAGGCCGACGCGGCGCTCGATCCGGTTTTTGCTCAAATGAAAATGCCTGAGAGTCATGTCGCGGGGAAAGCGAATGTCCTCATTTTTCCTGATCTCAATAGTGGCAACATCTCGGTGAAATTCGCTCAGCTTTTTTCTGAGTGCCAATCTTACGGTCAGATTTTAATGGGGTTCACGCGTCCCGCCGTTGACATTCCGAGGGGAGTTTCTTCGGATAATATGGCAGCGATGGCCGCTATCGCGGGTCTTCAGGCGGTGGAATACCGGAAACTTTATCCGCCGCCTGACACGGCGGATTGATACAGTGAATACGACAACGCCGCGTATTTTTATCGCTGCGACGGAGCAGGACGTCGGCAAGACGACGGCTGCGCTTGGGCTTTATTCCGCACTGCGTGGACGCTTCCCAGAGATCGGCTATATCAAGCCTGTCGGCCAGCGCTTCACCGAGGTGGACGGCCATCGCATCGATGATGACAGCTTTCTCATCCAGTCCACATTTGATACTCGGATTCCGATTGAGGACATGAGCCCCATCGCGGTCGAGCCGGACTTCACGCGCCGCTATATCAAAGAAGCCAACCACGATACCCTCGTCAAAAGAATCCGACATTCCTTCGATCGTTCCTGCTGGGAAAAAGACTTCACTATCATCGAGGGGAGCGGGCATGCAGGAGTGGGGTCTGTTTTCGACCTCTCGAATGCCGCCATCGCTCGCCTCCTCGGCAGCAAGGTTCTCCTTGTCGCTCCCGGAGGGATCGGACGACCGATCGACGAAGTGGCGCTCAATAAAGCCCTCTTTGATCGCGAAGGTGTCGAGGTTGTCGGCGTCGTGATGAACAAGGTGCGGGAGGACAAGATGGACTACGTTGCAGATTTTGCCCGCCGAGGTTTCGAGCGATTGGGCTTGGAGTTGTTGGGGGTGGTGCCGATGCAAAAAATGCTTTCTGAGCCATCCTTGGAGCAGATTGCGGCGACTATTTCGGGTGAATTCCTGTGCAATCGCGCGCGTTCTCGTAATTTGGCCACTAATGTCGTCATTGGCGCGGTGAGTTCGGCCAATCTGTTGCGCAATATCACGCTTGGAACGCTCTTGGTGGTGCCCGGCGACCGTGAGGATCTCGTCCTAGCGGCGATATCCCAAGAGGGATTGCATGAACCGGAACTTCTTTCTGGGCTAGTTCTTTCGGATGGTCTCAAGCCTCACCCGCAGTTGATCAAGATGCTCGCGGCGACGAGACTGCCGGTGGTTTATTCTAAGATGGAATCCTATGCGATTGCGCAAAAAATTCACTCACTGACGATCAAGATCGAGCCAGGTAACCTCAAAAAAATCCATCACATTCAAGAGCTCATTGCTCGCCACCTCGACATCCCGCGGTTGCTCGAAAAAATCGGCCTGCCTCGAGAATTTAGTGCGTGAGTCTTTGCTTCATCGTCTCTATTTCGCGAATCGCTTGTTCCGTCGAATCAGCCATCACGCAGACGTGCCCCATTTTTCTTCCAGGACGAGCTTCGCTCTTTCCGTAGAGGTGAAGTTTGGCGCGCGGGTTTTCAAGGATCACGCGCCAATTGGGTTCGCCGTTATTCCACAAGTCGCCGAGGAGATTCCACATGACAACTGGGCTCATCAGATCGGGCGACCCCAGGGGTAGGCCGCAAACGGCGCGGAGTTGTTGTT
>Ga0209550_10002490_pt1 | contig 17679 bp, 13 predicted proteins | sample LauGreSuBDMM15SN_2_FD_187567 | JGI IMG/M metagenome (GOLD analysis project Ga0209550, IMG submission 187567) | Freshwater lake microbial communities from Lake Michigan, USA - Su13.BD.MM15.SN (SPAdes) (version 5) | ecosystem: Environmental > Aquatic > Freshwater > Lake | place: Lake Michigan...
CAGCCCCGCGCCCCCCTTGGCACGTTCGGCGTAGTGAATGAAATGCCAATCGCCCGGCACGCCATCCACCGCCTTATACTGCGCCATGGGCGACACCACGATCCGGTTGGCCAACGCCATATCGCGCAACCTAAAGGGCGCGAACATCGGCAAACGCCCAGCCTCGCCCCCCGCCTGTTCTTGGAACCAATCTTCCGCCTGAGCCAGCCATTTCGGATCGCGCGCGCGCAGGTTTTCATGGCTGATGCGCTGGCTGCGCGTCAGCAGGGAATAGGCAAATTGAAGGGGGGGCAGATCAAGATACCGCTCAACCTCTTCAAACCATTCCAGCGAGTTGCGGGCCGCCGATTGCAGGCGCAGCACTTCCACCCGCCGCTCGTCCTGATACCGTTCAAACGCGCCTTGCAGCGTGGGTTCAGAATGCAAATATTCCGCTAAGGCAATGGCACTATCAAACGCCAAGCGCGACCCCGAGCCGATGGAAAAATGCCCTGTCGCCGCCGCATCGCCCATCAGCACGATGTTTTCATGATACCAACGCGCACAAATCACACGCGGAAACTGCATCCAAACCGCCGACCCGCGCAGGTGCGCTGCGTTCGACATCAGCGCATGGCCGCCCAGATGCTTGGCAAAGATACGCTCGCAGGTGGCGATGGTTTCCTCTTTCGACATATCGGCAAAGCCCAGCCTGTCCCATGTGTCGGGCAGGCATTCGACGATGAAGGTCGCGGTGTCTTTGTCGAACTGGTAAACATGGGCCCAAACCCAGCCATGTTCGGTTTTCTCGAAGATAAAGGTAAAGGCGTCGTCGAACTTGGCATGGGTGCCCAGCCAGACGAATTTGCATTTGCGCGTGTCGATATCGGGTTGGAAAACTTCCGCATAATCGCGCCGCACAACCGAGTTGATGCCGTCAGTCGCCACGACCAGATCGTATTCTTTGCGGTATTCTTCTGCCGACTTAAACTCTGTCTCAAACTGCAAATCCACGCCCAGTTCGCGGGCCCGCGCTTGCAGCAAGATCAACATCGCTTTGCGCCCGATGCCCGCAAAGCCGTGCCCGCCTGAAACGGTGCGCGTGCCGTTGTGCACCACGGCGATATCGTCCCAATAGGCAAAGTTGGCGCGGATCGCGGCGGTGGAAACGGGGTCATTCTTTTCCATCCGGCTTAGCGCGTCATCCGAAAGCACCACGCCCCAACCAAAGGTGTCATTGGCGCGGTTACGTTCCAGCACCGTGACCTGATGCGCAGGATCGCGCAGCTTCATCGAGATGGCAAAATACAGACCCGCGGGGCCACCGCCCAAGCATAGAACCTTCATGGCCATTCCCCTTTTGTCGTGTTGGCTTAAAGATGCACCAGTCCCAAACAATTTCAAGTTTAAAATTTTCCGGCTTGAAATTTTCCGCCGTCCGGCGATGATATGGCTATGGATCTGATCATCGACACCTTCACAGGCTACACCCGCCTAACCCTGAATAGGCAAGCGGCGCGCAATGCGCTGAACACCGCTTTGCTGAGGCAGTTGGCTGGCGTTTTGACCCAGCTTGCCACCGACCCCACCTGCCGCGCCGTGGTGCTAACCGGTGGCAATGGCACCTTTGCCGCAGGGGCCGACATTGCCGAGATTGCGACGAAAACCAGCGCCGAAGGGGCGGTTGACCCGCGCAAAGCCCATTGGGCCGCCATCCGCGCCTTTCCCAAACCGCTGATTGCCGCTGTTGAAGGCTTTGCTTTGGGCGGCGGCTTTGAACTGGCGCTGATGGCTGATATGATCGTGCTTGGCCCCACCGCAAAGCTGGGCCTGCCCGAAACCAACCTTGGCCTGATCCCCGGCGCAGGCGGCGGGCAACGGTTGCTGGCCTTGGCAGGCCGCGCCCGCGCGACCCGTATGATTTTGACGGGCGAGGTGATTGACGCTGAAACAGCCCTGTCATGGGGCATCGCCGCCTATGCCTCTGACTCGCCCTTGGTGGAAGCCGAAGCGCTCGCATCGCGCCTCGCCCAACGCGCGCCCCTCGCCCTGATGGCGGCAAAACAAGCGCTGATCGCAAGCGAAGCATCGCTTGCCCTGCAATCCGAGCGCGCAGGGTTTGAAGCCCTGCTGGACAGCCAAGATAAAACCGAAGGCATCCGCGCCTTTCAAGAAAAGCGCAAACCAGAGTTTACGGGCAAATGAACGTCATCGGCATCGTAGGCTTGGGCACCATGGGCCTTGGCATAGCGCAAGTCTTTGCCGCCGCAGGTTACAAAGTGCTGGCGACCGATGCGGTCGATGCGGCCCGCGCCACAGCCGCCACCCGCCTGCGCACAGCGCTAGAACCGCGCGTGGCCAAGGGGGCGCTTAGCCAAGACGCGCTGGAAGCGATACTGTCCAACCTGCACATCGTGCCCAGCCCACAAGACCTATCGCCTGCCGCCCTGATCATCGAAGCCATCCTCGAAACCCTGCCCGCCAAGCAAGCGCTTTTTACTGGGTTAGAGGCTTGCATTCCCCCCCAAACCATCCTCGCCACCAACACATCCTCCCTGTCGGTCGCGGCGATAGCACAGGGCCTGAAACACCCCGAGCGCGTGCTGGGCTTGCACTTCTTCAACCCAGCACCTGCGATGAAACTGGTCGAACTGGTCGCCCATGCAGGCACCAACGCCGCAGCCCTTACCCTTGCCAGCACGCTAACCCAAACTGCCGGCAAAACCGTGATAACCTGCCCCGACCGCCCCGGCTTCATCGTCAACCGCTGCGCGCGCCCCTTTTACGGCGAGGCGCTCGCCCTGTTGGAAGAAGGCCGCAGCCCCAGCGACATCGACGCATCCATGCTGGCCGCAGACTACAAAATCGGCCCCCTGTCGTTGATTGATCTGATCGGGGCTGACATCAACCTCGCCGCCAGCCAAGGGCTGCAAGCCGCCCTGAACCATCCGCGCTACCATGTGTTTGATGCGCTCAAAGCCCAAGTCGCTGCAGGCCACCTTGGGCGCAAATCTGGCCAAGGCTTCCTGTTCCCCGCCCAACCCGGCCCCCCGCCCCCCGATGCAGCCGCCATAGTCCTGCGCATCGAAGCCACCCTCGCGAACGAGGCCGCGTGGCTTCTGGCTGAAGGTGGCGTATCCGCCGAAGGCATCGACCAAGCCCTGAAACTGGGCCTGAACCTGCCACGCGGCCCCTTTGAAATCGCCGCACTGCACGGGTCCGAAAAAATCGCCGCCACCTTGGCAGAGCTAGACTCCAAAGCCCCCGCGCATCTAAAATCGCGCTACCTTCAACCCGCCTAAACCCTTCCCCCTTTCATTCGTGCCCAAATATCCCGGGGTGCGGGGCAGCGCCCCGCTTTGGTCAGGCAAAGCTGCGGATGGTGGCCATGGCCCCGTCTAGGGCCTTGCCCTCTTCATCCTTCAAGGCCGCCTCGCGCAAACGGCGCACCCAATCGGCAGCATCGTCGCGGCTGGCAACCAAAGCTGCCCCTTCCAACACACGGTCAAACTTCGAAAGACCCCGCGCATGGGTGTCAGAATAGCCCTTTACCAAGCGGCGGCATTTGATCACCTCTACCGCCAGATCGTAGCGCGGCAGATAGGCCAGTGCCGTCGAAAGCCACGCCTCAAGATGCGCCACTTCTTGCGCGTGGCGCAGGGTGCGCTGCCGCCAAAACCGCATCCCGCCCAGCAGATAAAGGGTGACGTAAGACACCAACCCGTCCGTGCGCACATGCCGCCCCTTGGAAAACCACCGCCCTAACCGCGCCATCCAGACGGCGCTGGATTGCACCCTCTGCCCCCAACGCACAGGCAGCATCCCAGCAATCTCTTCCGCGCGCGGGTGCATGAATTCGGTCAGGTGCAACAGGTTGCCACCCTTCACCCGCATTTCCTTGGCGATGCGCGCAAACCTTGGCCCGCGCGTTTTCAAATCGGCCACGCGGATCACATCGTCATAGCACATCGCATTGGCGATAAACTTGGCCGCAGCGACAGATAAGGCAAACCCGCGCGCCGCATCATCGCGCAAAAGCACGCCGTCAAGCCGTGCCAGATAGGCCACACCGTAAGCCAGATCCTGAAAATCCACCACCTTGCGCAAGCCCGCCTGCGCCATCTGCGCCACGGGTTCGGGCATCGCAGACACACGGGCCGTCAAGCGCTCCCAGTCGGCCAGCAAGCGCGAAGGCCCCTTAACACTGGGCGCAACTGATGGCTTGGCGACCTCTTTGGGTGCCGCCACCTCTTCACCCCTCGCCGCCGCATAAGCCGCACCAAAGGCGCGCAGCGAGCTTTCTATCCCCTTGCCACCTTTGGCAATCGCCGCCTCAAACCCCGCCTTGGGGAAAGGCAGCACGCCCGACCCTGCCAAGGCCCCGAACAAAGCGGCCGAGATCACCGAGCCATTCTGAACCGCCAGCGTTTCAAAATCGGCCGCGATAAACCGCTTGGCCATCAGCCCCGCTGCGGCCATCACCTCGTCTGAATTGGCGATCCCGTTGCCCGGTTCCATCTTTTCTGACACAGCCAGCGCGCGGTGGGTCGAAGCGATCAGCGTGGTGCGGTCTGGCGTGACAAACCCGCGCATAATGGCACGCCCTGCCTCCATCATCTCGGCGGCGATCATGATGTCGACATCGCCCGCCGCAGGCATCAGCGAAAAGATCGGCACGCCACCCGAAGCGGGGGCCATTTCCACATAATACACCGTGGCCCCTGTGCGCTGCGACACACCTGCGACCGAGGTCGCCTGTGCAGCATAGCCATGGGCGCGAGCGACCTCTTCGATCCACCCCGTCAAAACCCCGCCACCCTGCCCGCCCACGGCCAGCACCGCCAGCTTGATGATCTGCGACAGATTCGGGTCCATAGGGGCGGAATGCAGGGTCATGCCGCCCCCTCAAACACCAAGCGGCGCGCGGCGCGGCGGCTTTGCAGCCAGCCGATCACACGGGCGCGCACACCCGCCCAGCGCCGCTCAAACGCGCTTGGGTTATGCACCACATCGGCGCGGTAAAAGCTGGGGCACAGCACGGCGGCATCGGCCACCTCGCCACAGTTGCCACAGCCCACACAGCTTTGGTCAATCGAGGCCACCGGATCATCGCGCAGCGGATCGTCCAGCGTTTTTAACCCCAGCGAAGGGCAGCCCGACAGCCGGATACAGGCATGATCACCGGTGCAAATGTCTTCATCCACGCCAAACCGCGGCGCTTCCACGCGCCTGCCTTCCTTGATCGCCGCCGCCGCCAGCGGCTTTTCGCGGCGCTGCTTGTTGAGCATACATTCCGACGAGGCGATGATCACCTTGGGCCCCGCCTCTTTCGTCGTCAGCGCTTCGATCAGCACATCGCGCATATGGCCCACATCATAAGTGCGGTTCACTTGCCGCACCCAATCAATCCCCACGCCCTTCAGCGCCTTGGAAATCGGATGCTGGGTTTTCTTGGTGGCATTGCTTGCGCGGGATGACAAAACATCCTGCCCCCCCGTCGCCGCCGAATAGTAGTTGTCAACGATAACAGCCACCGAGTCTGACTTGTTGAACGCCATATTCCCGAAGGACGAGCTTAAGCCATTGTGCCAAAACCCCCCGTCGCCAATGATCGAAATCGGCCGCCGCTCGCCGCCGCCATCAAAGGCCGCGTTGGCGGCAGGGCCTAGGCCATAGCCCATCGTCGCCCCGCCAATTTCAAACGGCGGCAGACTGCCAAACAGGTGGCAGCCGATGTCAGCCGTGATCTGCAACTTACCCGTCTGCTTTTGCGCCAGTTTCATCGCGGCAAAGATCGGGCGTTCTGGGCAGCCGGTGCAAAAGCCCGGTGGGCGGATGGGCACGGTTTTGGATAGGTCGGGCACCTTGGGGCGGTCTTGGTTCGGGGCGCGCACCAAAGAAGGCAGCAGGTCGGGCGCGGATTTTCGCAGAAAATCCGTGATCCCATCCAGCATCACTTGGCCCGTATATTCCCCCGCCATTGGCAAAATGCCTTTGCCGTGCAGTTTCACTTGAGAACCGGCACGGTAAAGATAGGTCGTCAACTGTTGTTCGATGAACTCTGGCTGGCCTTCTTCAATCACAAGGATCTGCTCTTTATCGGCGCAGTAGTCCAAGAATTCGGATGACACCAGCGGATAGGTCACGTTCAGCACATACAGCGGCACCTGAGACGCGCCGTAGATATCGGCCAGCCCCAAGCGTTGCAGCGCGCGGATGACGCCGTTGTACATACCCCCCTGTAGCACCAAGCCAACGGGGGCAGATTTGGGGCCGAACACCTCGTTCAACTGGTTCTCGACGATGAACTTTTCCGCCGCAGGCCAGCGGTTCTTGATCTTGTCTTGCTCGTGGATATACGACATCGGTGGCAGCACCACGCGGGCGAAATCCGACTGTGGGGCGCTGAGTGCTTCGCGCACCGATAGCGGCGGGCGGACGTTGTCTTTGGTGGCAAAGCTGCCCGTCACATGGCACGATCTGATCCGCACCATCAGCATCACCGGCGAGTTCGATGCCTCGGATAGCGCAAAGCCATCGGCAACGGCTTTGGTGATAGATGTCAGATTGGGGCGCGGGTCTAGCAGCCAGAACTGCGACTTCATCGCAAAAGCGTGGCTGCGTTCCTGCATGATAGAGGACCCTTCGCCGTAATCCTCGCCCACGATAATCAGCGCGCCACCGTTCACGCCGGACGAGGCCAAGTTCGCCAAGGCATCCGAGGCCACGTTGACCCCGACCGATCCTTTAAACGTCACCGCGCCGCGAATGGGGTAATGCACCGAAGCCGCCAGCATCGCCGCAGCCGCCGCCTCGTTCGCGTTGGCTTCAAAGCGCACGCCCAGTTCGCCCAACAGTTCCTCGGCATCGGCCAGAACATCCATCAAATGGCTGATCGGCGCGCCCTGATAGCCGCCCACATAGCCCACGCCGTTTTCCAGCAGGGCCTTGGTGATGGCCAAGATGCCTTCACCGGTAAAGGTGTCGCCCGCGCCTAGGCGCAGATGTTCCACCTCGGCCTTGAAGGAACGCTCTGCCATGTCAAACCTCTGCCTTGCCGGTATTGGCGTGAATTTTCTGCAAGGTAGCCACAAAGGCGCGTTGCTCTTCTGGGTCAATGCCTGCGAACAAATCGGCATAGGTGCCCGCCATGTGGGGCCAAAGCGCGTCAAAGGCAGTGCGCCCCACTTCGGTGATAAACACCCACACCATGCGGCTATCAGCCTCATCAGCCGCACGGCGCACCATGCCGTCAGCTTCCAGCGCGTCAATGGCGCGCGATAGGGTGGATTGTTCGACGATGGCATGCACCGCCAATTGCCCGATCACCAAGCCATCCATCACCGACAGCACCGCCAAGGCACGCATTTTCGGCGTGGTCAGGCCCAACTTGGCCATTTCCGCGCGAATGGCAGCGTTATAGCGCCCCATGATGCGGTTCATCAAATAGGGCGGGTAATTGGCCAGCCCAATCTCGCCCAAACGGGGTGCAGTGCCTTTCATGCGCCCAACCTCTTGGCCGCCAAGAAACCCGATCCACCACCCAAGCCGGGGCCGGGGTGGGTCGATGCGCCGATGTGCTGCAACCCGCGCAAAGCTTGGCCACCTGCGCCGTGGGCATAGGGACGCCAGATAAAGAACTGATCAAGGCTGCATTGCCCACCGTATGGGTCGCCGCCCACAAGGTTGACGTTCATCGCCTCCAGATCGGCAGGCGAATAGGCTGTGCGCGCTAACTTTATCTTGGCGAAATCCTTGATGTGGCGGGCTAGAATGGCTTCGATGCGGTCGGCAAACGCCTCTTTCGCTGCACCCCAATGCTGCGCAGCAATTTCACCCGCAGCATCGCCTTTGATGATGCGCGGCGCATCGGGAATTTGCAGCCACAAGATGGCTTTTCCCACTGGGCAACGGGACGGGTCTAGCCGATGCGGTTGGCCTACGCAGATGGTGGGCACAGCGGGCAGCATCCCGCGCTCTGCCTCGTTCGCCGATTTTGACACGGCGTCGATCCCGTCTGACAGGTGGATCAGCGCCACATCTTCCAAGCCCGCAGATAGCCATTCAGGAACGCTATCCAGCGCGTAGTGCAGTTGGAAATTGCCGCGACCGTGGCGAAAGGCCTTTGCCGCCGCCTTATCTTGGGGCAAGTTCACATCGGCCAGCAGCCTGTCTTGCAACTGGGACGGCGTGACCGAGGCGAGGACTGAGCGGCAGGCAATCTTTTCGCCGCCAGCAAGCCTAACGCCGCTAACCCGCCCATCTTGCACCAAAACCCGCTCCACATCAGCATTCACCCTGATCTGCCCGCCCTTTTCAGCGATCAACTTGGCAAAAGCCTGTGCCGCTTGGCCTGCGCCACCCTTGGCGATGGGGGCCCCTGCGGCTTCCAACGCAAAGGCAATGACCTTGGCCATTTGGCCGGAATAGGCGCTTTCCGGCGTTAACCCGCAATGCAGCACCCAAGGGGCAAACAGGGCCTGCAGATTGAGGCTTTGGAAATCAGTCTCTAACCAACCCCGCGCGGGCGACAGGGCTTGGCCGAACCATGCCGCCAACCCACGCAGCCCGCGCTTGCGGGCTTGGGTGAAAAGCAGTTTGAACGTGGCCCAAGACCATAGGTTGCCACCGAGCAAAGCGAACAAAAACGGCGCATCGGCCCCAATTTGCCCCACAACAGCGGCGTGGGCTTCGCCGTCGCCTTCCGCCTGCGCGTTGAAGGCGGCGATGTTCTTAGCGCGGTCCATTGTCAGCACCAAAGCCTGCCCATCCGGCCGCACCACGGCGGTGGGGTGGGGCGAATGGCAATAGTCAAACCCATGCCGCGCCAAATGGGGCCCAAGGGCGGCCCCCGCTGGCCCTGTCATGAACAGCACAAAGGTGGCGGCCATCACGTCATGCTGAAAGCCGGGCAAGGTGATTTCATCCGTGCGCAGACAGCCGCCGATTCGGTCAGACCGTTCCAGCAGCAGCACGCTGTCGCCCTTGATGGCAAGCATAGCGCCTGCCACCAAAGCGTTGATCCCTGACCCGATGATGACGTGATCAACCATGAACCCTTGATCCTTCTAGACCCTGCCTTCCCCGATCGCCAAACCTTGCGCCGCTTGCCTTGCGCAGGGGCGCTGCGGCACCGGCACCGGCCATCTCTGCACAGCAGAGCTGGCTTATCGATCCCGAAGGGGCGCTTGGGGCAAGCCGCATCTTACCCGCGCGGAACCAGCGCCAAGGCACGGATGGGCGAGCCTGTGCCGTTCTTGATCTTCAAGGGGGCTGCGATCAGGATCGCCCCCTTGGCAGGCAACTTGTCGAGGTTGGCCAAAGACGCCAAACCGAAGCAGTTGTTCTTGTGCAGCAGGTTGTGCGCCGGATAGGGCGGCGTCATCCCACCCGCTTGGCCCGCATCGGTGCCAATGCACTGCGTGCCCCAGCCGACAATGCCCTTGGACAGAAGATATTGCACCACCTCGGCGGTTGGCCCAGGGGTGTGGGGGCCAGTTTCGTCGGCGTTCAGGAACAGATTTTCGTCATGCGAGCGCTTGTCCCAATCGCTGCGCAGCACAACCCATTCACCAGCATTGATGGCACCGTGCTTGGCCTCCCACGCTTTCACATGGTCGATGGTCAGCAAAAAGTCTGCGTTCTTTCCACATTCAGCAGCGAAATCCAGCACGTTCACCGGGGCGACCAAGCGCTGTACGGCCAAAGTGTCGGTATAGCCATCGGCAAAATCTTTGCCGGTGATCCAGTGATGCGGCGCGTCAAAGTGGGTGCCCGAATGCTCGCCCACTTTCAGCCAGTTCCACGCCCAGAACGGCCCGTTCTGGTCATAGTTGGAAATCGTGTGAATCTCGATCTTGGGGGTGTCTTTGGCGAAATCCGGCGGCAGTTTCAGCAGCGGCGTGTCTGGCCCCAAAACGCCGGTGCAATCCACCACTTCAACCCCGCCCGAGGCCAGCATTCCAGCCAGACTGGCCAGCACATTTGCAGATGTCATGTTTCTCTCCCTGTCGTGATGACTGCGCATAGGTTTCGGCAGGGCAGTGCGAATGTGCCCGTGCCCGATAGAATCATGCTAGACAGAATTAAATGCGTTTGCAAATATCAACACTGAAGTGACGGAGGACAATCGCTTGGCCGAGTTCGACGCAGTGCTGATCGGCGCAGGGCATAACAGCTTGGCCGCCGCCTTGCATCTGGCAGCCAAAGGCTGGCGCGTTGGCGTGTTTGAAGCGGCCGCTGTGTCGGGCGGTGCGGTTAAGACGGGGGAGTATACCCTGCCGGGGTTTCGCCATGATTGGGCCGCGATGAACCTGTCGCTGTTCGCAGGCAGCCCGTTTTTCAAAACCTATGGCGCAGAACTGGGGAAACATGGCTGCGCCTTTGTGCCAGCGGCCAAGCCCTTTGCCTCATCGTTCGCCGATGGCAGCCATGTGGGTGTTTCCACCGATATGGCGCAGACTTTGGCAATGATTGCAGCCCTGTCGCCCGAAGACGCCGCGACTTGGGCTCGCCTATGCGCCGGCTTTGGGGCCGAAGCGCCGCATTTGTTTGGCCTTTTGGGCGAGCGGATGCAGTTTCGTGCGCTTGCATATTTCATATTCAAAACACTCCGCGTCAAAGGGGTGGCGGGCACGGTGGATATGCTGCGCTTTTTGCTGCAATCGCCGCGCGACTGGTTGGGCGAAACCTTTCGGAACCCCAAGGTGCAAGCCATGCTGGGCGCTTGGGGAATGCACCTAGACTTTGCCCCCGATGTCGCCGGTGGCGCGCTGTTTCCGTATCTAGAGGGCATGGCCGGCCAAGCGTTTGGTATGGTGATCGGCCAAGGCGGGGCGGATACCGTTGTGAAAGCCATGGTATCGGCCCTTCAGGCGCGGGGCGGCGTGGTGGAAACCAATGCCACAGTGGCGCGCATTTTGCAGGACGGGGGCCGCGCCACAGGGGTGGAATTGGCCGATGGCCGCAAGATCTTAGCGAAAAAGGCCGTGATCGCGGGAGTTGCCCCAAGTGCGCTGACACGGCTGACGGGCGGCACAACGCCTGCCTTCGATGCTGGCCTGGCGCGCTTTGATCATGCCCCGGGCACGATGATGATTCACCTTGCGCTGTCCGACTTGCCCGCGTGGCGCGCGCAAGACCTGCGCAGCTTTGCCTATGTGCATATCGCGCCCAGCTTGGATCAAATGGCGAAAACCTATGCGCAAGCGAAAGCGGGGCTTTTGCCGGATGAGCCGATTTTGGTGATAGGCCAGCCCACGGTGGTAGACCCCTCGCGCGCGCCGCAGGGCCAGCATACGCTTTGGGTGCAGGTGCGCATGGCACCCGGCACGATCTTGGGCGATGCGGCGGGGCAGATTGCTGCGACCGATTGGGCAGAAGCGGCGGAACACTTCGCCGCGCGCGCCTTGGATATTCTGGAAAAACACGCCCCCGGCACCCGCGCCAGCATTCTGGCCAAACGCATCGTAACGCCGCTGGACCTACAGGCCGACAACGCGAATTTAGTCGGCGGCGACCAAGTTTGCGGGTCGCACCACCTCTCGCAGCATTTCCTTTTCCGTCCCATGCGCGGTCATGCGGACGGCTCTACCCCGATCACGAACCTTCACCTGACCGGAGCCGCCGTTTGGCCCGGTGCGGGCACGGGAGCTGGGTCGGGCTATCTGCTTGCACGGCGACTTGCCGGAAACTGAAAAACCGTGAACACTGCAAAAAACCACAACAGGGACCAAACAAAATGAACCTTAGCAGACGCAGCCTTTTGAAGCTGTCGGGCGCGGCCATCGCCGCCTCGGTCGCTTTGCCCAGCTTTGCCCAAGCGATTGACGAGCTGGTGATCGCCTATAACGTGCCCTTGCCATCATGGGATCCGACCACTGGCCCCTCGGCGGTAAACCCGACCATTCAGGGCCTGTACCAGTCGGTGTTTGACCAGTTCATCCTGCAACAGCCCGACCTGAAACCCGCCCCCGGCCTGTTGACCGAATGGGGCTGGAACGATGACAAGACCCAAGTGCACATGACCGTGCGCGAAGGCGTGACTTGGCACGACGGTTCGCCCTTTACCGCCGAAGACGTGGCATGGAGCCTTGAGCGCGCCGCCAACCCCGAAACCGGCAACCCGATCAACTTTGTCTGGGCCTCGCTGGCCAATTTCAAGGTTGATGGCAACACGGTGACAGCCGATGTGAAGCAGTTCGACCCCACGATCTTTAAGTGGATGTATTTCTTGACCGGCTATGTGCTGCCCAAGGCATATTACACCGCAGTGGGCGCGGAAGGGTTTGAAAAGGCCCCAATCGGCACTGGGCCCTATATGGTGGAAAAGTTCGAACAGAACGCCTTTGTGCGCCTGAAGGCCAATGCCAACTACTGGGGCGGCAAGCCCGAGTTTGACACGGTGACGATCAAGTTCGTGACCGACTCCGCCGCCCGCGTGGCCGAGATTGAAAGCGGGTCCAGCCATGTCACGCTGGAAATGCCCTATGAAGAATACGACCGCTTGAAGGGCAATATGAACGCCTATGCAACGCCTGTGTCTGACATCGGGATGATCTTCCTGAACGACATCGAGGTGATGGCCGACCCCAACGTGCGCAAAGCCGCCGTGGCCGCGATTGACAAACAGGCCATCGTGGATCGCCTGCTGTCAGGCTACGGCGTGCCGATCGACACGCTGGAGACGCCAGAATATGACGCTTACGATGCGTCGATCAAAACGCCCTATGATCCGGATGCAGCCATCGCCTTGCTGGCGGCATCGGGCTATAGCGTTGATAACCCTGTTAAGTTCAAGATCCAGTCCACCAAGGGTTTCAAGCCCAAGGATTACGAGATGGTTCAGGCCATCGTGGGCCTGTGGCGCAAAGTGGGGATCGAGGCCGAGATCGAAGTTTACGAGATCGCAAAGCACTACGAATTGCGTGGGGCAGACCAACTGGCACCGGCGGCGTTCTACAACTGGGGCAACTCGGTCGCGGACCCGACCACGTCGACCGGCTTTGCGATGTTCGGCCCCTCGCCCCACTCGGTTTGGGATAGCCAAGACCTGATCGACAAGATCGGCCCGCTGTGGGGCGAGAAGGACGAAGCCAAGCGGATTGAAGGCTGGAAAGGCGTAAGCCGCTATATCGCGGAAAACGCCTATGTCATCCCGTTGCTGCAATATGTGCAGCCGATCTTGGCGGCCAAGGGCGTGACAGTCACACCGCACCATTCCGGTGCCTTGCTGCCGCATCTGATGAAGCGGGCCTAAACGGCCAATCTAGAGAAGCCGGGGGGTTTCACACCCCCCGGACCCCGCGCCAAAGCCGGGGGGTTTCACACCCCCCGGACCCCCCGTGGGATATTTGTGCACATATGAAAGGGGCAAGTGGCCCCTGATGAGGCTTCGTGGCCCTTTTTCAGACCCTTATTCTGCGCGTGATCACCACCGCCGTGACCCTGTTGGGCGTGGCGGTGATTGTGTTTTTTGTGATCCGCGTGGTGCCGGGCAACCCGATTGCCATGATGCTGCCACCGGGGGCCACGGCAGAGGATATTGCCAATCTGACGGCGATTTATGGTTTGGATAAGTCGATCCCGCAGCAGTTCTTGATTTGGGGTGCGGGGGTTTTGGGCGGAGATTTTGGCACCTCGATCACCTTGAAACAGCCTGTGCTGGAGCTTGTTCTGGGGCGCTTGCCGGCCACGTTAGAGCTTTCAGTGCTGGCCTTGGTTATGGCGATTGTCATCGGTGGGGCGGCGGCGCTGACAGGAACCCGCTTGCGGGAAACGCGGGTGGAAGGCGGGATCGATGTGGCCCAAGGTATGGCCCTGTCGGTTCCCGATTTTCTGTGGGGGCTGGTGTTGATTTTGGTCTTTGGCGTGTTGGTGCCGGTGTTCCAAATCTCGGGTCGTGTAACTCCCTCGCTACAACTGCCCTTTGTAAGCGATTTTTACTTGCTGGAAAGCCTGCTGCGGCTGCGCTTTGATCTGACCTTGGACCTACTGTCGCATATGCTGCTGCCGGCCTTGGCCTTGGCCATTCCACTTGCGGCGATCATCGGGCAGCTTTTGAAGCAAAGCCTGAAAGAGACGATGCATCTGGATTACGTCACCTTGGCGCGCACGCAGGGCTATTCGGAAGCCAAGGTGATCTGGTCGCAAGCACTGCCCAATGCGATTTTGCCGACGCTGACCTTGGTGGGGGTGCAGTTCACCTTTCTCATCGGTGGCACGGTGATTATCGAGCGGCTGTTTTCATACGAGGGCCTTGGCAATATGGCGATTGATGCCGTGATCAACCGCGATTTGCCGTTGATCCAGGGCATTGTGATTTTGTTTGCCGTAATCTTCACCGGCGTAAACCTGCTGGTCGATCTGACCTATGCCGCCTTGAACCCAAGGTTGCGTCATGGCTGACGGGCGGTTTGAAGTGCGCCGCAAGGCTGGTTTGCGGCTGTGGCTTTCGGCGGCTTGGCTGATCCTATTGGTCATCGTGGCCTTGTTTGCCCCCTATTTAGCGCCGAAAGACCCGCTGGAGCAGGACCTTTTCGCAGGCCGATTGCCGCCATTTTGGATGCAGGGGGCAGACGCGGCTTTCTTGCTGGGCACCGATAGCCTTGGGCGCGATGTGCTAAGCCGGATCATCTTTGGCACCCGCATTGCGCTGACGGTGGCGGTGATTTCAGCCAGCCTGACCTGCTTGGTGGGCGCAGCACTTGGGCTGCTGGCGGGGTTTTATCGCGGCTGGGCAGATGTGGTCGTGTCGCGCTTTATCGACATCTGGATGGCCTTTCCGCCGGTTCTATTCTCGATCCTGCTGATTGCCGTCATTGGGCCGGGCCTGTTTTCGATCATCGCGGCGATTGTGGTGATCGACTGGACCCGCTTTGCCCGCGTGATTAGGGCTGAAGCTATGACGCAGGGCGCTATGGACTATGTCGCCTCAGCCCGCGTGGCGGGGCGGGGGCGGTTTGGCATCTTGCTGCGCGAGATTTTGCCCAATGTGCTGCCCATCATCGTGGTGCTGCTGACGCTGGAAATGGGCATTGCGGTGATTGTAGAGGCGATTTTGTCTTTCGTGAACCTGTCGATTTCCACCGATGACCCGACATGGGGCGGCATGATTTCCGAAGGGCGCACATCTATCCATCAAGCGTGGTGGGTGCTGGTGTTCCCGCTGATCACGTTGTTCTTGACGGTGCTGTCGTTTTCGCAACTGGGCGAAGGGTTGAAGAACCGCTTCGATCCGGTGCTGCGATGAGCTTTTTGTCGGTGCGCAACCTATCGGCGCGGGTCAAGGGCGGCGGGACCTTGCTGCGCGATGTGTCGTTGGATGTGGCTGTGGGCGAAGTGCGCGGCTTGGTTGGCGAAAGTGGTGCTGGCAAGTCGATGATCGGCAAGGCGGTTTTGGGGATTTTGCCCAAGGCGGTTGAGATCACCTCGGGCCAGATTATGCTGGACGGCGTGGATCTTTTGGCACTTCCCCCCGCCCAGCGCCGCATAAAGGTGGGGGCCACCTGTGCGCTGATCCCGCAAGACCCGCTGACGGCACTGAACCCATCGCGCCGGATCGGGCCGCAGATCACCGACCGATTGGTGGATATTCTGGGCTGGACGCGGCAGCGGGCCGAAGAGCGCGCGCTTGCCTTGCTGGGCGAGGTGCAGATCACCGACCCCACCCGCGTGCTGCGGCAATATCCGCATGAATTGTCGGGCGGAATGCGGCAGCGCATCTTGATCGCATCCGCCTTTGCGGCGGAACCCAAGCTGATCGTGGCGGACGAGCCGACAACCGCCTTGGATGTGACGGTGCAAAAGCAGATCCTAAAGCTGATCGCTGCCCTGCAAGTGCGGCATGGCACGGCGCTGCTGTTTGTGACGCATGATTTGGGCGTGGTCAGCAAGGTGTGCCAGAAGCTGTCGGTGCTGTATGCGGGCAAGGTGGTGGAGGACAGTGCGGTGGCAGATTTCTTCCGCGCCCCCAAACACCCCTATTCCGCAGCCCTTTTGGCCGCGACGCCGAAATACACCGACCCATTGGCCGGCTTGCAGCCCGTTCCCGAAGCCGTGATCGCCGCCGTGCGGGCAGAGGTGGGGCATGGCTGACCTGTACACGATCACCGACCTGCACCTGTCTTTGGCAGATATGACGCGCAAGCCGCTGTTCGGGCTGGCGCCACGGTTGGATATCTTGAAGGGCCTAAGCTTCAGCATCGAAAAAGGCGCTGTGCTGGGGATTGTGGGCGGGTCAGGATCGGGCAAGTCAACGCTGGGGCGGGCTTTGGTGCGGTTGCTGGAACCTTCGGGCGGGCGGGTTGTGTTTGATGGGGCCGATATCACCCACCTGTCAGACGCCGAATTGCGCCCCCTGCGGCGCAGGTTTCAGATGATCTTCCAAGACCCAATGAGCAGCCTGAACCCCCGCCACCGTGTTGGCACGATCATCGCTGAACCGTTGCGGCTGCACGGGTTTGACGGCATCCAAGCCCGCGTGCTGCGCGCGTTAGACCATGTGGGCTTGCCCAAAGAATTCGCGCAGCGCTACCCGCATGAATTGTCAGGCGGGCAGCGCCAAAGGGTAGGCATCGCGCGGGCGATTGCGCTGGAGCCGGACTTTATTCTGGCCGATGAGATTGTGTCGGGCCTTGATGTATCTTCCCAAGCGCAGGTGTTGAACCTGTTGGAACGCTTGGTGGCCGACCTTGGGATGACGCTGGCCTTCATCTCGCACGATCTAAGCGTGGTGCGGCGGTTGTGTCAGCGGGTGATGGTGTTGCAGCACGGGCAGATCGTGGAGAACCGCGAAACAGCGGCGCTGTTTGCCGACCCGCAGGCGCAATACACGCGCGACTTGCTGGGGGCCATTCCGCTGCCTGACCCAGATCAGGTGTGGTCCTAAGGAACCGCTGACCAGCCCAGCCGGGAAGGCTTGACAGCGCGGCGCAGTCCTTGCAACTGGGCGCGAAACAGGGGGCATTCATGACAAAACATTCCGACCACCGGCTGATTGTGGCGCTTGATGTGCCCAACCTGATCCAAGGCATGGCGCTGGTGGACCGGCTTGGTGACAGCGTAAGCTTTTACAAGATCGGGCTGGGGATGCTGACGGGCGGCGGTTTAGCCTTGGCGAACGAGCTGAAGCAAGAGCGCGGCAAGCGGGTTTTCCTGGACATGAAGCTGTTCGACATTGGTGCCACGATTGAGGCCGCCGTGCGGGGGCTGGCGCAATATGACCTTGATTTCCTGACCGTCCACGGCGACCCTCAGGTGGTGCGCGCGGCGGCAGAGGGTAAGGCGGGGTCGGATATGAAGATCTTGGCCGTGACGGTGCTGACATCTTTGGACCGCGCCGATCTGGACGCGAACCTGATCAAAGCGGGCGATATTGCCCAGATCACGCTGGAACGCGCCGCCCGCGCGTTAGAGGCGGGGGCGGATGGGGTGATCGCCTCACCGCAAGAAGCCGCGATGATCCGCGCTTTGCCACAAGCGCGCGGCAAGCTGATCGTGACACCCGGCGTGCGGCCCGCAGGGGCAGCGCAGGGCGACCAGAAGCGCATCGCGACACCCGCGCAGGCAATTGCCGATGGGGCCGACCATATCGTGGTGGGGCGGCCTATTTGGCAGGCAGACGACCCTGCGGCGGCGGCGCCGGTCTTCGCGCCCCTCTCCTCCCCCCCCTCCTCTTCCTCCTCTTCCTCGCTGCTGCCG
>Ga0209550_10002491_pt1 | contig 17678 bp, 17 predicted proteins | sample LauGreSuBDMM15SN_2_FD_187567 | JGI IMG/M metagenome (GOLD analysis project Ga0209550, IMG submission 187567) | Freshwater lake microbial communities from Lake Michigan, USA - Su13.BD.MM15.SN (SPAdes) (version 5) | ecosystem: Environmental > Aquatic > Freshwater > Lake | place: Lake Michigan...
TCTGACCGAAGCAAAGGCTCTTGTTGAGTCCGCGCCAAAGGCGATCAAGGAAGGCGTAAACAAGGCAGAAGCCGAAGACATCAAGGCGAAGATCCTTGCTGCTGGCGGAACCGTCGAACTGAAGTAATTCAGTCTCCCTTTGGGGATATGCAAATGGGGCGGCCTAGCAATGGGCCGCCCTTTTTTGTTGCCGTGTTTTTTAACTGCCGCGTTTTCGTCATCCTGAACGTGTTTCAGGATGACGAAAACGAGTTGGGGGCCAAGGGACACCGCCGCGCCGGAAATGCTTGAAATCCTGCGCTGCAACAGGCAGTCATGCGATATGCACAATAACGCTGACCTCGCGGCCCTGATCCGCAACATTCCGGATTATCCCAAGCCCGGCATCATGTTCCGCGACGTGTCGAGCCTTTTGCTTGATGCAAGCGGCTATCGCAGAACGATTGATCGGCTGGCGGCCTTGGTTGACCCCGATACAGAGCTGGTGGCCGGTATCGAGGCGCGCGGCTTTATCGTGGCGTCGGCCTTGGCTTATGCACTTGGCCTTGGGCAATTGATGCTGCGTAAGCCGGGTAAGTTACCCGGTGACAAAATTGGCATCGATTACACGTTGGAATATGGCACGGACCGCATCGAAATGCATGTCGGCCATGTCCAGCCGGACCAAAAAGTGCTGTTGGTCGATGATCTGATTGCCACAGGCGGCACGGCTTTGGCTGGCCTTGACCTCATCCGGCAAGGCGGCGGCCATGTCGAACAGGCCTTGTTCATCGTCGATTTGCCAGACCTTGGCGGCGCAGAGAAATTGCGGGCGCAACATATCCGCGTGGACGCCCTCATCGGCTTTGACGGCGACTAGGGTCAGGATTGCGGATAGCGGCTGGCGCAGGTCTTTATGGCCGATGGTTCGGGCCGATCGCCACTGACTTCAAACCGGGCGATATAGCCGCCAAGTTTCAATTGCTCGGTAAAGCCGGTCAGGCGGTAGCCCACCGCCTCAAATTCACAAAATAACAGCTTTGGCGGTATGCCGTGCCGGTCCGTAGCCCGGTCCCGGTCGACGACAATCACTTGGCCGCCTTTTGCCAGCGCCGGCCGCATCCGCCACAGAAACGCATAAGGCTCTTCAATTTCATGATACATATGCACCATGAAAATCCGGTCAAAGCTGCTCTGTGGCAGGCGGGGATCGTCGACCGCCCCTTCTTTGATCGCGACATTGTCGAGCTGCTCACGGGTGACGCGCTCACCCAAACGATTGAGCGCGCCGCGGTTAATATCCTGCGCCAAGACGCGGCCTTTGGGGCCAACGCGCTCGGCAAGACGGATAGTGTAATAGCCCTCGCCTGCGCCAATGTCGGCAACCGTGGTTCCCAACTGAATGCCCGCCCATTCCATGACATATTCGGCTTCGCCTGCTTCGTCGCGGGCGGCTTCGGTCGAAAACTCGGTATCGCCAATCGCCGATACCGTCCTGTCGGCGCGGGGGAAATCTAATGCAGTTGCGCTTTGCTCGCCACTGGGGCTTTCGGTACAAGCGCCCAACAGAGCCAGCCCAAGCATGAGGGCTGCGAACTTATGGGGCAGGACGTTCCGTAGCATTGCCGCCGCGCCTCAGGCTTGGGCCAACGCAGACGGCGGATTAGCTGCTTGGCTATCAAACGCTGTAAAAACGTCCTTCACCCAATCGGGCAATGGAATGGGACGATGCGTGTCGAGATCCACATGCACGTTCACCAAATCCACCGTCGCCCGCACATCGTCCGAACCATCTTCGGTGAGGCCATGAATTTCAACAAGCTGCGTCATGCTTGTGCGCCCCGTTGCAACGGTACGCGCCATGACTTCAATCATCTCATCGGGCTTGATCGGGGCAAACCATGTCACGGTGGCTTTCTTCACATGAAATTCCATCGGTGCCCCATCGGCATAGTGGCGAAACTGCACCGCGCGCCAATATTCGGTAACCGCGACATCCGCATAATCGAGATAACGGGCGTTAAACACTACGCCTTGCGCGTCGGTTTCTGACCAGCGCACGCGCAAGCTATGATGAAAAGCAAAATCGCCACGGGCCATGTCAGATCGCCTTGGACTGCGCAGGGGTGTTTACGCCCATGGATTGCAAATAGCGCTTCACATTGCGCGCAGCCTGCCGAAGCCGATGCTCATTTTCGACCATGGCGATGCGGACATAGCCTTCGCCATCTTCGCCATAGCCCACGCCAGGCGCGACCGCGACCTTCGCCTCGGTCAGCAACTGCTTGGAAAATTCAAGGCTGCCCAAATGCGCGAGCGCGGGTGGCAAGGGGGCCCATGCAAACATCGACGCCTTTGGCGGCGGAATGTCCCAACCGGCCCGCCCGAACGCCTCGACAAGGATATCGCGGCGTTTGTGGTAAAGCTGCCGATTTTGTTCAACAATGTCCTGCGGACCATTCAGCGCGGCGCAGGCTGCGGCCTGAATGGGGGTAAAGGCCCCATAATCGAGATAGCTTTTCACCCGCGTCATCGCCGCAATCAGGTCACGGTTGCCTACGGCAAAACCAACGCGCCATCCGGCCATGGAATAAGTTTTGGACAAGGAGGTGAATTCGACGGCAACATCCTTGCCACCCTTCACCTGCAAAATTGACGGTGTCGGGTTGCCGTCAAAATAAAGCTCGGAATATGCAAGGTCGGACAATATCCAGACCTTATTCTCCTTCGCCCACGCGACCAGCCGTTCGTAAAACGCCAGATCAACGGTCTCAGCCGTCGGGTTGGATGGATAATTGACCACCAATATCGACGGACGCGGGACAGTGAAGGCCATGGCACGCTCAAGCGAACGGAAGTAATTTTCGTCCGGCGTGGTTGGCACCGAACGGATCGTCGCGCCGGCGATGATGAAGCCAAAGGTGTGAATGGGGTAGCTTGGGTTCGGTGCCAGAACAACATCGCCCGGCGCAGTGATGGCGGTGGCAAGGCTTGCCAAGCCTTCTTTAGAACCCATCGTCACGACAACTTCATGTTCGGGATCAACATCAACCCCGAAACGCCGCCCATAATAATTTGCCTGTGCTTTGCGAAGCCCTGGAATACCCTTGGAAGCCGAATAGCCGTGGGCATCAGGCTTCTGTGCCACTTCGCACAGTTTTTCGATCACATGCGGCGGCGGCGGCAAATCGGGATTGCCCATGCCGAGATCGATAATGTCCTCACCCGCGCCGCGCGCCGCCGCACGCATCGCGTTGACTTCAGCGATGACATATGGCGGTAGACGCTTCATGCGGTAGAATTCTTCGGACATAAGCTCCCGTTTCGGGTTGGTTAATTCAAGACCGCCCTCATGCGCGAAGTTTTACCGCATTTCCAGAAAAACTATATTCGCATCCATTAACGCGGGCGGTTGCCCTTGGCCTTGTGTTTGACGCCATGCTTTGATGGGGGTGGTCCATCCTTACGGAAAGGACGTGCGCCATCGCGGTTTCCACCACCAGCACGCGGTCCGTCCCCGCGGAAGTTACCGCCGCGTGGTGGCCCGTCGCCGCGTGGATTGACGCCCAGTTGCGCACGCTGTGGGCGGTCGCCATCGCGGCCCATACGCTTATTTTCGCGCGCCGCTTCCCGTGGCGGGCCATTGGCTTGCACGATTTCGACGTCATTGTCTTCGTCATGCCCTGGTTGGGCAATGGCTTTAGTGAACTTGGCCACAGCCGCCGCCGCAATGCCGACATGCGTTTCATTCGCGGCAATGCGGATGGCACCAATGTCATTCTTGGTCACGCCGCCACGGCGGCACAATAATGGCAATATCCATTTGGGATCAGCATTGTTGCGGCGACCAACATTCAGTTTGAACCAAACGGAATCGTCGAACCCTGCACGATGGTCGTCGCGTGGGCGTTCACGGCTGCCGTCATCCAGTAGGTCTTCGGCTTGCGGCATCTTGGCCCGATGCACGCGCACCAAAGCAGCCGCGATGTCTTCTGCAGACATCGTCTCAAGTAATTTTGCACCCAAAGCGCGGTCTTCGTCCTCAACCTCAACTGGGGTCAAAAGCGTTTCAAGCAGACGATCATGGTCCTTGGCGCGGATATCTGCAGCGGTTGGAACCTTGATCCAATCCGCCTCGATCTTTGCACCGCGCAGCATAGATTCAACACGCTTGCGGCGCTGATAGGGCACGATCAACACAGCGGTACCCTTGCGGCCTGCACGGCCAGTCCGTCCTGATCTGTGCTGAAGCCCTTCTGCATCACGCGGCAGTTCGACATGCACAACCAACGATAGGTTCGGTAAATCGATCCCGCGTGCAGCAACATCGGTTGCAACGCAGACGCGCGCCCGCTGGTCACGCAAAGCCTGAAGCGCTTGGTTCCGCTCGGACTGCGAATGCTCGCCTGACAAGGCAACGACGTTAAACCCGCGCTCGGTCAGACTGGCGTGCAAGCGGCGGACATTTTCACGTGTCGCGCAAAACAGGATTGCGGTTTCGGCTTCGTGCAAACGCAGCAAATTGACCACTGCGTTTTCAATGTCCGGTGGAGCGACCGTAACCACTTGATAGCTGATGTCGCCATGGCCCCGGTCTTCGCCAACGGTAGAGATTCGCAAAGCATCACGCTGATACCGTTTTGCCAGCGAAACAATCGGTTTCGGCATGGTGGCCGAGAACAGCAATGTCCGCCGGCCTTCCGGCGTAGCGTTCAATATTTCCTCAAGCTCTTCGCGAAAGCCCATGTCGAGCATTTCGTCCGCTTCATCCAAGATCGCAACTTTCAAAGCCGACAGGTCAAGCGCGCCACGCTCCAAATGGTCGCGCAGTCGTCCCGGGGTGCCGACAACAATCTGCGCGCCTTGGTTTAAAGTGCGGCGTTCTTTCGAAGCGTCCATCCCACCAACACATGTCGCGATGCGCACGCCTGCTTTGGCATAAAGCCACATCAATTCGCGGCTCACCTGCAAGGCAAGCTCGCGGGTCGGGGCGATGATGAGTGCAGCAGGCTCACGTGCGAGGCTAACTAGCCCGCCATCAAGGATTTGGGGTGCCATAGCGAGGCCAAAGGCCACGGTTTTGCCGGAGCCGGTTTGTGCCGACACGACGAGGTCGCGTCCGACGGCCTCCTCCGCGATAACAGCGTTTTGAACGGGGGTCAGCGTAGTATAGCCACGCGCGGTGAGCGCTTCATCGAGAAGCGGAGGAATATTTTTCAATGTCATTATACGGCGCCTTTGCGCTCTTTTTTACACAATGTCCATGCTGCGCCGCACAACAAAACAATCTTCGACAATTTCATTTGCTTTGATATGCCTGTCAACATGGCCGACTCATCCGAAATCCCCCCTTTTATGGACCCTAAACAGTTCATGAAGTTTTTTGAACAAACCGCCGTGGCCACGACCGACCAGGTAAAGGCCTATCGCGCTGCGTTGGATGCCTGGGGAACCGTGTTGGAGCCGCTGGCCAAAGCGGGCCGGGACAAGGTCGATACGACAGACCGCCGTTTTGCCGCGCCGCAATGGGAGCATCCCATATTCGACTTAATCCGGCAAAGCTATCAGGTCATGTCCGAACATATGTTGGCCGCCGCTGACCAATTGGATGGCTTGTCCGAAAATGATAAAGCAAAAATGGGCTTTGCTCTGCGTAGTATCATTGAGGCGATGAGCCCGGCAAATTCACCCTTTACCAATCCGGTTGCACTGGAACGCGCCTTGGACACTAAGGGCTCGAGCCTGATGTCGGGGATGCAGCATTTGATGCAGGATATGCAGCGCGGGCAATTGACCCATACCGATTCAAGCGCGTTTACGCTTGGCGAAAACATCGCGGCAACGCCGGGCAAGGTCGTGCACCAAACGCCTTTATACCAGCTCATCCAATATGACCCGACAACGGAAAATGTGCTGGAAACACCGCTCATCATTTTTCCGCCATGGATCAACCGCTTTTATATTCTCGATCTCACCGCGGAAAAAAGCTTCATCAAATATTGCGTGGACCAAGGCATTACGGTTTTCGTTGTGTCTTGGAAATCGGCAGATGCTTCGATGAAGGACATTATTTGGGACGATTATATCGCAGCGCAGATCGACGCGCTTGATACGGTGCGCGCAGGCCTTGATGTGCCTGATGTCCATGCAATAGGTTATTGTGTCGCCGGAACAACCTTGGCGGCAACGCTCTCAATCCTTGATGCGACTGACGCAGCCGACAAGGTCCGCAGCGCGACATTTTTTACCGCTCAAGTCGATTTCAGTTCAGGCGGCGAACTGCTGCACTTCATCGATGATCAGCAAATCGCGATGATGGAGGCCTTGAGCGCGCCGCAAGGCTATATGGATGGGCGCTTCCTGGCGCTGACCTTTAACATGCTACGCGGCAAGGACCTGATCTGGTCCACCGTCGTCAAAAACTATTTGCTGGGGGAGGACTATCCGGCGTTTGATTTACTGCACTGGAATGGCGACGTCACCAACCTGCCCGCTAAATGGCACCGCAACTATGTCGTAGACCTCTATCGCGACAACCGGCTGGTAAAACCAAATGACATGTCGGCACTCGGCACTCCAATTGACCTACGCCGGGTGAAAACGCCGACCTATATTCAGGCCGGGCGTGAGGACCATATTGCGCCTGCCGAAAGCGTCTGGAAATTGCAGGAGCATTTTGCTGGCCCGACCAAATTCGTGCTGGCGGGCAGCGGCCATATTGCAGGTGTGGTCAATCCGCCTGCGCAGATGAAATATCAATATTGGACCAATGACGCTGCGCCACCTTCGCTCGCGGCATTCATTGAAGGCGCAACGGAGATCAAGGGCAGCTGGTGGCCCGATTGGCTTGCTTGGCTGACGGAGAAGGGCGCCACACACGTGCCAGCAACCGGTCCACGTCAACCCGGCCAAGGCATTCTGAAGACGCTAGAATCGGCTCCGGGTAGTTATGTGAAGGCGCGATGAGATTCAATTGACGTTTACGTAAACGTCGACTAGTTTCAACGCAATATTTTAGGAGAATCGTGATGCAACTGGAATTCAGCCCCGCAGAAATCGCCTTCCAGAAGGAAGTGCGCACTTTCATCGCCGAAAATTACCCCGAAAATCTCCGCTCTGTTCAAGACGAAGGGCATGATCTTTCGAAGGAAGATTTCCTGTCATGGCATCGCATTCTCGCCAAGAAGGGCTGGATCGCGCCTGCATGGCCCGTTGAATATGGCGGCACCGGTTGGACAGCAACCGAGCGCTTCATCTGGTCCGAAGAACTCGCCGCAGCAGATTGCGTGGGTACGATGCCATTTGGCCTGTCGATGGTTGGTCCAGTGATCTACACCTTCGGCACGCCTGAGCAGAAAGCCAAATTCCTGCCCGGTATCTTGTCGGGGGATGATTGGTGGTGCCAGGGTTATTCGGAGCCCGGCGCCGGTTCCGACCTTGCATCGCTGCGCACCAAGGCTGTTCGTGATGGCGACGATTACATCGTAAATGGCCAAAAAACCTGGACCACTATGGCGCAATATGCCGACTGGGGCTTTTTCCTTGTGCGCACCGATGCCGATGCCAAGGCGCAAGAGGGCATCAGCTTCTTATTGATCGACATGAAGTCGCCGGGCGTAACCGTCCGTCCGATCATTACCTTGGGCGGCGAGCATGAGGTCAATGAAGTCTGGTTGGAAGACGTCCGCGTACCCGTTGCAAACCGTGTTTATGAAGAAAATAAAGGTTGGACCTGCGCCAAGTTCCTGTTGGCGCACGAACGCACCGGCATTGCTGCCGTTGCCCGTTCAAAGCGCGGCGTTGAAAAGATTAAGGCAATTGCCCGCACTGAACAGGATGGCGACCGCCCGCTGATCGCTAACCCGTTTTTCAAGCGTAAGATTTCGGAACTTGAAATTGACCTCACGGCTCTTGAATTCACCGAATTGCGCAGCCTTGCTGGCGAAGCAGCGGGCAAGGGCCCAGGCCCGGAATCGAGCTTGTTGAAAATCAAGGGGTCGGAAATCCAGCAACGGATTACCGAACTCGCCCTAGAGGCAGTCGGCCATTATGGCGCGCCATATTTCCGTGGCTTTGGCGACGGTGACAATGAACACCCGATTGGTCCGGACTATGCGCACCGCGCGGCACCGACTTATTTCAACGCCCGCAAGACGACGATTTACGGTGGATCAAACGAGATCCAGCGCAACATCATCGCCAAGATGGTGCTGGGGATTTAAACGCTTCCCCCTCCCGTCTGCGGGAGGATTTAGGGGAGGGTTACGTCCGCGAAAGACGTGATTCGCCCTCCCCCGACCCCTCCCGCACGCGGTAGGGGAATGCAACCGCCAATAAGGCGACGATGGAGAGACACTTCACATGGATTTCAGCTACACCGAAACGCAGGACATGATCCGCGACACATTGAGCCGTTTTTTGACGGACACCTATGACTTCGATAGCCGCGGCAAGATGATTGCCAGCAGCACGGGACGTGATTCTGGCATCTGGAAAGCTTTGGCGCAGGATCTAGGTATGTTGGGAGCCTCGTTCAGCGAAGACCATGGCGGTCTTGGCGGTGGTCATCTCGAAAACGCCTTGATCATGGAAGAATTGGGCAAAGTTATCGCGATTGAGCCTTATCTCCAGACTGTCGTTCTGGGCGGTGGCGCGTTGAAGGCGGTCGGCGGCGCAGTGGCGGATGCCGTGATCCCGGAAATCATCAATGGCAATGTGATCATCGCCTTTGCATATGCTGAGCCACAGGGCCGTTACAACCTCGCCAATATCCGCACGACCGCGAAGAAGGACGGTGCGGGCTATACGCTAAACGGCCATAAAAGTGTAGTATATGCTGCGCCATGGGCAACGCATTTGCTCGTCACCGCGCGCACAGGCGGCGCTAACACCGATGCAAACGGCGTGTCTTTGTTCCTCATTGACGCCAACGCAAAGGGCATTGTTCGCCGCGATTATCCGACTGTTGACGGCTTTCAAGCATCCGAAATCTATTTCGAAAACGCCTCCATTCCTGCCGACGCTTTGTTGGGTGATGAAGGCGCGGGCCTGCCGCTGATTGAACGCATTGTGGATGAAGCGACCGTTGCGGTTTGCGCTGAATCCTGCGGTGTGACTGCCAAGCTGCATCAGGGAACATTGGAATATGCCCGTCAGCGCAATCAATTTGGTCAGCCGATCTCGCGCTTCCAAGTGCTTCAGCACCGCATGGTCGACATGTTTATGGAAGTTGAGCAATCAAAGTCCATGACCACGATGGCGACGCTCAAGCTCGATCTGCCAGCGGCGGAACGTATGGCCGCAGTATCGGCATGCAAGGCGAAGGTGTCGCGTTCAGCACAGTTTGTGGGGCAGAACGCCATTCAAACGCACGGCGGCATTGGCATCACCCAAGAACTGGCCATTGGCCACTTCTTTAAGCGGGCGACGATGATCGAGAACCAATTTGGCTCTGCGGATCACCATTATGAACGCTTTGAACGGCTGACTTTGGCGGATTAAGGCGCCTAAGTCAGTTTTTGTGCACTGCAACATTTTTTGTTGACATAGTTTGCATTTGCCTTATTGTGCAGCGCAACACAACAGAAATGGTGCTTACACATGGCCGGCAAGACAAAAGCCAACGTCTCGACAAAAACTGCAAAAGTTGCAGCGCCAAAAGACGTGCTTGTCAAAACTGCTCCCAGCACCGTTGCGAAGACTAAGGTCGAAACACCTTCAGCTTCGTCGCCTTCCAAATCCGTGTCTGTTGAAACAACACCCTTTGCTCAAGGAGTATCCAATATGACTGACACTGTTAAAGCCACTGCAGAAAAAACCGCCGAAAAGGCAACAGAATTTTTCGCTGACATCCGTGGAAAGGCTACCGAAGCCGCTGAAAAGGGCAAGAAGTTTGCTGCTGACGCCGTTGAATTCAACAAGGCAAATGTAGAAGCCGTCGTTGAAGCCGGTAAGATTGTTGCCAAGAGCGCCCAAGAAATCGGCAAGACCAATATGGAATTCGCCAAAAAGAATTTCGAAGAAGCCCAGGTTGCTGTCAAGGAACTAACTTCGGTCAAGTCACCAACGGACTTCGTCAAGCTTCAGGGTGAACTGGCGCGTAAGGGTTTCGATACTGCTGTTGCGCAGGGTTCGAAGAACACCGAAGCGATGGTCAAGCTGGTCAGCGAAATGTTCCAGCCAATCTCGAACCGCATTGCGGCGACAACCGAACTTTTCAAGAAAGCTGCATAAGCTCTCTCAAGATATTGCGCCGGTGGGTCATCCACCTACCACCCTCTCTCCTCCTTTTGGTGGCAGGACGTCGAGATCAACCGGTGCAATTCCACAAAGCAACCGTCCTTTCCGTTAAGGAAAGGGCGGTTTCTTTTTGGTGCAAGAGAATAGATGACGAACGGGGCTTGCAGAGTCCCCCTCCTCTGCTCTATTTTGGGCTTATGCAGATTTTGATGGCGCAAGATGATGACGATAAAAATGGTGGCAGACCAGGGGTCGGCCTTGCCACGCGCACGCGCCCGAAAACCCAAAAGCCAAGCCTGTATAAAGTGCTGCTGCTGAACGACGATTACACGCCGATGGAATTTGTCGTGCATGTCCTCAAGGCATTTTTTCAAATGGACACCGATCAGGCTACACGGGTTATGATCCATGTTCATCAAAAGGGCGTCGGCGTCTGCGGCATTTTCACTTATGAAGTGGCCGAAACTAAGGTCACGCAGGTGATGGACTTCGCGCAGAAGAACCAGCATCCGTTGCAATGCACGCTGGAGAAAGATTGACTAAGGCAGCCCTGATCGTCGGCGCCGGTGACGCCACAGGCGGGGCAATCGCCAAGGCATTTGCGCGCGAAGGCTATATCGCTTGCGTCAACCGCCGCGCGCGCAATACCGATCAGTTGGAGGCGCTCGCACAATCGATCCGCGATGAGGGATATGAAGCCCGCGCTTATCCTGCGGACGCCCGTATCGAAGACGAAGTCGTTGCGATGGTCGATGCGATTGAACGCGACGTTGGACCAATAGAGGTCGCAGTTTTTAACATCGGCGCGAACGTTAATTTTTCTATACTCGATATGACCGCGCAAGTGTACCGCAAGGTATGGGAAATGGCGGCATTCGCTGGCTTCCTGATGGGGCGTGAGGCTGCACGGCGGATGGTCGAACGACAGTCGGGTACCATCATCTTTACAGGCGCAACGGCGAGCATGCGTGGCGGTAAAGGCTTCTCCGCCTTTTCCGGCGCAAAGGGCGCGCTGCGCATGCTGGCGCAGTCCATGGCGCGCGAGTTGGGCCCGCAAAACATTCATGTCGCGCACGTCATCATCGATGGCGGCATCGATACGGCCTTTATCCGCAGTATCCGCTCGGATTTCGAGGCCGCAAAGGCAGCAGACGGCATATTGTCCCCTGATGCGATTGCGCTGCAATATGTTGCCTTGCACAAGCAACATCGCAGCGCATGGACGCATGAAATGGATTTGCGCCCCTGGACGGAGAGTTTTTAGATGGCGAAAAGTTTTGAATTTCTCTTCGATTTTGGCGGACCGAATAGCTATTTGGCTTACAACATGTTACCAGAGCTGTGCGCCCGAACCGGCGCGCAAGTCGTGTATGTGCCTATCCTGCTCGGTGGTTTGTTCAAGCTTACAAATAATCAGGCGCCGATGATGCGCTATGCCGAAACGCCCGCTAAACAAAAATATGAAATGCTGGAATTTCAACGCTTCGTAAAAGCGCATGAAATCCCGTTTAAGATGAATCCCCGTTTTCCTCTCAACACGCTCCACGTCATGCGCGGCGCAGTTGCGGCCCAGAGGCTTGGCTGCCTCGAGTCTTATGTCGACGCGGTCATGGCGGCGATGTGGCATGATGGGGCGGACTTGGGCCATCTGGATGTTGTGCGCGATATTCTCGACAAGGCTGGCCTCGACAGCGCCGCCTTGCTGGCTCTGGCCGATGCCCCGGAGGTGAAGGCGGAGCTGATTGCCAATACCGAAGCCGCCGCAAAACGCGGCGCATTTGGCGTGCCTACCTTCTTTGTGGATGCGGAGATGTTCTGGGGAAAGGAGCGGCTTGGGCAGGTTGAGGCAGCGCTCACCAAATCCTAAGTTGCGCCTTATCCAATTCCCGCTAAATACGGTGCGATGGATAAGATAATCGTACGTGGCGGCAACGCCCTAAAAGGCAAGATTCCCATTTCAGGTGCGAAGAACAGTGCATTGACGCTGATCCCGTGCGCGCTGCTGACGGATGAACCGCTGACTTTGCGCAATTTGCCGCGCTTGGCCGACATTGACGGGTTTCAGCATCTGATGAACCAGTTTGGCATTTCGACGACGGTTGCTGGGTCACGCCCCGAAGATTTCGGCCGCGTTATGACGTTAGAAGCTACGCGGATTACCAGCAACATCGCGCCTTACGACCTTGTCCGCAAAATGCGCGCCTCTATTCTAGTGCTTGGCCCAATGCTGGCGCGCGCGGGTGAAGCGACCGTTTCGCTGCCGGGCGGATGCGCAATCGGCAACCGGCCTATTGACCTTCACCTCAAGGCGCTGGAGGCCTTTGGTGTCGAGATTGAAGTGGCCGCCGGCTATGTCAAAGCCATTGCCAAAAAGGGTATTCCCGGCGGAACCTACACCTTTCCCGTCGTATCCGTTGGTGCGACCGAAAACGCCCTGATGGCGGCCAGCCTCGCCAAGGGCACATGTGTGCTTCACAACGCTGCGCGCGAGCCAGAAATTGTCGACCTGTGCAATCTGCTCGTTGCCATGGGTGCACAAATTGAAGGCATCGGCACCTCCGATTTGATCATTCAAGGCAGAGACCGCCTACATGGCGCGACCTACCGCGTGATGAGCGACCGTATCGAGGCAGGTAGCTATGCATGTGCCGCCGCCATAACTGGCGGTGATATCGAGCTTGTTGGTGCGAAAGCTAGCGAGATGGACGCGACATTGGATGCCTTGCGTCAAGCCGGTGTGAAGGTCGAAGATACGGGAACCGGTGTTCGGGTGTCTTCAGACGGCAAACTTAAGCCACTTACCATTTCCACCGCGCCCTATCCCGGTTTTGCCACCGATATGCAGGCGCAGTTCATGGCGATGCTCTGCATGGCAGACGGCGCTAGCGTGCTTACCGAGACTATATTTGAGAACCGCTATATGCATGTGCCCGAACTTAATCGAATGGGCGCGCATATCGAGACCAAGGGCCGCACCGCGATTGTCCATGGCGTAAAGAAACTCACAGGTGCCCCGGTAATGGCGACCGACCTTCGGGCGTCGATGAGCCTTGTCATCGCTGGCTTGGTCGCGGAGGGCGAAACCCATGTAAGCCGTCTCTATCATCTTGACCGTGGTTATGAAAGGCTTGAGGAGAAGCTTCAGTTGGTCGGCGCGGACGTCGAACGCGTTGGCGCAGAGTGAGAGTGATCCTTAAATCTTGGCGCATGTAACGAAGGAGTAGTTGCCAGTTGTCGATTTTTATTGCATCGTAACGACAAGTGAAATCCGAACTTTTCTCGAAGGCAAGCAAAGCCAGCAGCCATCCGGTTTTGGAGTCGATTCGCTTTAGCCCGATTGCGACGGTCGTCAGCGACCCCACTCAAACGGACAATCCCCTGATTGCCGTTAACGCTGCCTTCTGCGCGATGACCGGATATACTGAGGCAGAAGTGATTGGGCTAAACTGCCGGTTTTTGCGTGGTCCCGACACCGAAAATGGTCAGACAGAGAAATTGCGCTCGGCAGTCTATGGACAACGCCCTGCCTTGGCTGAACTTATCAACTATCGCAAAGACGGATCACCCTTTCGCAACGCGGTGATGATTGCGCCATTATTTGATGACGAAGGAAAGCTGGAGCTTTTCGTCGGGTCGCAAATTGAGGTGCTGCCGGAAGAAGAAAGCATTGGCCTCGTGCGGCAACAAAAAGCGGCACAAATTGTTGATCGTCTATCGCCACGCCAGCGCGAAATATTGCAGCAAATGGCGCGCGGTTTCCGCACAAAGCAAATAGCCTATCGTCTTTCGCTGAGCGAAAAAACGGTTCAAATGCACCGCATGTTGATGTTTAAAAAGCTTTCAACTTCAAACGCCGCAGACGCGGTGAGAATTGCTGTCGAAGCCGGTCTTTGATCCGACCTTATTGGTGCAAGCTATCGGCTATATTCGGCACTTGAGATACACGGGCAAACAGCGCAAGCCTTGAAGACGCAGTGTTTTCAACCCGTCACTCACATCTGTTGCGTTTCTTTATGCCCGCGCCAAAAGCCACAGTCGGATGGCGCTTGCAAGGCCACAGGGCGTTCGCGATTCAAGCCGCGCGACATCAATCTGCGCCACCAACGCATTGACCGGCAGGCCGTCGGCTTCCGCAGCCGCCCGAAGCCGGTCCCAAAACAATGGCTCAAGACTGATTGACGTCTGATGCCCAGCTACGGTCATGCTGCGTTTAACAGGCGGGTGATAGAATGCGCTCAAGCTTGAATGGCCATCAATACATGTGCTGGCCACCATTGATCGACAAGGTCGATCCGGTGATAAACCCGGCATTGTCGCTGGTGAGAAATTCGACGCCACGCGCAATTTCTTCGGGCTGCCCAAGGCGGCCAACGGGAATTTGCGCGACAATCTTCTCCATCACATTTTCCGGAATCGTCGACAGCATTTCGGTGCCAATATATCCCGGCGCGATGGCATTGGCCGTCACGCCATGCCGTGCGCCTTCTGCCGCAAGGGATTTTGTAAAGCCATGAATGCCTGATTTGGCCGCGGCATAGTTCACCTGCCCGATTTGCCCGCCCTGACCATTGACCGAGCCTATGTTGACAATGCGGCCCCATTTGCGTTCACGCATGCCCGCAAACACCGCCTTGGCCATGTTGAAGCAGCCTGTAAGGTCAACGCGGATAACCTCGTCCCATTGTTCAAACGTCATTTTAATCATTGTCGCGTCTCGCGTGATGCCCGCATTGTTGACCATGATGTCGATCTGGCCATATTCGCCCTCAATAGCGGCGCAGGCATCAATGCAACTTTTATGGTCGCCTACGTCCCATTTTCGAACGGCAATGCCGGTACGCTCTGAAAAAGCCTTGGCTGCCGCATCATTGCCGCCATAATTGGCGATGACCAGACGGCCCTTTTCTTGCAGCTTTAGGCTAATCGCTTCGCCAATGCCTCTGGTCCCCCCGGTAACCACTGCCACTCTTGTCATATGCCGCGCTCCTCGTTCAATTTTGACGATGATTACCGCGCGCGGCCGCTAGCGCAAGTTGCCGTTAACGTTAGTCGTGAGTCGACGGTCTAAAGCCAGCCAGCGAGTTCACGGCGGATGATGCGTTCTACCATGTCCATGCCAACATCACTGTCGTTCAGGCATGGCATATAGGCGTAATGGGTGCCGCCAGCTTCTTCGAACTGCTCATGCCCCTGCATGGCCAATTCTTCGAGCGTTTCGAGGCAATCGACGGAAAAGCCTGGCGCGAAAATTGCGACCTTTTTGGTGCCTTCACGCGCCAACCGCATCAACGTGTCGTCCGTTGCAGGTTCAAGCCATTTGGCACGACCGAAACGTGACTGGAAACTGACAACCAATGCGCGCCCCATAGCTTCAGACAGCAAGCGCGCCGTTTTCTGACAATGGCAATGATAGGGATCCCCCAATTGCAATGTGCGTTCGGGCATGCCGTGGAAACTTATGACGATAGCGTCGGGTTCGAAATCGAGTCCCGCCAGCGACGCCTCAATCGACGTTTTCAGTGCACCGATATAGGCCGCGTCATCATGATAAGCCGGCAATGTTCGTATCGCCGGGTGCCAGCGCATAGCGGTCAATGCGGCATAGGCCTCATCCAACACCGTCCCCGTCGTTGCGCCGGAATATTGTGGATACATTGGCGCGATCAAGATGCGGTTGCAGCCGGCTGCCTTCATGGCGGCAAGCTGATCCGCGACCGACGGGTTGCCATAGCGCATAGCGTAGCGGACATCGGCACCATCGCCCATGCGCGCTTGAAGCGCGTCGGCCTGTCCAGCGGTGAAAAATGCCAGAGGCGAACCCTTGTCGGTCCACACTTTTGCATAAGCCTCGGCAGATTTCTGGGGACGCGTATTCAAAATGATGCCGCGCAAGATCGGCTGCCAGATGATCGGTGGAATTTCGACCACGCGGCGGTCGGATAGAAACTGCTTGAGGTAGCGTTTCACGGCCGACGTCGTTGGCGCGTCCGGCGTCCCCAAATTTACAAGCAATACCCCAATTTTCGGCGTTGCGACGAAGGGGTGATTAATCGGTAATGTCATCATAGTCCTCTGGACAATAAAGGTAATTCTCGCAGCCTGATACCGGCTGCGGAGAAAAGGGCATTGGCAATTGCGGGCGCCACGGCTGGCACGCCCAATTCGGAAACGCCGCCCGGCGCCTCATCACTGGGCGTAAGTTCCACCGTGATTTCGGGCATATCAGCCAATTTGGGCAAGTCGATATCGCGTAACCGCCGTGCGGTAGGAAGCCCACTTTCAAAGTCGGTAGCAGCTCCTAAGGCTTGCGCCAATCCAAACACGATGCCGCCTTCAATCTGCTGGCGCGCAAGATCGGGGTTAATCAAGCGGCCACAATCGGCCATGGCGTGAATGCGGTCAACACGCACGCCAGTCTCACTGTTGCGGGCAGTCACAATGACGGCAATATGGCTGCCGCGCATGCTGTGGCAAGCGACGCCACGCCCGCGGCCCGAAATGCCGCCATCCCAGCCAGCCATTGTCGCCACACCTGTCAGGCATCGCGCCAAACGTGTCTGGCCAACCAGCATCTGCATACGGAACGACAATGGTTCAATCCCTGCCTTATGCGCCAGTTCATCGATAAACCCTTCAACGAAGAAACAGTTATAGCTGTTGGCAAGGCCCCGCCATGGCCCCGTCGGCATAGGCATGGACACAGGGAAATGGTCGATGGTGATATTTGGAATAGCGTAAGGAATTTGCGCGCCTTCCAGCGCCAGCACGTCATATTGGCCGGATGCCGACTTACGCGCCTTGTCCGCCTGCTGTCCATCCATCCGGTAGGCGAGCTCACGCATCGAAGACGCTGCGGCGACACGAACCGTTAGGCCTGTCACCGCCCCTTCCGCATTCATGGCCGCCGAAAGCCTACCCAACGCAGGACTGCGGACGTGATCGCGGATGAAATCTTCTGGACGGGACCATGTCAATTGGATGGGCCTGCCCACTGCCTTGGCAATCACCGCCACTTGCGCGGCAATGCTGTTGTCGAAATTGCGATCAAAGCTGCCGCCTGCCATCACGGGATGGTGAACAACATCATCTACATTAATGCCAATGGCCTGCGCAGCCGCCAGTCGCGCGACTGCTGGCGCTTGGGTCGCGAGCCATAATTGTAAGCGCCCATCCCGAAAGTCTGCGGTTGCCGAGCGTGTCTCAATCGGTGCGTGGACGGCAGCGCCGACGGTATAATCCGCCTTGAATATGCGCGCGCCGGCTTCCTGCGCCATGGCCGCCTCGACATCTCCGAATTTGGTGGCGCGAAAGCCGGGACCTTTGGCAATTGCGTTGGACAAAGACTGCACAATTTCAGTGCTGTCTGCCATCCGGCCCTTGGTACGGAACACAGGTGCCATGGCATCGAGGGCATTGTTGGCAGCCCACCAATTGCTTGCCACCGCCGCGACCCAATTATC
>Ga0209550_10002492_pt1 | contig 17662 bp, 16 predicted proteins | sample LauGreSuBDMM15SN_2_FD_187567 | JGI IMG/M metagenome (GOLD analysis project Ga0209550, IMG submission 187567) | Freshwater lake microbial communities from Lake Michigan, USA - Su13.BD.MM15.SN (SPAdes) (version 5) | ecosystem: Environmental > Aquatic > Freshwater > Lake | place: Lake Michigan...
TGCAGAATATGGATTATTTTTCCAATTTCCTCGCATAGATTTTGTTCTTGTTAAATAATTTTTACGCCTTGTTTTATCTTTATGTTTAGTAAAGTCTTCATAACCAATTTGACCGAAATTAATCCATTTATCATTCTTTGTATCATAAATTTTATATTTTTTATGAGGATTAGAAGCAGGATATAATTTTGCAGTTTTACCTAAATATTTATATGCCATATGTTGTGCTTGTCGAGGGTTGGAATATTTTTTTAATCTTTTTGAAAATGTATGGTTTTTCTCTTTTACTTTATTATCTACCATTTTTATAATGGTAGATAATAATGTATATAATAAAAGAAAATAATATAATATTATTATAAGTATGACTTCTATTCCAAACGAATTAAAAATAATAATAAATACAAGTGTACCTGGTTATCAAAAAATATATTATAAACCGAGTATGTCTATAAAAGATTTACATAAAGAGGATACGAATGTTCGATTTAATCCTTTAATAAAATTAGACCAAAAAAAAGTTGATCAAATACCCGAAAATATAAGGGAAAAATCTTTTGTCAATAATGGATTATTTGATTCTTTGATAAGATTTATGAATACAACTCCTGCAAAAAATTTAATAGAAGCAACAAATAATGGTATAATTGATAATAATATGAAAGTAACATTAGATACTTTATTTCCGAGCGATAGTATTATATATGTAAATAAAACACCATATGTTATTGTAGACGTACAATGGTCAAAAGGTGACTGGAAAATAGATACTAAACAAAAAACTCCTCAACTAGATAGTAGTAAAATTACAAATCCATATTTATATACTACTGTCGTTAAAGATGAAATAATTAGTGGTGAGAATGAATTAAGTCAGATACCAAATGATTTAGTTTACGGTCCAAATTATGATGGACCAAAGGATACTATTACATATGATAATAAAGCAAGTGGTATTAAACAAAATACTATAAAACCTATAAATATACCAAATGAAAAGGTACAAAAACCAGATGCAACAAATCAGGTAGTGCCATATTATCCAATAACTCCTAAACCAATACCTAACCAAGGCGATAATACAAATAATAATACAAATAATAATACCAATAATAATACCAATGATACAACGAATAATATAGAACCATTAGCTATAACAGATAAAGATACAAATAAAACAGACGATAACGATACGAATAAAATAGAACCCTTAGCAATAACAGATAAAGATAGTGATGATAGTGATGCTGAAATACTCGAAAACGAAGATCCAACACCAGAAATTAAATTGGATACTTCTATATCACCAACCAAATTTTTAAGAGAGTATTATAATGATAAAAAATATTATCTATTATCCAATACTATTTTCAAATTTATGAATAAAAACGAACAAAATCTATTAAGTCATATGTTGTTGCAAACAACTAATGTAAATGTTCAAATAAATACACAAAATCTAAGTCGAAATGCATATGAACATAGTGTAAAAAGTTTAAGAGTGACTAAAAATGCAGGAGGTGGGGATTGTTTTTTTATCGCAGTCGCGGATGCAATAAATTACCATAATTATCGTAATCCGAATAAAAAGATAATAAGTGGTATGTATGGTACAAATAATTTTTTGTTTACTCAGAAATATCTTAGAATGCTTGTTGCAAAATTTTTATCATCTGATAAAAATCGCAAAATATATGATACTTTAATGGAAAATGCAACAGTTAATGTGACAAATCTGAATGATATATTTGCAGCACAATTGAATGCATTTGAAAATTCGGCTCCAGATAGTACTATTACAAAAGAACAATATGTAGATATTGCAAATACGGTTTATAGTGATAATGATAATTTTTTAGTGAATAATATAGATTCCATTCCAATAAATATTGATGATTATTACAATCCATTCACTATTATGGCAGAAAATCAAATGGAAAAATATATTAGAAGCTCTGATTACTTAGCAAATGAAGTTTCTATTTATGCATTATGCGAAGAATTAAATATAAATGTCATTCCAATTGAAAAAGTAAAAACTAAAAATAATAAATATATACTACGTATACCCTATGCAAATTTTAATAAAGATACATACAATAACTGGTCAAAATATTTATTTTTATTTTATAATCCTGAAATAGGGCACTATGAATTAATAACATTTGATATGGAAAATAGAAAAATAAAGATGAAAAATAATAAACCGTTAGGAACATCTATGACTAATACAAAAAAAATAACAATTTTTGATAGAAAAGGTAACAATGAGATCCCTCCTTTATATATTTTATTAACCATTTTTGGAAGTTACTATTATAGCAGAGGTGATGAAGATAAACCAAATTTTTCATTTTTACCTGATATTATGAGTATAATTCAAAATAGTTTAAATAAGTTTTTAAAAAATTATTCAGAGGAGAATAAAGTATTATATACCAAAATCATACATATTTTTGATATCTATTTTCCCAATATGAATCTAACCTTACCCGAAACAAAAAATACAAATTTAATTAAAAATGAAGAGCACGAAGAAGAAGAAGAACAAAGTGGTGGTTATACTAAAAACTTCGTAAAACCTGAACATAAAAAAGAAAATACACAATTAGCTTATTATATCACTATTGATATGGAGTTACATAAAGGAACAACGTTATCAAAAGAAGAGAGAAAAAACATAAAATGTCGAAAAAAATGGAATGCTGTAAGAAAAGCATATTCTGAATTTATTGGTAAGCCTTATATATTACCGCCTGTTTATACTAAAACCGTTAAAGGCAACAAGAGTACAGATAATACGCAAACAAAAAAACAGAATGGTGGTGGTATTAAAAATCAACTAACAAGAACAACTAGGCGAAAAAACCAGTTAAACCATAATAAAACAAAACATAAACATTAATAAAATTATAAAATAAAATTATAAAATAAATATTATACTATTTCATTTAGTTTAGTTTAATATTTATTGATTATTTGATTGTTTTATTTATTGATTTATTTATTTATCATAATTATATTTTTCGAAATCAAATTTGCTGAATGCTTCTTTCTGTACTTTACGCTGTTTTTCTTTTTTTGCTTTTTCTAGAACCGCAATAGCAGCAGATATTTCAGTTTCAGACACATCGCCATCATTATTTGTATCTATCAATTTATGTAGAATACGATATTGAGGTGGAACAATACATAAAGTACTTTCTTCATTAAACAAATATTCTGATAATATAGTAAATACAGCGGTCAAACCTAGTGCGGTATAAATATCACGAGTACCCATCCACGCCATTGCAAAAACTAATATTTGTTTCGTAACACCCCATTTCATATACTCTTCAGTAGATCTGCTAAATTGGATAGCAATAAATTTAGATCCAACGTTCAGTAAAATCATTATAATACCAGCAAAAAACTTACTGTTATTTAAATACATAATATGGTGATTTGTATAACCGATTAAATTTAGTAAGGGTGTAAAAATATTCGTATTGCCTCCGTGTTGTTTATCTTCTATTATTTTATTATTCTCATTATTCATCATTATACTAAAATAACATATTATTAAAATTTTTAAAAAGTCTTATATTATTCCAAATTTTCTAAAAAGATTTTGAATATTATTTGTGTGCTTATTATAAAAGTTTTCTGAAATAATACGAGTATTTCGTATATAAGGCCTATAAAATTGTTTTATATTTGGAGTAAATGTTTCTGATATATGCATTGAATTAATATATGCAAATATTAATACGATGATAAAAAAGAAACAATAATACATAAAATATTTCATACTATATATTTGTAGAGAGATTAAATTTGTGCATAAGATTCTGAGTATAAGCCATTAAATGGTTCTGTATTTGAACCCGGTACGCGTAATGAATCATTTGTAGCAATGGTTTTAGATTGTTTACCTCGTTTGATATTAGTTTCCATACCAATGATGTCAAATCCTTCAGCTGCAACATTGTTATTGTTATTGTTATTGTTATTGTCATTGGCATTGGCATTGGCATTGGCATTAGTATTGGCATTAGTTGAGTTCACCATATTAACATTTTCTTTCTTTTTATCTGGAGTTTGTATAGTGTTTCCAGAAGGATCAGTAGTAAAACCTTCCATAGTGTTTTGATTAAATAATAATGCAAGTAATAAAACAATAAAAATTCCAAGAAATTTATTGGACCAAGAAATGATGATGATGAATAAAATTAAGATACTTCTCCCTAAAGATGAATCAAATAAAAAATTAAAAAACTTAGTTTGACTTAGAATAATAACAAGAAGAAGAGAGGTAACAATACCTATAATATTTTTACTTAGAACCATTATATAAATTATCTTATATAATTTTATTTGTAAAATATAAAATCTAATTTTCAGTCTGTTTAACAAATTATTATCTAAATTTTTATTAAGAATGTCTTTAGCAATGTTTGCAGCCCCATTTAATGAAAATTCGAATGTTGAATCAATGATAAATGAAACAGATAACTTAATTCAAAAAAAACGTCAAACACATAATAAAACACAAAAAAAATATCCTAAAGAAAACTTTGATACTGAAAAAGTTAATTCGGTTTTAGAAAAAATACATAATAATAGTACCTCTGATGATGAGGATGAAAATACAGAATTTGGTAATTTTAATCCACCTCCTAAACCACAATCCTCTGGTGTTATTAAAACCAAAACTACTGAGCAGATGATGAATATGAATAATCAAAATAATCAATTGATGTTCAAAACATTAGGAAGAGCACCTCAACCAAGTTACGATGGTAATGATAACTTGGATTTAAATGATTACAATAATTATGGAGATGAGAAGGCGGCAGAAGAATATTATAAAAAAGTTCTGCCTGGTTATACACCTACTCTTACAAAAAATCACGCAAATAAGCCGTATTATAATGTTAACTATAATGTTCAACCAGAGACATCTAATGATATTTTAATACAGAAATTAAATTATATGATTACTCTCTTAGAAGATAAACAAGATGAAAAAACTAATAATGTTACAGAAGAGGTAGTGTTATATTCTTTTTTAGGGATTTTTATTATTTTTATTGTTGACTCTTTTGTACGCGTTGGTAAATATGTACGTTAATAAATATTTATTGAAACTATTTAAACCAAATGTGGTATATAATATTAACAAATGGTAAAATATATAATAGTTCATAATAAACACGATGGATGTTATGAGTTTCAGTATTATGAAGATGAAGAAGCTAGAATTCGTTTAACCTCCATCACTATTAATCCCCCTAAAATATTTATGTTTGACAATAAAGATCAGGCGCACGAATTTTTTAATGATTATATAAATGATGTAGATGTGACGGATCCAAAATGTAAAAAAGATGATGATATTGAGCACGTAGATTATTGCACTTGTGGTATAATAGAATTAGATGAAGAGGAAAACCCTATTTTATTTTACAATAAAAGAAACCAAATATTTTTTTTAGAAAACGGTCCTCAAGTATTTCTTCCTCCACAAGAGTTAAAAGGTGATATTACCAATTTTAATTTAACAAATAAATTATTGAGAAGGTGTAAAAATTTAGGTAAGGAACAGCGCCAAAGATATGTAGAATTGGGGAAAATTTGCCAAGAATGTGAATTCGTAACTCCTAAAGAGGATAAAACAACAGAAACAACAGATATGAATGAAATAATTGATCCGAATGAAAAAAAAGAAACAAATGAAAAATGATAGTAATAAAAATGATAGTAATAAAAATTAATTTATCATTATAACTTTATTAGAAGAAAAGGTAGGATAAGCAAAATTATAAAAAAAATATGCAGTAGGACTAATAATAGTAGGTTTATTTTTTAACAACAAATTATTAATAATAATATTATTATGTGATATATTTTCAATAGCAGCAAATCCAAAATAATTTTCAGATGCTATTTTCCAAAAACTTATTTTATATCCTTGAATAAAAATATTATTATCATAACAATTAATCGATGCAAAACAAGATAGTACTTCCATATTTTTTTCATATTGAATACACGTTTTGCGGAAAAAATAAACACAAACTATTTTATCATCTACAATAACAACATATACAAAAATATTTTTGGTCTTAATAAGCTCAATAATATTTGAAATTTCACTAATTATCGATATTTGAAAGGAGTTCACATTTTCTTTTATAAAATCATATAAAAAATGAACATTTTGTGCGTTTATTTCTAATAACGTATACATCGCATCTAATGGTTGTGGTTTATTCCATTTTGTAACAGAAAATCCATATGTTTCATAAACACATAATGGTACAATTCCTGTTAATTTTCCTTCTCTCTTAAACAGAGAAACAACAATGTTTTTATTAAGATAACTTTGATTGTAATGATGTGTCTGGATCAACTGTGGTGCGATTGTTTTTTTACGAAAAGATTTATCTACACATAAGTAGTCAACATAATAAGCATCAAAAATTGCATCATTATCTCCATTATTGATACAAATATGTATTGGTCTAGAGGAAATTACACCAATTATTTTTGTATCCGTAATCATATTCTTTTTATTGTCCAACAAAATATGTTCCTCATTGTAAAAAGAGAGAAACGATTTAGTATTATGACCAGAAAAATATGGTTTCACATTGTCTATAGTAGGACAAAATATATTATCCTTATTTTGTAAATAATGATATTGTATTAGTTGAATAATTTTATTTAGTTTCAATAAACTAACATCAGAATAAATAAATGTCTCGATATTTTTAAAATTTGTATACTTATTTTTTTTTGGTAAAGAATGCTCAATAATCCCAGGTGGATAAATCATATAATTTATATTATATGCGTGAAATACCGGTTGTAAAAACCAAAAACCATATTTCCATTTGATATACAAATAGGTTAATAATACGATTATTACTAAAAAAAATATTATATAAGATAAATATTCAATCATATAATACAATACAGTACAATTAATAAAATTTTAGACCAACGCGTATTTTAATTTTACACATTTTAAACATTCATATAAATTTAGACAGGTTTCGTAAATATATACAAATATTGATTACTATAAGCACACTTTAACAGATCTATTTTACCTTGCAGAATAAAACCAGCCTCTTGAGCAAGATTAACAATAGTAGCAGTATCTTCCATATATAATGTTTGTTGTTGCTTACGTACTTTCCCATCGTTAAATTTGAATTTTTCATCAAATGTTGCTATGTCAGCATCTGTATCTAAATTAAAATTAGCATTATATACAAATTCATTAAAAGTAATTTTGGTTTTTGTAATACGTTCCTTTGCATATTTTTGTGGTGAAACTATGTACAATGGATTACCAGGTGGTAATATAGGATCAAATTTCTCTCTATTTACTAGATGTAAAACTAAATATCCACCTGGCATTAACCAATCCATACAATTATCAAAAAATCTACGTTTGTCATTAAAATAATAAATAGTAAAATATAAACAAAGAATATGAGTTACACTATTATACTTTAATAGTGTGCTATCTAAAGCATCTCCGACTTGGAAATTATAATTAGGATAGTTTGCTTTTGCTTTGTTTATCATCGATGGAGATATATCAATACCTAATACATTAAGACTATTTTTAGCTAATTTTGCGACGTGGTGACCAGTACCACAACCAATATCTACAATCACACTTGTAGAATCAGGGTTACTACTATTTAGAATACTACCAATTTCATAATCATTTTTGACAGTATTAAAAACTAAATAATCATATATATCAGTATAAAAACTATCATATACCCCTGAGCCATTTTTAAATAAAAATTTTTCATTTTGTATAAATCCTTCTTTATTCGAATGAGATATATTTTTAAAAAATATGATTAAAATTAATAAAATAGCTACAAATAACAACACTTTTCCAATATTTGACATATTTTTGTAAATAGTTATTATATTTTTTAATGATTTCATCTATATGTATTGTTGTTATTTTTTTTGTATATTTTTTTATTATATGTCGGATATAGAAATAAATGATATTAGAAGTTTATCAGAATTTAAAGGTATTACTTTTTCCAAATTTAAAAAAACAGATGTTAAAAAGGAATTGCTAAATAATTTAATTAATTCTAAAATAGAACCAGCTTGTTATTGGAGTGCTGAATTAATTTGTGCAGGGCATTATAGTGATTTATGGGAAGTCATATTATATTTTTATAGTAAATTTATTCATTTAGGAAATCCTAAAATTGCTATATATATTGAACTTAGAATTAATAATTTTAAGGAAATAATTAACAATGGTTATGTCAATAATGAAATTCGATTAAGAAACAATGATAAGATACGTAAACTTTTCTGTGAAATAATGTGTGTATTATGTGACGCCAAAAGAAAACATAGTTTTGATAATATTAAAATTAAAAAAGATGATTTTGATATGACTCAAATGACAGATAGATTTAAAGCCCCATCTAGAGAATATGCTGAACAAATTTTTTTAAAGGATGATCCAAAAGAGTTATTTATAGCTATCAATGAGTTTGCATATAATATTTCACAAGATGGCAAAAATATTATAAATGCTTGCTATTGGATAGAATGGATTATAGAGTTTGAAACATTATGCAAAAATAAAAAAGAAAAAATGAAATGTGAGAGAAGATCGAATATACCGGTAGAAAGTAAATTTCAAATGGACATTATATGGATAGTGTGGGATTTATTTTTAAAAGAAGCAGAAAAGCGACCAAAAATAATTAAAAAAATAATTGGCGCTTTATTAAGTTTGTTTACACTTAAATATAGTTCTGGATGTCATAAAAAACGGAAATATATATTATATTTTGTAGTATCATTACTATGTGAAAATATTAACTTGGAAGAAGAAATTATTCGGAAAACACAACAGGAAATCGTTACAAATGTTATGAAAAAAATAGATCAGGTATACAAACAAATTAAACAACAGGAGCAATCACCAGGAACTGATTATTTATTTAAAGATATCAAAACAACTAATTTAGAAAAAACGATTGAAAAATTAGAAAAAATGAATACATTCGGTGAAACATTCATACCAAGAATATAATCCCAAGAATATAATTAAAATCAAACGAATGATAACCATTTTTATAATTATATAATATATATAGCTATGCATAGAACTAGTAAACGCAAAAATGGCGGTAAAACACGCAAAAATGTTACCTCAATGAAAAAGTCTTCTTCACCATCTGGAGCGCGTAATTTATTGCAACAGTTTCAAAAAGAAATTACTATTCGTTTTTTAGAGGTTATCATTATGATTAAACTATATCATTGGAAGACATACAGTTATGCTACTCATAAAGCAACTGATGAGTTGTATACAAAAATAAATGAACATATGGATCGTTTTGTTGAAATTCTTCTTGGAAAAACAAATGAGAGAACTGACCTAATGAATGTTCCATCCATAAAACTAAATGATCTTAATTCACCTATTAAATTGGTAGAAAAAATAGATAATTTTAAAACTTATTTAGTAGATCTAAATCAAAATAAAGCAATGAATCTAATGGGAAATATGGATTTATTAACTGTGCGAGATGAAATATTAGGTGATTTAAATCAATTTCTATATTTATTAACATTTAAATAATGTGCGAATTTATAATAAAAAATAATATATTGATTTTTATTATAATGGATAATTCCAATAGTGTATCAGGATCATATAATAATAGTATATTAGGCAATACGGTACCTAGTGCTTCTGCTTCTGCACCTGCATCAGAAAGTGGAAGTGGCTTCTTTGGTTGGTTGAAAAGTATTAATTTTACTACGTGGCTTATTATTATTCTAATTTTTGCATTTTTAGGTTTTAATATTTTTGTTTATTTAGCAAAAGGTACTCAAGATATTGCCAATTTTTTTGGTCCATTCTTTGAAAAAATATTTGGTGTTACTTTATTAGCTACTGGAAAAGCAATTGATGTAACTGCTGAAGGGGCAAAAGCCGTAGTAAATACAACTGCAAATGTACTCGATACTGGTCTTACCGATATACAAAATATAACTCCTACAGGAAATGGTAAAACTAGTATTCCTGCAAATACAACTTCTACAAGTATTCCATCGCAATCAGTTCAAAATACAATGGCTCAACCAGATATAATGGCTAATAACAGTTTAAATAAAGTGTTAAATACACATCAATCACAAGAATCAAATCAAGATTATGAAGCCAATGAAGCATCTAGTTCTGTTCATTCAAGCGGTGGGTGGTGTTATATAGGAGAAGATAGAGGATTCCGTAGCTGTGCAGAAGTAAGTGCAAGCGATCAATGTATGTCCGGAGAAATTTTCCCAAGTAAAGACCTTTGTGTTCATCCTAATTTAAGAGCATAAATTTATATAGTAATATAATTGGAGGGGTCTGATTCAATAGTAGTACTTATAGCTTTAACATAAAATGTATAGGATGGGTTATTCTCTGTAAGTGAAACAGTTAAAGTAATAGTCGTGATAGTGTAAGGTACAATTTGTATTAATATATCATCTTGATATAAATAATAACTAGAAATAGGTAAACACGTATTATTATTAGTCCACGACAATATAAGTGTTGTTTCTATATATGATTCGAGAGTTAACACTGGCGCTATAGGTCTTGCTGCACTTACAAAACCCTTATATCCCTGCGGCCATTTGTTAGCACTGTTAGTCATAAAGTATTGCTGTTTCGGATACCAAGATTGAACCTTTGGATTCCAACACAAATCAATAATAGGACCAGGAACATCTGAAAAATAAGTAGGAAAACACTGTTTCGTCTTTAATGTTTGTGTAACTACACCTGTACACGGATTTGCATATGCATTGCATAATAAAGACCCACCATCTTGTATAGAAGTTGTGGAACAATTAAATGGATTTGGAATACCATATTGGTATGGTCCTGAAATATTGTTTGGAGATCCTACAATTTGATTAGGAAATGGTATGTCAACAGCATTAATACGTTTAAGAGAAGTTGTATTTGGATTAGAATACGTTTGTGATTGTGTAGCAAACACTTTAGTACGATTACACCATAGTCCTTTGGATATTTTAGAATATTTTTGATTTTTTGTTAAATTTGAACTATTGTTTTTATATTGTAATATATTTCCCTTATATAACTGTTTATCTTTATACAGTGCAACCACAGGTGACACGGTTTCGTTCGTTAATGCTATGTAAATAGAATTATAGGAACTATCTACAGTGTACGTACACGGATGTTGAACTCTAGACCATACTCTTGGTGGAAGTGGATTATAATTATATGTTTTTGACATTTATATATTATTTATTTATTAATTATAATATATAAATTTACTTTTTGTATTCATTTTTATTTTAGTTATTCATTTCAATTGCCGGATTATAAGCATCTCCTGCACCATAAAAGAACCATCTTAATGATAAGTAATTAAACATCTTATCATTCATACCTGTACTACCAATCATTGTGGTATTTGGACCATTGGAAGCAATTTTTTGAATAGCTGCAGTTCCTAAAGCATAATTATAATACCATAGATTAGAGATATTTCCATCAAAACCACCATTCATTGCAACATATACGTCTCCATAATTCTGTTTTGGTACTCCCATTAAGTTCAAACTTCTGGAAATAGTTCCATTGGTATAAACATCAAGAGTACTTCCTTGACATCTTATGATAATATTCACCCATTTATTTAATGGAATATCAGGTATAACTATTTCTTCATTAATGACATTGAAAGTATTCATTAACAATACAAGTGCATTGGTATTTGGTGCAATATATAATCCAGGTGCGTTATTTGGTTGGATTAAACCATTGCTTTCTAAATGACTATTCCCCTTACTAAAGATATGTTTATAAATACCTTCATTTGTTTGTAAACTATTAATAAAGATCCAAACAGACCAAGTGAACTCAAGACCATCTCTTCCATCTACTGATCTATAAATAGTTACAGCTCCATTACTGCTAGGATCTTGGGGAAAAACAATCATTTGTTTGGCATCTACCATACCATCAATTAAATGAGGTGATGGATTTGGTTTCATTAACCACGTAATGATAGAAATCCCCATTCTCAATAATATGACAAACCCAATAATTACTAATAATAAAAAGGCAAATTTTGCTACTAAACTGTTGGACTCTAAAAATTCTCTAGTTCCAAAATTTCCTCTTCCAGTGGTTGAAAATGAATTAAATGCTCCGTTATCGCTCATTATATATATATTAATTAAATAAGAAAATTTAATTAAAGTATTATTAAATAGTTACACTACCTTGAGTTGTTCCATTTTCTACTAAAGAAATCTGTACTTGATAATTATTCAAACTAGACCAATCACTTGGTCCTCTAGTATAAATATTCCAAGCTTGTTGTGGGTTCATAGAATTTGGCCAATATTGAAGGCGTGATGTCCATCCATCAAAACCACCAGCAGGTGTTACGTGAATATTTGCATTGTTATTGACAGTAGCTACACCAGGTAATAAACAAGTTCTTACTAATTTTCCGTCTATATACACATCCAATGATCTTCCATATGTACTAATAATTAAATTTACCCATTTTTGAATAGGAACATTTGCTACATTACAAGTATGTACAACAGTATTGCCTCCAGGTGTAGTAGGCTCTTGATCAATTCCAGGATAACAACCAAGTGATATGGCTAAATTATTTTCTACTGCACCTAAAACAACCGCTGGGCAAGGATCTAAACCACTGACTCCTGGAACAGAACCTGAATTACTACCACTTTTCGCTCCCATTCTTCCAAAAATAACTTTAGCCTCACCATATCGGTAATTCCAGTCATTTACATAAAACCATATCGAATATGCAAAATTACTAGCCGGGACATCTGTACCATTTGTTGCTAGATCTGTTGATTGAATAGTAGAAGATGTTTGACCATTTTGTAGTTTTTGTAATGTATATGGATCATAAAATATATATCTCAGTAACATTAAAATTAAAACAATTACTACTATTGTTATAACAATATTTAAAACACTCATTGTATAATATAGATTTAGAAATTTTCTAGTGGAGATAGTAAATTATAATTTAGTTAAATTATACTAAAACTCTTAAAGATCATTGAACGGATTTTCAACAATAAATTATACTATTTGATTAACTGAGTTTCCTAATGTAGCTGTATTATTTTTAAGAATAGTAGTATTCGAGTCATTGGTAACAGGTGGGGTTTTTCCTTTTGCTGTATTGTAAATATAATATATATTGGAGGCACTTAATGCACGTCTAAAATATATTATATTACAAATACCTCCTTTAATGCCGTCGTTTTCACCTATTGTTAAATTATCTAAGGTGTAATATGGTACAATACCAATATCAGATTTAACTAATTCACCATTTAAAAATATATCTAAAATACCTCCGTTATAATTTATAATGAAGTTATTCCATTTCTGCAGAGGAATATTTGTATTTCTATATAAAATTCTATTACCATTATCGTCAAAATCTATTAAGATATTTTTTGTATTTTTTTGTAAATCTTTTTGTTGCATTGTAATTGTTAAAGTATTTGTTTTTGGATTGTACAATATATTTGGTTTATTTCCAAAATTTAATAAACTAGTATATTTTTCATAAGAAGGATTGACATTTGGTGGTGCAGCATCTAAAAAAATCCAAGCTGAGATAGCAAATTGATAATCATATGAACTACTTCCATTTAATTCTTCGTATGTTCCTAATGAATATTGTGAATTTGTATATACTGGTTTATTTACTAATTGTTGACCACCTTGTAAACTTACCACATTGAATAAAGATGGCATAGTGAAGTATATTACAATAATAATGATAGCTACTAATAACATTAAAATGGAGCCTATATTTGTTGATTCATATTGACTAGATGCAAATTTTCCAGCTGTATCAAAAATATTATTGAATAGACACGGTAAATAAAAAAGAACATTTATTATCATATCAAAAAACCCAGACTTTCTTGAATTACCACCAGGTAATTTGACAAAAATCGTTTTATAAATCAACCCTAAAACAATAAGAACTAATATTAGATTTAATATTAAACTAACTATACTAGATTGTCCAGAAATATTTTGAATATTATATACAATCCAGAATATAATCAAACCAGATATTATTATACCGAATAAAGCTAATAAAGATTTTTTAAATAAATCCATACGATTAATATCTAATTTTTTATTAAAATTAAATATATTTCGATCCAATTCCGGAAATAGATTTCCCATAAGTAAAATAGACCATAAAATACATATTAATAAAATCAATATCATTGCTGGTCCTGCAACTGTGGTATCATTAAAAAAACCTCCTGGATAAGTAGATATAACAACAGTAATGAAAATAATAAATATTAGAAATAATAAACTACCATAAACAGAAAAATTGGAAAAGTTATTTAATAAATTATTATATTTTTCACTTTTCAGTGATGGAATTATCTTTTCTGGTAAAGTTAAGACGATAATCAAATATAGAAATGCAAAAACTGCTATTATAATTGTTAATAATAAAGTATAACCAAAATATTGTGATATATACCCACCAGGGTCTGTATTATAATAAATTATAAAAGAAGTAATGAGACAAAATATTAATATTAACGATTTTATTCTTTCATAGTTTGCATCGAAATTACTTATATATCCGGTTTTTATACTCATATAAAATGCAAAAACACCTAATAAAATAGTTAGCGGTGTTATGATATATGCATATGTATTTAATGTATCAGGGGATGATAATGTAAAAAATAATATTAAAAAAATAGTATATATTATAACATATGTTACATTACTAATTTGCTGAAATAATGTTCGTAAATCTTTGAAACTTGGTAAAAAAGAAACAGAGAGAATAAAAATAATTAAACCAACCAATAAAATAATAAATACATCATTAATTATTTGTTGTTGTGATTGTGTTGGGCTTGATACATTAGAGAGATTTGCTTTAAATAAAATCAAACTTAAAATAACTATTAAAAATACGATTAAAATTAAAAAAGGATAGTATATTGCTGGTGTTTTAAATTTATTTAATATATCGGATGTATCAGCACCACCTTTATTATTAATATTAACATTATCCATATATATTATAATAGTACAATATTATAATGTTCCTTTTTCTTGTCAATAAAATTACTTAATTTCCTGAAAACTACATATTTTCACTAGCAGTTTTTTTACCGTGACAGTTACGACATAGTGCTATTAAATTTTGAACATCGTTGCCTCCACCATATTCTAGTCTCACTTTATGATCTATTTCAAAAGTATGGTCTAGTTGAGATTTACAATGTCCACATTTCCATTCTTGGTTTGCAGCTACATATTTCTTTTTTGTTTCACTCACCGAACGTTTGGTACCATTTTTGCCAGAGTTTGCTATTTTTCTCTCATTATTTGAAAATCCAGAAGGATAGTTACTCGGATTTATTCCATTGAAAGATTCCATAAAAGATTCAGATTCATTATTATTATTATTATTTGATGTAAAATCAATAATGGGACTTAACATATCTAAGGATGATTTGTCTATTGGCATAAATTTGACAACATTATTTGCATATAATAGCATATTTCTACCTTGATTCGGATTTCGTTTTAATAATAAATATATACCTATACCTAAAAGAACATAAAAAATCATTTTGTAATATTTTTTAAAGGACATTAACATTTTTGTATATTGACCATCTTTATAAGCATTATACACAAAAAACGCCGTTAAGCCTAATACAAATATTTCTAATCTCATATATATACCATTGAACATTTTTAATGGAAATAAAAAATTTACTATTGCAAAAATATTTTATAATAGTAAATTTTATAATAATAAATTACATTTTCATACCATTTGGTTTTTTATTAGCAAAATACTCTTTTCCAAAAGCACCTTGTAACTGTAATTGATTCAACATAGTTCGATGATCTTTTGATACTTTCATAATACCAATAACACCTAATAAAATAATGATATATGGAAGTAATACTAAAAACCAAGATAAAGATTCATAACCTTTCTTGCATAACCATCCTAAAATATAAGTCCAAATTACCGCAAAGATTAATTTTACGAATACAGCAACAATAGGTACCTTACTTAAGATTGCAATAAGTGATGCAAAAACAGCAATCGCAAAATATAATCGTGCAGGTGTGCAAAGTTTAGAGAATTCCTTGAGCATTTATACAATAATACGATATTTTATTTTTTTAATTTTGCTGATATCAAAAATAATTTTTTAAACTTTCTTGTTTTTGACTTTGGAATTCTTTTGAAACGAATTTTAGATGTTTTATCTGGTTTACTATGGCGATATTTATTTTTATTTTTACTGATTTCACGTTTTTTTATACCACGCGCCAAAGAATTATCTAAATTTTGACCTTCCATTGTTTTTTTAATCAAAATATTTAAATTCTCTAGGTTTTGTATTATATATTCTTTATTCATTTTTTGACTACTTGTTGTATATAAATAGACAAACATTTTCTTAACATTAGTAAACATTTCACGTTCATTTGATCCTAATTTATTAGTATTATGATAAAATAACTCCAAAAAAGGAAAATAGGTAATACAAAAACCCCATACATCTACATTATCTATAAAGACATTATCTAAATATTCACGTAGGTTTAGCGTTTTATCCTCACGAAACCTAGTAAAATGAACTAATATATCCACTATATAATCAGTAATATATACTAATGTAAAATCAGATTCAATTACTTTTTTTTTATCCTCTTCTTTTAATGTAGTTAACTCATTACTATATAACATATACATTATTTCATTAATAGCCTTATAGTGACCAGACCCTCTCTCTTGAATCCAAAAATGAAGATAATTTATTACAAATGGTTTTAAACTATCTTTATCGGTTTTCCCTCCTGCATCTATATATTCCGTATATTTATGTACAAATGCATCTGAAAATATAATCACTGAAAATGGAACATTATATTGTAATGGTCGATTTCTCCACGTTTTTGGGAAAGGTTCATTCTTAAATGGAATATACTCGGTGGAAAGTCCCCAATCAATTAATCTGGTATTTAAGATACCATTAGTAGTATCCGCTAATACATTAGAATCTTTTATGTCACAATGATATATATTTCTCTCATTCATTGGTACAACACCATTTTTAAATAATTGTATCAATTTACTATTTACATTGTATAGTTTTTCAAAAGAGCCATCATCATAAATATAATCATCTACTGGTATGCCACCATTTGGCATATTAATGGACAATAATTTGTTTAAATTAGCATTAATGTTTTTTTTTGTTATTTTATCCTTTGGTAATGCTTTGCATTTTTTATTAAAATCCAATAAATCACTTTGTTGCATTTTGGCTGGTCTACAAATAGTAATATCATTCAATAAAAAATAATCACTATAATTGGGTATATCTTTTATTTTTTCTCTAATTTCTGTTATTTCTTCATACTCTTTTTTTGCGTGTTTTTCTGTCATTAATTTACTTATTTTTTTTAAATCTCGTTTTTGTGTACCTTCACATTGTAATGCAGGGGAAAAAACGCATCCATACCCGCCAGATGCAATAGCTTTACCACCTTTTA
>Ga0209550_10002494_pt1 | contig 17661 bp, 17 predicted proteins | sample LauGreSuBDMM15SN_2_FD_187567 | JGI IMG/M metagenome (GOLD analysis project Ga0209550, IMG submission 187567) | Freshwater lake microbial communities from Lake Michigan, USA - Su13.BD.MM15.SN (SPAdes) (version 5) | ecosystem: Environmental > Aquatic > Freshwater > Lake | place: Lake Michigan...
CACAATATCTTGGTTTTTGACCTTCTATATTGTAGCTTGCTCGAGTTTTACATCCATCATGTTCACATCTCTTACTTTTAACATCCACCATTCCTTCTATTTTATGATCAGCACAATATCTTGGTTTTTGACCTTCCATATTAAAGCTTGAATACTTTGTGCATCCATCATGTTTACAAATTGTCATAAATAATTATTTTTTATTAATAAGCAAATTTATATTTATATAGTAGTTAATAATTATAAATTTTATATACTTTTTATCACGATTCAAACAATATAAATATGCAACAACACATCTGATTTCTTCGACACATCGTAAATATTTTCCTCATTTATTTTACTAATCCCTTGTTGTTTCCATGTAAACAACTGATATTTCTTCAGCAACAATTCGTGCGGATAAAACATAAATTTATTCTTTCCAAAGTGTACGTAGATACACTGCTCTTTTGAAGAAAACCCCCATATTTCATATATTGTATATTCTTGACTCTGGTGTACATTGTTATCTGCATCTATCCAAATATTATTCGACGGCATTTTGGGAACTATTTGAACTACGAAATCACGGTCTTCGTCTAAATCATATATAATTTCATGGTGCCATAATGGTATCAGATATATCTTGGTTTTCGTGTATCGATATAAATTATTATCCCATAAGTCATCTAAAGTAGGTTTCAGCACCATAGTTTCCGTTTCTTTCGTATATGTTTTGGTAATCTCATACGGTATTTCCATATCCACTTCTAAATCCCATTCATCATCTATGATTTTGAAGTTAATAATATCGCTATCGACAGCTTGAAAATGAGTTTTATCGACTTTATTGGTTTCCGTTTTAAATTTCACTTCATAATCAGGCTGAATATCTTCACAAATATCGACTTTTCCTTGTACTAATTCTTGTAATCGTTTTTTCTTCATTTCTCCTTGAATAAATCGATAAATTTTCGTTTTTTCCATTTCGTCGTAGAAGTGTTGAGATAAATGGAATATATTCTTATATTTAGTGAGTATTTTATAAATCGTATGAAACTTTTTATCGTCGATACTTTTCAGAATTTCCAGAGCTTGTTTTTCACAAATCGTCAATAGCTTGTTTATAAATATATAAGTGTATTCCTCTTTTAAATTTTCTTCCAATGTACCTGCGAAAAACTTCAATAAAGATTCATAAGAACTCATATTGAATTCTGGTTTAGTACCACTCGACCATTTTTTATGCTCTTCTAAAAATTCGTACGCTTCTTTGATCTGCTGAAACTTCAAGGATGCATTCGGGGTTTTGTTTTTATCCGGGTGATATTCTAATGCTTTTAAGTAGTATTGTTTTTTCAATTTGTTCGAAGAAATATCATGAATATCAATATCAAGTAATTCACATGCTAAGATTGTATTCATGCTGAATCCTATAATAATACTTTAAAGTGTATTCTGTTTATAATAAAAAATATAATACTTTCTAAATGATATATAGACCGGTAATTGTTATTGTAATACTTAAAAAAGGTGTATGTATACTGTAATACTTTGGATGTATTTTCAGTTTCTAACCATTTGTGTTGAATACAATACGAAATAATATAGTAGATACACTCCGAAATATTCACGTTGTATATTAACATATCGTATATCAAGTTCCGAAACTCTGTTATTTTAATACTTTGTGGATTCTGTATATGTTCCAATATTTTTTCGCATATCGTGTAGTCAATATCATTTGGTATTTCATCCACACTATGGATATTTCGAATCAAAAATAATTCTTTGGTATTCATGATCGTGTATTCATCTATATCGTTCATGATGATTTCTATGCAATCATTCTTTTCACATAGTTTATGTTGGAAAAACGGTTTTGTTTGGTTCTCGATTATTTTGAAGTAATCTGTTTTCAAAGGCCGTCTAATGGATATGATTTGACTAGAATTCAAAATAGTATTCGGAATAAATCCAATGTTATCTGTTAACAAAATAAAATATATGTGAATATTTAAATGTTCCAATGGATGTTTGATATAACTATAAAAAATAGACAGAAGCTCATTGTAGATACTATCAAAGTTTTTGCATAAAATAATCCCACTTTTATTTTGTTTCACCGAGACAATATCTACAATTTGAAAATAAATATCATGCCATAAGTTTTTCGAATTACAACCTAATAACGACATATCCACTTCATAATGAATATCACTGATTCGGTATTGAAATTCTTGCTTTTTGGATACGCATATTTCTTTCTTGATTGGCACAGGTTTACTTTTGGACGGGGTCGTACCTTTATCTGTTTTGTCTACTTTATCCACCACTACTTGTTTCTTTTTATCATTCTTATCATTGGATACACTCAATCTACGTTCATATTTCAGCTTACTTGGACTGTACTTTTCAATGATCTTAAGAGATTGGGTATATTTTCCAGAACCACTCGGACCATAAAGAATTAGATTTTGAAATTTATCCAATGATGGTGGAAATGAATCTATAATTGGTTCTAATTCATTATGTACATTATTGTGTTTTGATGAATGTATATATTCCTCGAATGAACTTTCATAATACTTCATTTTAATAGTATATCAGTGCACTTTTTATATACTATTTCTAACAATTTCAACTTTTTCCACTTTTTCAACTATTTTGGAAAGAGTTATATTGAGATTTTGCAAATTTCAGTTTTTCATCAACGCCCACAAATTTTACAATATTTTGAAATGTATTTTTCAACATTTTTCTGACATCATATTGGTCTTTCACTGGATCTTTTTTTGTTTTATCAGGGGTATCCACCGGATCCTTTTTATGAGCTATTTTATCAATCGACCGTTTTTTGACGATGCTATAATTTTTATGAGCATATACAATAATAATGATCGACAAAATTACCATTATAATAGGTGCTATAAACTTCATAATGATTCGCAACACAAATGCGATTATATCATATAAAGTTTTAAACACGGAAAATTCTACCGACAGACTAACAAATAACGCAATCGTCATTGTCACTAATAGCGTCAAAAAGATTTTCATATTTCTACCGTCGGTTTCAATCCAATCTTCTGTCAATCCAATGATATAAACAGCAGCGGTTATGGTTATTAGTGAAAAGAAATACACATACAACGATTTAGATCCCATGATTAAATGTTCCGAAGTTGCTAACATAGGAGTTGAACGAAGTATACCGAGGATTAGTTCTAAGCTCGCAGTAATAGGTGCCGCTCCAACCATTCCAAATAACAAACATAGGAAGAAAAAAATGATATCTTTCGTACGGTTTTTGGGAAACCATTCGTTTTGTTTACTGAACAATAAAGGGAATATGACAATAGCAAACATACCTACTAATGCATATATCAAATGCTCTGGGAAATGGGGCAAGCCTTTATAAGTATCTGCCAAATAATTCATGAATACGAATACTTCTCCGAATACAATAGACGATATAAACGCAATTAAAAATATGACAAAATGACGTATTTGAATAAACTCAACATCAAATCTAGGCATAAAAAGAGGGGTCATATTCACAATCTCTATTTGATCTAGTACCCCGCGACTATAATTCATTTTGGCAAATATTCCGTAAAATACTGCACAAAATACTAATATATAAACAAAAATCGCTTTTATCAGAGGCGGTAAATTCGTTTGTTTGGAGTAATAATGTATAGTGCCATCTATCCAAGTAAGAATATTCGGGACTACATCCATCAAGGCTTTTATTCGAGAACCAAATGGAAAATCATCTTTTTTAATATTCGATGGTAAGTATTCTCCAAAATGAAAGGCTATCATTGCCCATGAAAGTGAGACAATGGTAGTATAGATAATAGATATTTCACGATCTTTTTTTTCCACTTCTCGAATATTTGTCTTTAGATCAGGAAGGGTGGATGTATCTTTATAATATCCTTGTTCTTTCTTTATTTTACGAACTTCTTCATTCTTTAAAAGGACCATAAAAAGTCCGATAAAGGTTAACAAGAAGGTTACACATAGACATACAAATCCATACATATACATATTTGTATCAAAAGCAGGAGTGTACTTCGTTACCAGGGAAAATAACTCCAACATATCACCAAACCATATTATGGGTGTTATAAAATTTAAAATAAATAGTAATACCCATACAATGTACTCCGTCGAATCTTTTTTAAATAAATAGGTAAAACTGATAATATATAAAATAATGGTAATAAAATATACAACAATACTAGTATTCGTTTGTTCTACAATAAACGTTTTAATTTTTACGGTATCTATTATATCATAACTACTATCAATAGTATCATTACTATCACCCATGTTTCTATAGTATAAACAAGTATTAAAAAGTTTATACTAAATATATATCCATCAAGGTACATGATGCTCTTTTTTTAACCAACTCATGATTTCATCTATTTCACAATATTCGTAGTTTCCGGGGAATTTCTTCAAACTTATGAATTTCGGTTTCTTCGTTTTATCTTGGTGATATTGAATATAAGGACCGTATTTCCCTGTTTTAATAAACAAATTATGATGCAATGCTCGTATTATATCTTTTCTTTCTTTCTTTGTATCTAAATACTTTACGATATCTTCTTTTCGGATATCTTGAATAGTTTGTCCCTTCTTGCATAATTCTTTGATGCTTTCTTTTTTATCTCCCCATTCCACATATATTCCATAAGGTCCTTTTTTAATTTGTAACTCTTCGTTTTTGTACGTTCCTAAAGAACTAGTAGAATAATCAATCAGTTCTTCAATTTCATATGCCTCTTTTTCCAGTTTTTCAAAATCCAATTCAATTTTGGTGTTAATAGTAAAGGTATCTTTCGTTCCATCTTCGTTCAGTTTCTGTATATAAGCTCCGTTCTTACCAAACACGAGTTCATAATTATCTTTTATTTTGTATGTCTTTTTCATTTTGTCTTTTATCGGTTTTGTACATTGTTTGATGGTTTCGTCACAACTTTTACAAACATCAAAATACGTCTTCTTATTTTCTGATATATCATCGAGTTCTTGTTCCATTCTACTCGTATAGCCATACGAAAATAAGCCTTCAAATTGCGACAATAATTTAACAATAGCTTGTTTTCCGAGTTCTTGAATGACCAATTTATTTTTTTCAGCGCCGAATGTTTGTATTTTTTGACTACAAAGTACTTTCCCGGATTCTAGTACAAATTCCATACAATTGATTTTCACCCCCTCTATATCCGTTTTATCCACATATTTGCGTTCTTGAATAGTACCTACTAACATAGAAAACGTAGACGGTCTTCCTATTCCAATCGACTCCATTTTATTGATTAATCCTGCCTCTGTATAATGTAATTCTTTTTCAAGAACTCCGGGTTTACACTCGATTTTGTTGTATGCTACTTTCTTTTTATGTTGAGTTTTTATATAATGTAACATACCGGTTTGCTTTTCTTGTGTTGATTTCATTTCTGCTTCAGTGGTTGTGATTATTTTCCATCCTAAAAATATAGGTGTTTCAATAGCGCCTTTGTATTGAAATAAATCAGGACCACTAACACTGATCTGAGTTTCATTGTACTTATATGCACTCATACAACTTTCGAATGTTCGTTTCCAGATCAAATGATACAATGTATCAATACGTCCCTCTCCTGATATTTCACGAAGATTTAAATTGGTAACTCGAATCGCTTCATGAGGATTAGCATTATCTTTATTTTCTAATGAGGCAAAGTCGCCAATATACTGCTCACCATATTGGTCAATCAACTGCGTTCGCATAGACTCTAAAAACGGAATAGCATATTTTTGACTGTCTGTGCGCATATAGGTAATGTAACCTTCTTGATACATTTTTTGACATAATTCCATAGTTTGTTTCGGAGACATTCTGATACAATTACTTGCGGTTTGTAATAAACTACTCGTATTAAACGGTACTGGTGGACTGCTGCTTTTACTAGACTCTTTCTCGATACTGAGAATATGTTCCCATTGAATCGACTTTTCCAAAAACGGTTTACATTCGCTTTCCAGTAAATGTTTGTTCAACTTTAAAATCATAGTAGAAGGGTGCGTGAAAAAAGAACCTTGTGCACTGTAGTGTATATCGTTTGTCTGCTTTTTCTTATTTTCATCATCGTTATCGTATATAAGTCGAAGGGTGGGTGTTTGACATCTTCCCGCAGATAAATATTTACCACTATCATGAACTAACATTTTGGTCAATAATGGCGATATTTGAAATCCAATCATACGGTCTATTGTCTGTCGTGCTTTTTGTGCGTTTACAATGTTCATACGTATATGAATCGGATTCAACACCGCATTCTTTACTGCTTTTTCGGTAATTTCGTGAAATAATATGCGTTTCGTAGTATCCACGGATAGATTAAATACTTCACATATATGCCATGCAATCGCTTCTCCTTCACGATCGTCATCCATGGCTAGAAAAATATTATCAGGTGCAAATAGTCGAATCATCCCCGCCATTTTATCCACCTGTTTTTGCTTTTCTTTTAGTATTTTGAATTCTGGTTTGTATTGTTGTTTCATGGAACCTACTTTAGATAATCCTCTTACGTGACCTTGTGACGCTATACAACGGTATTGAAATCCCAGAAATTTTTCAATTTTAGCACATTTCGACGGGGATTCGACAATCACCAAATACGGTGTATTTTTTATATTGATCGGTTTTTCTTCTTTCTTTGATTTTTTATACATTTAGTTCAATATATTATTTTTTTATCTTTAAGTTTATTTAGACACATGAAAAAAATAAAACCCAGTCTGAATTTTATATACCGTTAGTGTATATATTATGTCGAACCAGTACAACGAATGGACAGACGATAACGAACATACCTTAGATATGATTCGTTTAAATAGCGTAAATCTGAGTGAACGTCATCTTGCAAAATATCAACAGTATAGAAAGCGTTTGAATTATGTAAAGTATCCTGTTATTCTAGTAAGTGCAGCCAATGCCTATGTTGCATTAGGGTTACCTAGATATGTAGATCAGCAGTATATATCGCTTGCCAATAGTATTGTTTCATTTGCCATTGTATTCATTGTCATTGTAGATATGCTCATGGGTACACAGAAAAAAATAGAAGGAGAATTACTGAAATTTATGGAATTTAAGAATATTGGGAAACAAATATATGAAGTTCTTTCCCTTGATAGACTCGAACGAAAAATAGACCCGAAACTGTTTTTACAAATGAATTTCAAGTCATATGAGGAATTGACGGATAAGAGTGATTGGATTCAACAGTTCAAAGAAGCAGTTTTGTCTCAACCGGATACGTTTTTAGCAAAACCATCATTGAATCTTGAACAAAATAATATCATTCAAAAATTATACGATGACTGGAATATTTTATTTCAACCCAAATTGTACAAATTAAAACAACAAAATGCCAATATATTTAAACAATTACCCATGAAAGAAATTCAAAGTATAGTGGAAGATGTCAAGGAAGAAATACCGTCTGATTTCAATATATCCGACTTCTATAGCAAACCTTTTCATAATCCTTTTTCATACGACTTTTATTTGAATCCTTTCATGAAAGCGAAAACCAAATTAGACACACCAACATTATCCACGGATGAAACCACTGAAAATGTAAATGTGGAACATAAAAGTGATGATATCGAATCGAATGCGCAAAAGCCAGAAATGGTCAGTTCTGAAGTCAAAAGCGAGAAAAAATTCTCCATGAATTTCCTATCCAAGAACTAAAAAATTGATTTATAATCATATGAATGTATGATATGATTATTATTACCAAACCATGTTTACGACGTATATCCAAGATAGGAACTATATAGATTGGAATATAACTCCTCATTCTCCGTTACAGGAGAATCCTAGTCAATATAAATTATTCCACGAGGATTCGTTTGATATAGAAGGAGAAAAAGTCGTCCTAAAATCATCGCCTATACGCACGACAATCAATATACCAGGCATTATAATATTAGAAAAAAATCGGTCTTATGGTAGAACAAATAACAACAAACGGCTATTTTATAAATGCATACCTCATAATCTATCGTACCCCAGTTTTCTGATTCCGTATGAAATACCGATTGGGTTCAATAAGAATTTCCGTAATAAATTTGTGACTTTCCGTTTCGATTCGTGGAATGATAAACATCCACATGGAATTTTGTCGCAAACAATTGGGGATATTGACGATTTGAATGCCTTTTATGAATATCAGCTCTATTGTCGTGGGTTACATCAACCAATTACACCTGCTATTAAACAGTGCAAACAGATATTTCAAAAAAGAACCAGAGATGAATGGATAGAATATATAATATCTTATCCAGCTCGATTCGGAAACATTCTACAAGACGATACAAAGTATATATTTTCAATCGATCCTGAAGATTGTACGGATCGAGATGATTCTTTGTCGATTGTACAGATTTCCGAAACATCCTATAAAGTGACTGTGTATATCGCAAATGTGTGGATTTGGATAGAAGCATTCGATTTATGGGATTCTATTGGGCAACGTATTTCGACCATTTATTTACCAGATAAAAAACGAAGTATGTTACCATCTATTGTAAGTGAAGATTGCTGTAGTTTGGATGCTGGTAAACGATGTTTTGTTATTGCGGCGGACTTTTATGTAGAAAATAACGTAATAAAATCGGTTTCGAATCCTGTACAAAAGATCATAACCATTCACAAGCAATTTCATTATGATGATTCGAAGTTATATCACTATTCTAGTTATAGTACACTTGAAACAATAACAAAACAACTCGATCATTCAGTACAAGACAGTCACGATACAGTAGCCTATTGGATGACAAAAATGAATATTGCAGCCGCTGAATGGTTAATGAAACATCAATGTGGAATCTTTCGCATTACTCAAAGTAGAGAAAAATCGGTTACTACGAATATCCATACAACCATGAATAGTTTTATTCGAATATGGGAACAAAAGTTAAGCGGTAAATATATTGTGTATAAACCAGATGAAGTCTTTTACCACGACAGTATGCAGGTGAATGGATACGTTCACTTTACGAGCCCAATACGTCGTATGATCGATGTAATAAATCATATGTATTGGGTTTCTGCATCCATCGAATTTTCCAATACTGCCAAAACGTTCTTAGATAAGTTTCAAAAAAATATTACCGAAATAAACGATACTATGAATAGAATAAAAAAAGTCCAAAACGAATGTTCTATTTTATGTCAAGTGATGAATGAACCAGATATACTCAATAAATCATATGAGGCATTGGTACTGGAACAACTATCGGATAGAATTTACTCAGTGTATATACAAGAACTGAAATGGATAGCGAAAGTGTATAGTGATACATATCTAGACAAATATTCGAGTGTTTCGTGTACTATTTATATATTTTCAAAAGAGGAGCAATTACGCAAAAAAATCAGAGTAAATTTAATATCTTAATACTATATAATAATAGTAATGGAAGCATTCAAAAAAATAACTGCAATATCCAAGAATTTAACACAAAAAGCTTCGAATAGTATACAAAATCTGATAAAAGGCAACAAACCGAAAAAGGCTAAAAATAAAACCCATAAAATAAGATCGAAATTGGAACCACTTAAAAAATTTGGCCAGGAATACAAAGATAAAGATATTGTTATTTTTCAAGATATTTGTTCCAATGCCGGTCTCTGTATTTCTTTTGGTGACCAAACCTATAAAATTAGAAAATTTTTCGAAGGATTTAGTAACTTCAAATACGTAGATCCCACGCAAATCAAACGTATTGGTAATGATTCGGCGAATGGAATTGTATTAGATATTCCGTTTATGAAACAAGGCTATAGTGCGCATGCTATATTAAAAACGTCCCAGACATTGAAAAATAAACAATCGGATAGTATCATCTATGAAGCGTTTGTGGGGGCGTTTATTAACAAAAAAGTCTTGATATATCCATGTTTTATGGAAACCTACGGAGTATATCGTAGTAAAGACAAAGCATACAATTTTTCCAAAACTTCCAGTTTGAACCGCGATCAATTTCTAAAAAATTTACAAAGTATATCTATTTATGCGGATGTATTAAGTAACACAAATATAATTCAAGATGCTTGTGATCATTCGTACAGTATTTTAATTCAAAATATTAAAGACGCAAAAACGTTAAATGATTATATCACCAATAAGAGTTATCGCAAAGATACCATGTTCTTGAATGTAGAATTAGTACATTATTTATTTCAAGTATATTATCCATTATCTATGATGGCTGACGATTTTACCCATTATGATCTTCATACTGGAAATGTCATGATATATAAACCAGCATTAGATAAAAAACATTACTTGAAAATGAAGTATGAAAATGTAGATGGCACATTCACAGAATTTTTCACATACGGTATCTCCAAGATGATTGATTATGGTAGGTGTTATGTAGAAGATAAATCGGTAAAAGGACGATCTACCGAATTTTACAAAAACGTATGTGATGTATTGAAGGATTGCGGTGAGACTTGTGGTTATAATTACGAGTACATGAATAATAAAAACATTTCACAAGATTTGAGACTTTTACATATTTTTTCGCGCTACACAAAATCATATAGTTTGAAGAGCGATTTATTCTCAAAAATTAAAATCAAATTTGATACGGATTACTTTACCAATGAAGTGGTGAATTCGAATTGGAAACAATTAGGTGATACTATTAAAAATGTCCATGATGCGTATAAAACACTATTATTGTGGATGTCAACACCAGAATATCAAAATGAATACAATAAAGAATTCGCGTTTGCTTCTGAAACATCTCCCGATTGTTTAGGTGAACTCGCTATTTTTCAGCCAAATAACAGAGGTATCAAGAAACATAAATTTACTAGAAATGATAAATACAATAATAATTATGTATCAGTATCTAGTCTTTCTTCGTCTATTCCTTCTAATCATTCGAATCAAATTCATGTTTCCAAAAAAGCATCTACTCCTAAATTAGCCAAGAAAGTCATAAAAAAGAAATCAAAAAATAATTACGTGGGTTCGTACCACTCGAAACAACGAAACGTTTTTGGTACCGTAAGTATTTAATGAATATCCTGTTTTACAGCAGAAGTGGCAGTACTATTCATCACTAATTGTTGCGTTAAATAATCAATAGTCATAGACTTGTTTTTATTGTCTTTTTCTAGTTGCGCAATCAATATACGTTGATTTCGCACCGTCTTTTTCAAATTTTCTGACTCAATAAAAAAATTAGCTTTATTTAAATTTAACTGATGCAACCATTTTTGATGAGCTTTCGTCTTCATATGCGCTGATAATTTCGAACTATTGGTAAATAATTTATTTACTCTACATCCACATACACAATAAATACCTTTTTGGAGTTGCTGATAAGACGGCATATTATCTATGTAGTTACCTTGCTCGTCTATACCAGGTGTATACGTATCTGGTTCTAATACTAATTCCATTTCATATAATATTACATAAAAAAGGTTTTAATATTATATTTTTATAGGATTATTTTTTTGGTTTTGGAATGTCCGTAATGATATTGTTTTCTAGCTTTATTGGCTAAACTATACGCCTTTTTTCTATGATCACAACCATCCCGAATAATATCATAATCAACTGCGGCAGATTTACCTGCTGTAATAGAACTAGCTAAACGTGCAATACCCCAAGATTGTGGTGTTTGATTAGGCCGCGATCCAGATGAATAATATGCACCTTCTCCTTTTTGAACGATTTTTTCCAAGGCTGATAACGAACAACCGGTTTTATGTGCCAATTCCTTAGTAGGCAAAATGCTTTGAATATTGTATAGTTTACGTGCGTTTTGTACATGATTCGATGGTTTACTTTGATAAGACGCTAGTTTTTTACGAGTATAATATTGATGTTTTTTATATAACTTTTTGGATTTTGTTAACATCTTAAATTGTGTCATTTTATCTTTTTTGGTTAATCTTTTGGGTACATATCGTATTGGTATTTTTATGTTTTGCATATATATTAGCATATCAAATAATTTCAGTCAATGCTTGCAAAGTATGTAATTCTGGATTCAATTCAATAATAGATTGATTGGAAGAATTTTGAAATACATGAATAATATCTGCTGTATTTTGATTGGATTGAAAATCGCGAAATGCTATCATAATAAACGAATGCAACTGCACGAAATTAAACCGTTTATTGAATCCTTTCATACTACCTCGAATAATAGCTCGAATAGATTTCGTTTCTTGTTCCTCGTCTACAAAGGTAGCCTCGAAAGAACCTCCTCCTAAAACTTTGGTGACCACTGCATATTTCTCGAAAGGAGGAATAGGAATTCTGATGTTATCAGATGATTCGCGAGAATGTTTGCTCGCCATAGACTTGTGCTTACTACCGCCGTGTAAATTTTTCCCCATTTTGTCGTACTTTTGTATTTTAATATATTATTATAGATATATCAAAAAAAGATCAATTTTTTAACTTTGGAGACGAAATATTACATGTGATAAAAGTGGAGCAGCCGCAACCATCGAATCGGCTGTTTGATCATACCCGCATATATTATTCACTATAAAAGACCATCCCAAAGACATATACACAATAAAAATTAAAATACAAGTTTGTTAGAAGTTGGTTTATTGATATTTCTCCATTTTACGATACTAATTACATTTTACGAAAATACTTAAAGTTATTACTACAATATAGTACAAAAATAGTATGAAACTATATAATAATGAACTATATATAGATACCTGGGATCAAACAAAATGGTTAGTATTATCTTCGTTCTCTTTTATGATACCATCCGTGTATGCATATATTCATGAAATGTATTTTTATTCTGTTTTATTATTACTCATATCACTCATATCTGCTAATTACTGGAGAAAAGCGATTGCTAATTCATGGAGAAGATATATAGATGTAGTACTAGCCAAAATATCGTTTATTGTATTTTTATCAAATGGAATTATATACGTGAAACGAATCGACTATTTGATAACAGGATATTCAGGGTTAATTATTTTAGTTTATAGCTATCTAAAAGCAGGTAAATTGTGGAAAGCAAAGGAAACTCATTGGTATAGGTATCATGCACTGTTTCATTTGATTATGATGTATGAACAACTCATTATATTAGATAGTATGCTAAAGTAATCAAATTTCAATATGGATGATTCAAATAACAATAATCTCAAAATAAGTAAACATCATTCCATCGCCCGTTTTGAATTCGTACTCATACAGTACTTCAGGTTGAATAGTATTATACATAGCGCCTTTTGTCAACTTGTTTAATTTCCATGTAGGATACTTTAATTTGATGTTGATGATTGTTTTGATAATCTTTTCAAAATATATATATTTGGGTACCCCCATTTGTATATAATCATAAGCATCAATACTCTTTTCTATAATACGTAATGAATCCAAGGATACTAATTCCAACCCGGGGATTGATCGAATTATATCATTTTTAAACATGGTAATTTCAATCACCCTTTCTTGATTTTTTTGAATATCTTTATTGATTTCTTTTATCGTGTTGTATTTTTCATTGATTTGGTCATATAAACTTTTACGTTGCTTTTGAAATGCATTTATTTCGTTATATAATTTTGTGCGTTCCTCACTTAATCGTTGAATATTCGATTGACAATCTTTCAGAGTTTCCATGGTACAATTTCGATTATTATTATATGAAAATAATAATAAATATGTTTCAATTTTTCAATTTATACCATGTATCACTGATAAAATAAAAGCAATATAATAGCAATCGAAATACCCGCTACACCACCCGTAAGACCATGTACAAAAAACCCATGAGTTATAGTTGATCTATAATATGCGTATTCTCTTTGTGGTGTATTCGGCCATGTTGGTTCGAGTGAAAAATATTTTTGAAACGGATTCAACTGTAAGGTATTCATATTTGAATCTGGAATGGTAAATTCAGGATCATTCCGTAAAATAATTTTTGGAATTTTTACCTGATAATAATAAAGCGTTTCGTTTACAATAAAAACAAAGAATGCGGTTGATATATTCACTATCAATATAGTATATGCAAAATTGGAAAATGTATATATAACATAAGTCGCACAACCAGCATTTTCAATCACCATTATAAAATCAATGTAATGTATCCAAGAATCAAACATGGGATATTTCCAGTGGAGAATGGACGTAATATAAAGAATAATTAAAGAATAACCCATCATAATAACCAAAGGTTGTTTACAAAATAAATAAAGAATTCCAGCCATCAAATAAAGATGCGCAGTTGCAACACAGATTATCGAAATATGAGGCGGAATTTGTGGTTCGTATGTATCATGATGTTTATATACGATTCCATTCTCTTGAAGAAAATTCGGAACTATAGATTCATAAGACGTATTATTAGTGGTTATTTGTCTCTTTCTGACAGTCATGAATGCTATAAACTAGTACTGAATTACTTTTATACCATGAAAAAAAATAATAAATGTAAAATATTTTCAAAAAACGAAAATCTCCAAATCACAAAAACTAAAAATCATTTTCTAAAAAACTTTCTAAAAATAAAATCTCCCCCTCTCTAAAAAAATGATATACCAAATGTTTATATGATAAACATTTGGTATTACTGGGTATATGTATTTTTATGTAGACATGTACTAACAATAGCCTGTAATAAGAGCAGTAAAAATCCCATATACCAAATGTTTATATGAAATTCCGTTAATTAACGACCTTTTAAGGTCGTTCGGGAGCGCGAAGCGCGACCTTGTACAATATTATTCATTGAGCAGAAGAAGAGAATGGAGAAGAAGTAAAAACAGAAAAAGAAGAAGAAGACGAGAAATGGGAAGGAGAAGAAGTAAAAACAGAAGAAGAGAAAGCAGCAGAAAGGGACCAAAAAGGAGGCAGTAAAAAGAAACGAAAGCGATTATCTAAAAAAAAGCGAAAACTTTCATTGAAAAATAAAAAAGTCCGAAAAACTAGAAAATACAACAAACAAAAAAACAAGAAAAAGTAAAATCTTTTTCCTAAAGTGTTATAATTTTCTTCTGTTCAAAAGTAGAGTGTAAAAACTCATACATATAATATGTAAATCCTACTAATATCATATCATATACAACCGCATGAAATCCAACTCTATGGAACCATTCACTGAAAAAATGACTTGTTTTTGGATAGGATGTGAAATACCAGTAAAAACTTCCTGAAATAAGCAACGTAATCAATACAACGACACCCATTTTCTGCCAAAATATTGTAAGTCCCATAAAGTGAGTTGTATAGATAGCCAATGATAGATATACCGCAATAAGCAGTATATCTAATGGTATATTTATTTTATAGTTCGTTCCATAGTATGTATTAACTAAACCGACTTCCCCGGTGATCAAATAGGGTAATTTCAGAATATATATCAAGAGAACAGTAGAAAACGCGAATGCCAGTAAATAAGAATACACAGTAGCCCACATTCTAGTATATATTATACACTAGTATTATTAAGTTTTTACTTACCGTTTTTTTATGTCTTATTGTCTTATGTCTTTTGTCTTTATGTCTTTGTCTATTTATTACATTACAATGTAACTTTGGATTTCTTGTCTTCACCGGTAGATGTTTTATCAACATCAGAGTCAAGAATCCATCACAAATTACATTAAGGTTTTCTTGATCCATTATCATTGGGTATCATACAAATTCTTATAAAACTCATCAATGCTCAAACCAGATTTATCAAAACAATTTTTATAAGCACTTGATTTATCATACTCGCTGTTATATTTTATATAATATCCTAAATCATTTGAATAAATACCTGCTGACCATCTTGTAGTTCCATTTATGTTTCTTACTGAATACATAACATAAGGAAATTCTTTGACAAATTGTAGTACATTATTTTGATCTAAATTAAATTTTATTAATTTCTCTAAATTCCAATTAGAATATTTTTTCATATTCATAAAAAAGTAGTTTGATTTAAGAACCAAATTGTTAAATATATCTAAATAGGATTCAATATTTGTTTTCGATAAAACCACATGTCTATCTGTATACCCACCATAATGTTCGCAATCAGGTATCCAAATATAATTTTTATTCATTCGTTCAACTTTAGGATGGGGTAATTGATATATAAAATCACTTCGTGTAATTATAAATCTATCATATTTATTAATCAAATCATTATCTACAAGATTATGTAGTAAAAACCATCTGAAAAATATTAATATTCCAGCAGAGCCTGGATGTTGATTATGAGGATCTTTAACTCCTCCTAAAAATTGGTCTTTAATTTTTAAAAATTCTCGCCAATATAAATTTTTTTTAAAAGTAATCACATTTTCTTCACTAACTAAATTATTATTTTCACTATATTTAATACCATAACATTCATTTTTCCAAATATCATTATGAAAATCGTTTGTATGTATTACTATCTCTTCATCGTTAAGCTCATCTAAATTTTTTATATTTTCACTATTTCCATAATAAGTAATATTTTCTGTAGATTTTTTATTTTCAATTTTTCCATATAAAGCATTTATGTTTTCTAATTTTTCATATTTCGGTTTATTTTTTGATATTATATTGTATGCATAATCAAAGGCATCACTGAAATCATCTGGTTCATCGTAGATAAATTTATACTTTGCTAATTTATAAAATGGATTATTATAATCATAATCAGCTGTAACTCCTATACATAAACACAAATCAGCGTTTAATTCATCGATAATATTTTTTTTAAAGCTGTTGAAAGTTAGTTCATGAGCTCTAGTTTCGCTTAAAATTATCACGAGAGTTGTCATATTGATATATTATTTTTTTATTTTTTTATTAGATAAAAAACGAAAAAAATAAAACCCTGTCTAAAAAGAAATATCCTTCTCTTATAAATAATTCTTCTTTTTTCGTGTCTTTTTTTATTGGATACATATTTTTTCTGGTCTTTCATACATGAATATGCTACAAATCTAAAAAATCCCGTGTGACCGTAATCGAAAAGAGTAAAAAATTGATAAAAAAAGTAGAAAGGTAAATAAGTATAATAACCCGTACAAATGGCCCGAACAAAGCAGACATCAAAGAAGATTGTGGTAAACAGAGAAGCGCGTACAAAAAGTGCTGGAATGAGAGTATCGCCGTCACGAGTGCGTTACCGTCCAAGTAAAAAAGCGTTAAATGAGATCCGAAAGTACCGTGTAAGTACGGAGAACTTAATCCCGCGTCAAGCGTTTCAAAAGCTAGTGCGTGAAATAACGTTAAATTATAAATCGGATATCCGTTATCAGAGTGCCGCGTTGTTGTGTCTCCAAGAAGCCTCCGAAGCGTTTCTAGTAGGCGTGTTGGAAGACACAAACTTATGCGCCAGACATGCAAACCGAGTAACAATAATGTCGAAGGATCTGTTGTTGGCGAGAAGAATTCGCGGTCTGGATTAAAAGGTAAGTAAACCCCTGTAAGTTAATGATTAAACAAACAAACAATTTTTTTTACAGAACCGCTCCAAGATCGGACCACAAAGATCGACTCCAATGTAAAAAATTCTTAAAAAATTGATGGTATTTTGTATAATAAAGTGAAACATATAATAACAAATCCAATAAGAAATAAATATGTTTTCGAATAACCTCTT
>Ga0209550_10002496_pt1 | contig 17644 bp, 15 predicted proteins | sample LauGreSuBDMM15SN_2_FD_187567 | JGI IMG/M metagenome (GOLD analysis project Ga0209550, IMG submission 187567) | Freshwater lake microbial communities from Lake Michigan, USA - Su13.BD.MM15.SN (SPAdes) (version 5) | ecosystem: Environmental > Aquatic > Freshwater > Lake | place: Lake Michigan...
GCGCAGAGATGCACGAGCGTTTTAAAGACGTGCCATCAGCCTTGGCCAACGCCGTCTCCATTGCACAGCGTTGCAGCCTGACGCTAGAGCTTGGGCAACCGAAACTCCCCAATTTTCCGACCCCCGAGGGGGTTTCGCTTGATGATTACTTGGTTCAGCTGTCAGAGCAAGGGCTTGAGCGGCGCATGCTGCAGTTATTCCCTGAGACGACCAAGCGCCAAGAGGCCTACCCGTTGTATGCCGAGCGCCTGGCCCTTGAATGCAAAACCATCATTAATATGGGTTTTCCTGGTTATTTCTTGATCGTTCAAGACTTCATTAACTGGGGAAAGAACAACGGTGTTCCCGTTGGGCCAGGGCGGGGCTCCGGCGCGGGTTCGCTCGTTGCGTATTCGCTCGGCATTACCGACTTGGATCCTATTCGCTACGATTTGCTCTTTGAGCGCTTTCTGAACCCAGAACGCGTGTCGATGCCTGACTTCGATATCGATTTTTGTCAGGACAATCGCGAGCGTGTCATTGAGTACGTTAAGACCAAGTACGGTCGCGAAGCGGTTAGTCAGATCGCAACCTTTGGCACCCTAGGTGCTAAAGCGGTTGTACGCGATGCGGGGCGAGTGCTTGATATGCCTTACATGCTGTGCGACGGGTTATCTAAGCTGATCCCGCATAACCCGGCTGACCCTTGGACCTTAGATCGTGCCCTCAAAGATGAGCCAGCCTTCAAAGAACGCTACGAAAACGAAGAAGAAGTACGCGCGCTGGTTGATCTTGCGCGCCCACTTGAAGGTCTGACGCGTAACGTTGGTATGCATGCCGGCGGCGTTCTCATTGCACCGGGCAAGCTGACGGATTTTTGTCCCTTGTATTGTCAGCCAGGACAAGAGGGGAGTGCAGTATCGCAATTTGATAAAGACGATGTCGAAGCCGCAGGTCTTGTAAAGTTTGACTTTTTGGGTTTACGTAACCTGACGATTCTTGATTGGGCTGTGCGCTTTGTGCGTGGCTTTAATTCTGAGTTGCGCGAATTTGATTTGATGTCGTTGTCGCTTGACGATCCGGCGACCTATCAAATCCTGTGCGATGCCAACACCACCGCGGTGTTTCAGCTTGAGTCGCGCGGCATGAAAGAGTTGCTAAAAAAACTGCGTCCTAATACGTTTGAAGATATTGTTGCGATGCTCGCGCTGTTTCGACCCGGCCCGCTTGAGTCAGGCATGGTGGACGATTTCGTTAATCGTAAACATGGTCGCGCATCGGTTGATTATTTCCACAAGGACCTTGAGGCGACTCTAAAAAGTACGTATGGTGTGATTGTGTATCAAGAGCAGGTAATGCTGATCTCACAAATTGTGGGAGGTTATTCGCTTGGCGGTGCTGACTTATTGCGTCGAGCGATGGGTAAGAAAAACGCCGAGGAAATGGCCGAGCATCGCGATCTGTTCGAGCAAGGAGCGCTTAAAAAAGGCTACGGCCCGAAACTCGCGGTCAAGCTCTTTGATTTGATGGAGAAGTTTGCAGGGTACGGCTTTAACAAGTCGCACTCTGCTGCCTATGCGTTGATCGCCTATCAAACGGCTTGGCTCAAGGCGCATCATCCTGCCGAGTTTTTCGCAGCGACCTTGTCCTCAGACATGGATGACACAGGAAAAGTACAAATTTTTTGGCGAGATTGTCTCGGCAATGGCATCACTGTCTTGCCTCCGGATGTCAACGCCTCAGGCTATCGTTTTGAGCCTGTGGCCGATGCGCACAGCGCTGAAGGCGCGCCGCCTCGGACTATTCGCTATGGAATGGGGGCGGTAAAAGGGACCGGACAAGCTGCTGTTGAAGAAATTCTTCGTGTTCGACAAGAGGCACCCTTCACCTCGTTGTCTGATTTCTGTCAGCGTGTCGATCGTCATACCGTCAATCGTCGCAGCGTAGAGGCGTTGATACGTGCGGGGGCGTTTGATCAGATTGAGCCCAACCGCGCAGCGTTAATCAATTCGCTTGGCACGGCATTAGAAGCCGCCGAACAATTTAGTCGTAGCGCGAATCAAGTTTCTTTATTTGGCGATGATAGTCACGAGGTGGTCGCCTCTGAGCTATCTCAGTGCCCCCCTTGGGATTTGCGCGCGCGCTTAACGGAAGAAAAAATTGCCTTAGGCTATTTCTTTAGTGGGCATCTGTTTGACGCTTGGCGCGAAGAAGTGCGTCACTTCGTGAGCAAAACCTTGTCGCGTATTGAACCCTCTCGCGATCCTCAGTGGGTAGCTGGAGTGATTGCCAGCACTCGCACCATGATGGGCCGCCGTGGCAAGATGCTCTTTATCATGTTGGATGATGGCACAGCGCAAGTAGAGGTGGCCGTGTATTCTGAACTGATCGAGCAGCATCGAAATCGCTTGCGTGATGATCAGTTGTTGATCCTGCAAGTCAAAGTAAGTAATGACGAATATTCAGGCGGTATGCGCGTGGCGGCTGAGCATATTTACGATCTTCAGCTCGCGCGTGAGGCACGTGCCAAGTCGCTGCGAATCCGCTTGAATGGTAATGCCGATGCGGCAATGCTCAAACGTGTGCTGAATCCCTTTCGTGCTTCACCAGAAAACGGTTTTGCAGGGACTCCCGTTGAGGTTATTTACGAAAATGCCGGTGCAAGTTGTACCCTACGCTTAGGCGAGGGTTGGCGGGTGCGGCTGTCTGATACGCTTGTGGAGCAACTGACTACTTGGACTTCAGCGTCGGATGTGGAGGTCACCTATTGATGGGCGATCAATCCTTACACACCCTCTACTTAGAGATTGCGATCAGTTTCTGCAGACAAGAGAACCGTATCTATAAAGAAACGGTTTTAAAAAAGATATGAAAACTGCGCATTGCGTTCCGGTAGTGATGTACCACCACATTTCTCCAGAGATAGGTCCCATCACGACCTCGCCGCAGAATTTCGATGCCCAGATGAAAGGCTTGGTCGATGCGGGCTATTCAACGCTTTCATGCGATGAGTTTGCCGATTTTCTGGCTGGAAAGTCCACACCGCCTAAGTCTGTGCTGCTAACCTTTGACGACGGCTATTTGGATAACTGGGTGCATGCGCATCCCATTCTAAAAAAATATGGCTTGCGCGCATCAATGTTTGTCGTAACAGGGTTGATCGGGGACGGCCCGCTTCGGCCTTGCGCAGAGCAAGAGGGCATGACGTTGCCTCGCCTGCCTAGCCATCTGGAGTGCCGAGCCTTGTGGACGGCTGGCTCCACTGACTCGGCGATGTTGCGTTGGAGTGAAATCCAGGCAATGCGTGCGGCCGGAACCTTTGAGTTTCACTGCCATACGTATACACATACCCGTTGGGATCTGGTATCGAAAACGCGCGAGGAGTGTTTGGCGCATATGCGCCACGAGTTCGAAGCGTCGCATGCGTTGCTCAAAGAGCATCTCGGTGGTGTGTCACAGCATTTCTGTTGGCCGCAAGGTTATTTTGCTGATGACTACGTGAACCTTGCTCATGAGTTTGGTTATCGATACTTGTATACGACGCAAGCTCATGGGCAAAATCTTTGCGCGAAGAATTCGGCGCATATTTACCGCTTAGCGGTGAAGAACCGAGGAGCGCGTTGGTTCCTTCTTCGGATCTGGATTGCATCGCATCCAGTCGTTGGTCCTCTCTACAACAAATGGCGATCATGGAAACGCGAGCTTCGAGGCTAGGGTTGGACCTCTCGGTGATCATCATCACCAAGAACGAGGCAGCGCATATTGCAGCATGCCTCGCCTCGGTGTCTTTTGCAGACGAGATCATTGTGCTCGACTCTGGAAGCACTGATGGCACAGTTGAGCTTGCGCGCAGCTTGGGCGCACAAGTGCATCAGTCTGTTGATTGGCCAGGTTTTGGCCCTCAAAAGAATCGTGCCTTAGCGCTTGCAACGAAGGGTTGGGTATTCTCGATTGATGCAGACGAGCGCGTCACGCCAGCGTTACGCGAAGAGCTCATTGAAACGCTTCGCGCACCAACGTGTAATGGGTACGAAGTCCTGCGCTTGTCTGAATTCTGTGGCAAGCCGATTCGGCACAGTGGTTGGTGGCCAGATCCGGTGTTAAGACTATTGCGGCGGGGATCGGGCAAATTCACGGATGTGCTCGTGCACGAGCACATCACTTTGGTCGATGGCAAGCCGGGCCGGTTGCACTCGCACCTGTTGCACTACCCGCACCCGACGCTTGACTCCCTGGTCGACAAAGTCAATCTCTATTCCGGAGAGGCAGCAAAAATGATGTTTGCTGAGGGTAAGCGGGCAGGTCTTCCTAAGATCGTTCTTCACAGCGTATGGACCTTTATCCGCATCTATTTTTTACAACTCGGCTTCCTGGATGGTCGGCATGGTTTTGTTTTGGCTGCTATGGCAGCGTCCGGCAATTTTCTGCGTTATTCCAAGTTAATGTTTTTGGCTGAGACCCAAGGTCAGACTGTCATTAAAGCGAGAGACCAGAAATCATGAAAGTGTTGTACACGAATTTTCATGGTAGCTACGGTGGTGGACATGTAACCTATGTTGTGAACCTCCTGCAAGGGCTATCTGGTCAACATCAACTGACTGTCGCCACACCGTCCTCCAGTCAACTTTACCGTTACGCCTCGGCTATTGATGGTGTCCAGTTGGTGGATATGCTGCACACCACGCGCCCCTCGTCTTGGTTTGGTCCTCGGGCTCGGTTGAAGGCCCTGATCAAACGTGAGAAATTTGATGTGATTCACGTCAATGGTTCGGCCGATCACAAGCAGGTGATGCTGGCAGTGCTGGGTATGCGGCCTCGTCCGCGAATTGTTTTTACTAAGCACAATGATCATCCACTCACGAGCTTGGGACACCGATTGCGTGCCAACTACTTCACAGACTGTGTGATCGCGGTGAGCGACCATATCAAAGCTTTGGTACTCGCCTCGCCCTACAAACGATGCGATATTCGCACAATTCGGCATGGCCTTGATACTGACTATTTTTCACCAGTATCTGTCCAAGAGAAGCAGGCATTACGACTCGCGCAATTCGGGGCGGATGTAAGGGACAAGGTCGTACTGGTTAGCACGGCTGGAACCGAATATGAAAAAGGTTGGCTCGATCTGGTTGAGGGAGTGACACATTTACCCGAGGGCCTGAGGCAGCGCTTTCATATCGTTGTGGCCGGAAATCATCCCGACCCCGAGAACCTTGCTCGCGTTGAGTCTTTGGGGATGACCCAACAAGTGAGCTACCCAGGCCTGATTGATGACGTGCGCTATGTGTTGGCTGCTGGTGATCTTGGGTTTGTCTTGTCCTATAAAGAGGCGCTATCGTTTGCCTGTCGTGAACTGATGGCCCTAGGTCTGCCCGTACTGGTCACCCGAGTAGGAGGCTTGCCGGAAAATTTGATCGAAAATGAATCTGGTTGGATTGTGCCGGCAAAATCGCCTGCGCAGATAGCGCTCATTTTGGCCAAAATACTTGAGCATCCCGAGCTCCTTGCGCAGATGGGGCGTCATGCGCGCCAACACGCTGTGGCGCACTTCCAGCGTGCAGATTTTGTACAACTCACCCTGAAGGCTTATCGCACAGAGGCTGGAGACGCATGACCCAACCTCTCCCTATTTTGATGTACCACCAAGTTGCAGTGCCGGCCGCGCGTGGTACACAGTTTCGTGGGCTGACGGTTCATCCCTCCAGCTTTCGTCGTCAAATGACGTGGATGAAGAGACTCGGGTATCGCGGTCTAAGTATGCGTGACTTAACGCCTTATCTGGCAGGTGAGCGTATGGGGAAGGTGTTTGGCATCACCTTTGATGATGGGTTTCGTAACGTCTTTGAGAACGCCTTGCCGGTGTTGTCAGACCTCGGATTCACCTCCACCAATTATTTTGTCGCGAATCAATTTGATGGCGGTAATATTTGGGATCAAGGCAAAAACATTCCGTTTTCGCCCTTGATGTCGGTTGCGCAAGCACGCGCTTGGGTGTCGGCGGGACAAGAGGTAGGATCCCACACCTTGGACCACGTCCATTTACCGGAGATTTCTGCGGATGAAGCGCGACGGCAGATCAGTCTATCTCGCGAGATTCTTGAGCAAGAAACCGGCACCCGTGTCACCGCCTTTTGCTATCCCTACGGTGATTTCAAGCCTGAGCACGGCTTGCTTGCTAAAGAGGCGGGGTATGCGAGCGCGACCACGACGAATCGTGGTCTTGCCAATACAACAGATGACCCGTTTTTTTTACCCAGAGTTGGTATCTGGCGCACAACACACCTGTTGCGCTTTTTTCAGAAGTGTTTGACGCGTCATGAGGACCGCCGACGTGCCTAAGCGCTTGCGAATAGCGCTACTCACCGAGCGGTTTGGTTATCAATTTGGCGGTGCTGAGTCGTACGCGGTGAGTCTGTTTCGCATTTTGTCTCAGCGACATGAGGTGACAGTATTTGCCCGCGAATTCGATCACGACCTACCCGTTAGGCAGCATGTTGTGCCAATCGCTTCGTGGTGCCCTAGCTGGTTACGTCTTTGGTTGTTTTCCAGGCGTTGCAATCAACTGACGCGTACAGGCTTTGATATTATCCACAGCCACACTAACGCCGGATTAGCCAACATCCAATTAATGCACGTCTCGCCCGTGCGCTATAGGCGATTTTTTAATCGAACTTTTGTTCAGAAACTATTGGTGTGGCTACGACCTGTGCAATTGGCGTACTTGTGGATGGAGTCGCAAGCCGTAAAGGCTGCTCCCGGACATGTACTAATTGCAGTCTCACCTTTGATCAGCCAGCAACTTAAACTTGCCTACGGTGAAGATTTAGAGGTTGAAGTGGTGACGCCCGGGGCTGAGACGGTTCTAGCCGATGAAGGGGTGCGCCAGCGGGTGCGTGCCGAGCTGGGTTGGGGGCCACAAGATATTGGTTGTTTGCTTGTGGCGCGTAACCCGCTGCGCAAAGGCTTGGTCGCAGTCTTACACGCAATGCTGTTACTACCTGAAAATTTCTGTCTCGCCGTCGTGGGCGCAGGTGCTGAAGCTCAAGAGGCACTCGCGGCGCAGTTCCCTGACTTGCAAGACCGAGTGCGTCTTATTCCTGCGACGCCTGAGGTGTCGCCCTATTATCTGTCCGCAGATGTGTATGTGCACCCCACATTGCTAGACAGTTTTGGAATGGCACCCTTAGAAGCCATGGCGCACGGGTTGCCGGTTGTCTTAAGTAGCGTCGCATATTGTGGCTTTGCGCAATATGTGACGCATGAACAAAATGCCTGGGTGCTGTCTGACCCGCAGGACGCTGCACAGATTGCAGTGGCTTTGCGCGCGTTGGGTTCGGATCCTGATGTTCGCGCGGGTCTGATTGCGCAAGCGACAAAGCTAGTCGCTGATTTTTCTTGGCCAGCGATCGCAGAGCACTACGAGGTGCTTTACGCAAAAAGTCTAGCCGCGCGCAATGAGAGCACTTGATGCGTTTGCGGTGACTAGATCCAGCCTCTCAGTTTGTACCCGAGCAGCCCTAGGTACTCTTTAATGATCGTGCGGCTTGCCTCGAGGCTTCGAATATGAGGCCACCAGAGAACAGGCGGCTCATCTTCCGGTAGCACGATTTGTGGAGCGCTACTTGCGGGTGTGGCTTTGATCCCCCGTTTTTCTGCCGCTGCTTGCGCCCGTGGCATGTGTAAAGCGGAAGTCACAAGTAACGCAGAGTTAAGTTTGTGCGAGCGCAGTAGAATCTCGCTATAGCGCAGGTTTTCATACGTATTGCGGCTTTCGTTCTCTAGTATGAGGGCAGAATCTGGAATGCCGCGCTGCTTGAGCAGGCGCGCCATCCCTTGGGCTTCGCTTACTTTGCCTTCTCTTGCGCCACCCGAGAGCAGTATTCTGGATGCGCGCCCTGCAAGATACAGTGCCTCCGCGCGGTCAATGCGATCCACCGCAGTCGCTCGATTGTAGGGTTCAAACCAGTTTGCGCGGTTTGCCTGCGTGTTGCCGCCAAGAACAATAATGACGTCCGCTTTAGGCAACTCGCGAGGTCCTTGGTAAGGATATTTTTCTTCCAGGATCTTACCGAAATGGATAGAGGTGATCGGAAGAGACCAGACGCCTACCCAGGTAATGGCGAAGAACGTTAAAAAGACTGCAAGGCGTTTGAGAGAAAAAAGAGCACACACGACGGCCGCAGTGAGCAGGATCAGGCATAGGCCTGGGGGGTAGAGCAACAGGCCTGATAAGGGAATGTCTGAGAGCACGACGCTTAAGCCTTGGTTGTGCTGAGCAGTTGTTGCACGCGCGCGATGGTCTCGCCGAGTTGAGGCCAGCCACTACTTGTGCCCAACAGTACGGCATCTGGGCTCCAAGGGCCAGTGCGCGCGGGGTCTGTCACGCCAAAGAGCGTGATTTGTTTGGCAACCGCTGCGGCACAAAGATGAGAAACACCCGAGTCGTTACAGATCACCAGTTTTGCGTGACGCGTGAGTGCGCAAAAAGCGCCGAGCTCTAGCGGACGAATTTGCGTGGCGGTGGGAGTAGTCCGAAAAGCGCTATCGACTTCTTCGTCGGGTGGACACATGGCCACCGTGACTTTATTATTTTGCAACACACGTGTGAAGGCATCAAAGTGAGGCCAGACTTTGCTCTGCCCCTTGTGGCGGCCTGTTGCGGTGGGGGCAATCAGCACAAACTCGCCTGAATTTAGTCCGGCCTCTTTCATCGCAGCCACAGCAGCCTGTTCGTGATGTTTGGCGATGGGTAGCCTTAGTCGGTTTGCAGGAGCCTCGGTAGCCACGTCAACGCCCCAGGCGATCAGTGCGCGTTGCGTGACGTCCAGCCAGGATTCCACGGCGTGACGGTCCGACGAAGGCTTGTTAAAGCCCCACCGCAATAGCAGACTGCGTCCATCGTCACGCCAGCCGGCACATTTCAAGCCTGCAAGACGAAAACTCAAGGCGCTCGATAGAGAGTCCGGTAAGAGCAGTCCACGACGGTAGTTGGGATGCTCACTGAGAAAGAGTTTGACCGAGCGCATGTTGCCGAGCACCGAATCTGTCATCGGCACAAAGCCTGTGATTGGCTTGCCTGCTAGCAGTGAACGAGCCCAGGAGCGGCCGCACAGTGCGTATGGAACCCTGTGCTGTTCTAACAGGTCGAGCGCCGGCAGCACCATACAGACGTCGCCTACCCAGTTGGGAAGGCGGATTAAAACGGGTTCCGGGCGAGTGGTTAATACATTTGCGTTCATAGATTGTAAGAATACGATAGGCTGGCCGTCCTTCCAAGTGATCATTGGTGGTTTGGGCGGGTAAAATCAACACTTCGCGAATTTTAGAGTCACATCTTGAGCTCATCCATCAGATCGGCACCTGCGACGTCTGAGCCGACCAATAAAAATCTTTGGGGCCGAATTTACGGTCGGGTTGGCGCTTACTGGAAAGGGTTGGCGCTTGCCGTCGTCTTCATGGCGGGTGCGGCGGCGACGCAGCCCACGCTTGCCGTAGCCATGAAGCCCTTGCTTGATGAGGGATTTTCTGGAGCAAGGCCCGAATATGTTTGGCAGGTGCCGCTCGCTATTATCGGGCTGATTGCACTGCGTGGTATTTGCAATTTTTTTAGTGATTATCTGCTGGCCTGGGTGGCGAACAATGTGTTGCTTGGCGTGCGCGCCGATATGTTTGAAAAACTTTTGTCGATGCCTGACAGTGAGTTTAAAAAAGGGGACACCGGACGGCTACTCAATCGCTTTACCGTTGATGCGGGCAATGTGACGAGTTACGCAAGCGAAGTATTGACGGTCATCGTGCGCGAATCCCTGGTTGTCTTGGCGATGATTGCGGTCTTGCTCTATATGTCTTGGGAACTGACCTTGATCATCCTGGTGACAATGCCGATTTCCGTCTTGATATCGCGCGCCTTCATTGCACGCTTACGACGTATTAATCGTGACACCGTAAATATGAACGCCGAACTCACGCGAGTCGTGAGCGAAGGCATTGATGGGCAACGTATGATCAAGCTCTTTGACGGGTACGCCTTTGAGCGCAAGCGCTTTGCCTACGTCAGTGGCCGACTGCGTCGCTTTGATATGCGTGCGTCCACCTCGGACGCAGCCATGACCCCGATCACACAAGTTGTGACAGCGATTGCTGTCGCTGCGGTCATTGCTGTGGCCTTGAGTCAAGCTAATAGCGGCACCCTGACCGTTGGGAGCTTTGCTGCTTTTATGGCTGCGTTGGCGCAGATCTTCGACCCGATTAAACGCCTGACCAAGGTGGCGTCGCGCATGCAAAAAATGCTGGTGTCGGCCGAAAGTGTTTTTACCCTGGTGGATCAAGCCTCCGAACCTGAGACGGGCACCAAGACTTTCGAAGGCCGAGCCCTTGGGAAAGTGGAGTTCCACAACGTATCGCATCGGTTTGCGGATGGCCAAACCAATACGCTATCAAACGTTAGCGTGACCGTTGAGCCCGGTCAGACTGTCGCACTAGTAGGGCGGTCGGGTAGCGGCAAAACCACGTTAGTCAATATGTTGCCGCGTTTTGTATTACCGCTGCAGGGGCAGGTTTGTATTGATGGTTGCGATGTTTCTAGTTTACGTTTGCGCGATCTCCGAGAGCAGTTGTCTCTGGTGAGTCAGGACGTTGTGTTGTTCGACGACACGATTGCCGTGAACGTCGGTTACGGCGCCTTACATGAGGCTTCTGAGCAAGAGATTCGTGATGCACTGCGCGCAGCGAACTTACTGGATTTTGTGGATGCGTTGCCGCTAGGCCTGCAGACTCAAGTAGGCGAGAACGCGACGCGTATGTCGGGAGGACAGCGTCAACGACTTGCGATTGCGCGCGCATTGATTAAGAACGCGCCAATCCTCATCTTGGATGAAGCCACCTCGGCGCTCGACAATGAATCAGAGCGACAAGTGCAAGCCTCTCTCGAGACCTTGATGAAGGGACGTACGACACTCGTGATTGCACATCGCTTGTCGACCGTGCAGAATGCAGACAAGATCGTCGTGATGGACCAGGGAGTGGTCGTGGAGCAAGGTTCTCATCAAGAGCTACTGGCTCAGGGGGGTGCCTATGCCTCTCTGTATCAAATGCAGTTTAGGGACGAATAATCATGAGTGATTCCAAGGCAGCGCAGCGCGATCGTCTCCGGCAAGCGATCGCCGCTCGATTTGGTTCTGGATCTACGCTGCTGACCGCCGACTTTGACCGACTCGCAGAAGACCTGCCTGGAATCGACGAGTTGGTGCGAATGCTTGAGCACAGCTCGCATCGACGTTGGACGCAGCGTCCTGTGGATGCCGCCTTATTAAAGATTTTGTTTGCGGCAGCCTTGTCTGCGCCGTCTAAGTCTGACTTGCAGCAAGCCGACATCATTCATGTGACCGACCGCCTTAAGGTGCAGGCTTTAGCGGATTTAATTCCAGACATGCCCTGGATTAGTCAGGCGCCAGTTGTGTTGGTGTTTTGCGGCAATAACCGTCGTATCCGTCAGATAGGCGAGTGGCGAGGCAAGCCGTTTGTGAACGACCACCTCGATCATTTTATGAATGCTGCAGTGGATGCTGGCATTGTCATGGCGCAATATATCCGTGCGGCGGAGGCGGTGGGGTTGGGGGTTGTGCCAATTAGCGCGATGCGTAACCACAGCGCGGCGACCAGCGATATCTTAGGGCTGCCCGATGCCGTATTCCCTGTCGCCGGCCTGTGCGTCGGCTACCCGGTTGAATCTGGCAGAATCATCCCAAGGTTAGGCTTGGATGTCACGGTGCACACGGATGTTTTCTCAGAAGAGGGCGTCCAAGAACAGATTGACGCGTATGATCAACGTCGACACGCGCAGTTTCCCTTGCGACGGCAGCGTTATCCCGATCGATACCCCGATGTACCTTTTAATGGCTGGTCAGAGGACAAGGCGCGTCATTACTCGGTTCCCGAGCGCGCAGAGTTTGGTGACTTTATTCGCAGCAAGAAATTCAGTCTTCGTTAAGGAGCGACTGTCATGGCAATAACGAATGCAGCAACACTTGAGGCCCAAGAGGCTCAAATCATTGCACTTGCAAAGCTAGCCGGGTTGGATCTTGCCGTGCAAGATTATCGACAAGATGTGATGACCGCCGCGCGAACCGCGCTCAACGTGCAAAAGTCCTTCTCGGGGCCTGCACTCAATACGACGGAGCCTTGGCCTGCGATGAAGGTGAAAGCATGAACGCTTGGATGACCGCCGCCCAGTTACGGGATGCCTACGCAAAAAAAACGCTGTCCCCCGTCGAGGTCGTCCGCGCGCAGTTAGATCGAATAGAAAAAATCGACTCTCGCTACAACGCATTTCTGCATGTTGATGCTGACAACGCATTAAAAGCAGCTCGGCAGGCCGAACAAGCACTTCTTTCGGGCAAGAGCCTCGGCCCCTTGCACGGTGTGCCGGTGGGTATTAAAGACATTATTGATATCGCCGGACAAACGACAACTTGTCATTCGAAGGTGATGCAAGGGACTGTCGCGACACAGGACGCAGACTGCATTACCGCGTTGCGTCAGGGTGGTGCCATCTTGATGGGCAAGCTCGCTTTACATGAGTTTGCGATTGGCGGTCCGTCCTTTGATCTGCCTTATCCTCCCGCTCGTAATCCATGGAATACTAATCATCATCCAGGCGGTTCGTCCTCAGGTTCCGGCGCCGCTTTGGCTGCAGGCCTGGTTCCTTTGGCGCTCGGTACGGATACAGGTGGCTCTGTGCGGCATCCCGCGGCAGCCTGTGGCGTAGTGGGGCTCAAACCCACCTATGACTTAGTCTCGCGACGCGGGGTATATCCCCTGTCCTTTTCGCTGGACCACGTCGGTCCCATGGCGCGCACCGTGCTAGATACCTCTTTGCTGCTTGAAGCACTCACCGCTACGTCGACAAGTCCGCGCGCCTTCAAAGCGGGCCCACTCGATCGAGGGATCGCAGGCCTGCGGATTGGCGTCATTCGGCACTTTCACCTTGAAGATGAAGTGGCAGAACCTGAGATGGCGGCTGCGTTTGAAGAGGCGTGTCGCGTGTTTGAGGGTTTGGGCGCGCAATTGGTGGATATCCGTCTACCCAGTTTGCAGGAATTTTCTGCGCCCCAGAAAATCATTTTGATGGCAGAAGGCTGGGCGGTTCATGCCAAGTCTTTGCGTGCACGCCCAGGAGACTTCGCTGAAATGTCGCGGCGCAAATTGTTGTGTGGGGCATTTCTTTCAGCAGGCGATTATGTGCAAGCCATGCAGTGCCGCGAGGCGCTGATGGACAGTGTGGATCAAGTTCTGCAACAGGTGGATGTGCTGGTCGTCGCCAACTCCATGGATCCGGCCTGTGTGATTAATGATTTGCCTGAAGTCGTGCGGACCTACACCCGCCAGGCTCGCGTACCGTTCAATCTGACAGGGCATCCTGCCTTGGCAGTGCCGAACGGATTTTCGAAGGCCGGACTACCCCTGTCGATGCAAATTGTTGGTCGCTACTATGACGAGGCCTCAATATTTAGAGTAGGGGCCGCGTACGAGCAGGCGACGGCTTGGCACGGCATGCATCCTGCCGCTTGCTCCGCTTAGCTAAGTTCTGCCCGTACGATGGCTGCACCCTGACTAAGCGCTTGAAGTTTGCCGAAGGCGACATCCCGCGGCAGATACTTCATGCCGCAGTCAGGGGCGGGGATCAAGTTTTCTGCGTCGACAAACTTTAAGCCCGCGCGAATGCGTTGGGCCACTTGTTCGGCTGTTTCGATCTTGTGTGTCCCTAAATCTAGAACACCCAACATAATTTTTTTGCCAGACAAATCTCTCAACACGCCAAGATCGAGATTTGGTTGTGCCGCTTCGATAGAAATTTGTTTGGCGATCGTGCCACTCAGTCCGGGCAAGAATGAATAGCCGCTTGGTTTCTGGCCGGTGACAACCGCAGCATAGCCAAAACATAGATGGACAACCGTAGGCACTGTGATCCCTTGCAGCGCACGATTAATCGCAGCAACCGCATAGCGCTTTGCTTCCTCGGGGTTGTTGCGAAGCCAGGGCTCATCGAGCTGAATGAAGTCTGCCCCAGCCGCCTGGAGGTCTAGCGCCTCGGCATTCACTGCCGCCGCGAAATCCATGACCATTTCTTCGTTGTCACGATAAAACTCATTTTTAGCTTGCTGTCCCATCGTGAAAGGCCCAGGCAAAGTGATTTTTGTCTGGCGATCCGTGTTTGCTTTCAGAAAGAGTAGGTCGCGCACCTCTACCGCATGGGTACGAATGATTTTTCCGATCACGCGCGGAACAGGTGTCTTTGCGCCTGCTTTGGACACGATGATCGCGGGGTTATGGTCGTCGATCCCTTCGAGCTCCGTCGCAAACCGGTTTGAATAGCTTTCGCGGCGGATCTCACCGTCCGTGATGATGTCGATACCTGCACGTTCCATATCTCGGATAGCAAGTATCGTTGCGTCATCTTGTGCTTGTTCTAGCTGCTCTTGCGGGATGCGCCACATGTCGTGCATACGCGTGCGTGGCACACCCTTAGCAAGCATCGCGTGATCGACTAGCCAGTCAGGTTGTGGATAACTCCCTACAACCGTTGTAGGGAGTAACTGCTGTGCATTGTTGATACTCATGCCAATCGATCCTTGCAATATGAATTAGTTAACTTTTGCGCCAGAGTCTTTAACGAGCTTGGTCCACTTAACGAGTTCTGTGGCCATAAACGCATTGAAGTCCTTCTGGTTCATGGGTGTGACGATCACGCCGATGTCAACGAGTCGTTTTTGCATATCGGGGTCTTTCAGGAATTGCAAAGTCGCTTTCTCAAGTTTGTCGACGATATCCTGAGGCATGCCCGCAGGACCCGCTAAGCCCCACCATGGGCGAATGTCGTAGCCTTTCACGGTATCGCCGATTGGTGGAACATCTGGAGCAATCGGGCTGCGCTCGGATGTCGCTACACCCATTGCCTTGAGACGACCCGATTTGACGTGCGGATAAATCACCGGGACATGGTAGAACGACATGGCGATTTCACCTGCGAGCAAGTCGGTTAACCCTTGTGTAACTTGCTTGTAGGGGATATGTTGAATATCAATGCCCGTCATGGTTTTGAGTAACTCACCCGCCATGTGGGGCGAGGTTCCCGAGCCTGCTGACATATAAGTGAGCTTACCGGGGTTAGCTTTCGCGTAGGCGATCAGTTCAGCCATATTGTTAACTGGGATCTTTGGGTTCACGACCAACATATTGGGCGCAGCCACCATCAAAGTGATGTGCGTGAAATCTTTGATTGGATCGAAAGGAATCTTGCCATAGAGGGCAGGGTTCGTTGCGTGGGTGGCACTCGTTGAAAACGTGAGCGTGTAGCCATCCGGTGCCGAGCGAGCAACAGACTCGGCCGAGATGTTGCCACCGGCGCCTGCCTTGTTGTCGACCACGACGGTCTGCCCTAAGATTTCGCCAAGTTTCTGTGCGTAAAGACGCGCGATCACGTCTGTGGTCGTGCCAGCGGAGTAGGGCACCACAAATTTGATGGGTTTGTTTGGGTATGTTTGTGCTTGAGCGTGTGCGCTTGTTACTGCGACAACGCCGCACAAGCTCAGCAGTGCTGTGCTAATCAGGCGATTGATTCGTCCATTGAGAAAAATAGTAGACATGCTTGCTCCTTGGTTTGTTGTTGGAGTTGTGTTGCCCTGCATTTAACAAATAGAGTGTATCGTTTGTCAGAGCCCTTCGGAGAGATCTGCATCTAGAGGTCAACCCTAGATTGACAATCTCCCCGCTCGGGGAATTATTTTTACGTTAAAACGATATCGTATTGCTCTTGCGTGTAGCCGGGTGAGACTTCCAGCGAGATTGTCTTCTCGATAAAGTCCCCTAGCATGGCAAGATGCTGACTTTCCTCCTCCAGAAACAAGTCAATGACGTCTTGCGATGCAAGGATGCGGAACTCGCGTGGGTTGAATTGGCGGGCCTCACGCAAAATCTCACGCAAAATCTGATAGCAAATGCTGCGGTTCGTGCGGACATTGCCTCGGCTTTGGCATGTGGGGCATGGTTCGCACATTTGATGCGCCAGTGAGTCGCGGGTGCGTTTGCGTGTCATCTCGACCAGGCCGAGCTGGGTAAAACCATCGACAGTCATGCGTGTTCGATCGCTTGCCAGCGCCTTATTGAGTTCGGCGAGCACCGCATCGCGGTGCGTGGCATCGTCCATATCGATGAAGTCCAGAATGATGATGCCGCCAAGGTTGCGCAGACGTAGTTGTCGTGCGATGGCTTGGGCCGCCTCCAAGTTTGTCTTGAAGATCGTGTCGTCAAAATTGCGCCCGCCGACAAAGCCACCCGTATTGACGTCAACAGTCGTCAGTGCTTCCGTTTGATCGATGATTAAGTAGCCGCCCGATTTGAGGTCAACGCGGCGGGATAACGCACGAATAATTTCTTCTTCGATATTGGCCGTGTCGAACAATGGGCGTTCGCTACTGTAGTGGGTAATACGCTCTGCAACCGAAGGAGTGTAGATGTCTGCCCAAGCCCTGAGTTCGACGCAGACGCTACGCGAATCAACCAAAATCTGTTCAGTGAGCGGGGACACCATGTCGCGTAAAACGCGTTGTGCCAGCGTCAGGTCTTGATGCAAGAGGCTCGTGGCAGGCAGTGTGCGAGCGCCTTGCTGGACACTTCCCCAAAGTTTTTTCAGATAGGCGAGGTCAGCGCGCAGCTCATCGTCGGTGGCACCCTCCGCTTGCGTGCGGACGATAAAGCCGCCAGTCTCGTCGCTTGGTACAAGCGCTTGGACCCTGTCGCGTAGCGCCTGTCGCTCTGCCTCTGAGCCAATCTTTTGCGATATTCCAATGTGGGGTTCGTGTGGCAGGTAGACCAGCATACGGCCTGCAATGCTGATCTGGGTGGATAGCCGTGCACCCTTGGTGCCCAATGGATCTTTGATGACTTGCACCATGAGGCTCTGGCCTTCATAGATCAGTTTTTCGATTGGGGTGGGGGTGACGCTCAACGCGCGTTCACTGCGGTTCTCTCGCAGGTCTGCGATATGAATGAAGGCCGCACGCCCGAGCCCAATCTCAACGAAAGCGCTCTGCATGCCGGGCAGGACGCGCACCACTTTGCCGAGGTAGATATTGCTCACTTGGCCCCGCTGAATACTGCGCTCAAGGTGAAGTTCTTGTACGGCGCCCTGCGCCACCAGAGCGACACGTGTCTCAAAGGGCGTTACGTTGATCAGAATGTCTTCAGTCATGCGGATTCTCTGCGAGGTGGTATGTCAAACTTCGTGCTATAGTAGCGGGCTTGGCTAAGTAGTTTGAAGTTCAATATTTTCCTGTTTTCTAAGCAATGCTTTGATGTGATGCCTAGAAAGGTGCTTGAAAGGGCACTTAGATGCAACGCTGTCGTGCTGTTTTTGGTGATTTTTACAAAAATCAAGCCCGCTTCGTTTGACACAGATAAAAAAGTCCTTCATAATCTCGCCTCTCTGCTTGTGACGGTTTTCTTACAAGCAGTGCGTAGGTCCTTGTTCTTTAAAAATTTGACAACCGATAAGTGTGGGCGCTTGATACGCGTAGCGCAGGTCACGTAGCTGTAACAGGCTGCTGTGATTGCAAACGAAATCAAGTGCTCACTTGAAGTGAAAGAGTAATGTTTCTGGGGGTTAAAG
>Ga0209550_10002497_pt1 | contig 17644 bp, 10 predicted proteins | sample LauGreSuBDMM15SN_2_FD_187567 | JGI IMG/M metagenome (GOLD analysis project Ga0209550, IMG submission 187567) | Freshwater lake microbial communities from Lake Michigan, USA - Su13.BD.MM15.SN (SPAdes) (version 5) | ecosystem: Environmental > Aquatic > Freshwater > Lake | place: Lake Michigan...
GAAGGAAGCCAGCTACTCGCGAACAGCTCCTCATCCTTCATGTACCTCGTGGACGATGCTCAGGATGACGTCGACGACCATCCGGTCGCGCGCAGTGTCGACTCCTTTCATGCGCTGCTCAGTGCGCACCTCGCAAAGGCGCATGAGGACAGCCTCGCCAGCCTCGAGAAGCTGCCTTAGTAGCTTGCTTATGTGCCATACTCTCACGCCGACATCTCCTTCAAATCCCCCCACCGCAATTCAGGGGGTCTCGCCAATATATTGGTAGGGTAGCCGTTGTTCATCAGTTACAACAAATCAGAAGAACATCTTCTCTCTCTATTTTGGTATTTACATGAAAGCAAGTTGCGAGCTTGTTAATAAGAGCCTCGCAGCCTCTTGAGCAGCTGCCTTCATCAGCAAGAGGACCTCAGTCGCGAAGATCCGGACTATGTTCGCAATCATTCTCCCGTACTTCGATGACCCTTTTTGTTCGTTCGAAACGCGCCGAGACGGGCGCGAGCGTGGCCGCAGCCATGCGACGCGTGTTCATCCTCGCGCTCATCGCGTGCACAGCGATCGCGCAGGACGAGGACGACGCGCGTGGCGAGCAGCAAATTGCGGAGGAGCTCGCGTTCGGCGCCGAAGGTACGTGCCATCACCGTGCCTGCCGATTCTTAGGCGTAGCCTGCCAACGCCCGCCTTTGCTGAATAGCATTTGCCTCTCGCTTGTCGCGCAGTCGTCGAGCTGAATGAGCAGAACTTCGAGCATCTTACGCAGGCAGCCACGGGCGCCACCTCGGGCGATTGGCTCGTCCTCTTCTGCAAGGATAGCGTGTCGCGGTGCGCCAAGGTGACGGCCAACTGGCAAAAGGTGGCGGTGACGCTCGCCGCGTCACGCGAGGCCAAGGGCATGCCGCGAATCAATGTCGCGCAGGTGGACACGAGCACATCCGCGTGGCTGCGCAAGCGCTTTGGCGTCCAGCAAGTGCCCGTCGTCCTGCTCTTCAAGGGCGGCGTCATGTACTCCTTCCATGGCGGCGGCTTCTCCGTGGACCGGCTGGTGAGCTTTGCCGAGCGCGACTACGAGCGCTCGAACCGCATGCTCGTGCCGCCCGAGCCGCACGTGGCCACGCCGCACGACCAGACGTTCCTCATCACCATCGGCACGGTCGCCTGCGGCGCAGCGGTACTCTGGGTCGTTGACCAGGGCCTTGCGCGTTGGTATCGCTATCAGACGAAAATGTCTAAGGCGGCCAAAAAGGAGGCCAGTAAGGCGGCCGCCAAACCGGCGGCTGCACAGGAAGGTGCTAAGAGCGACGGGGCGCGATAGGCGAGCTGCATCATTACACTTGAGCTCGCTTTGCCATGCGCGTGTCTCGTGCCTGCGCAGCTCCCGGCGGTGGTTCGGGTGCGCTGCACACCCGTCGGTCCGTGCGCCCATCACACTCAGACTGTGTATGTCTGGGTGCGCGGCGCATGAGTACGAGTATGTGGAAATTGTACATAGATTTCATGGCAATTTTTCATATGCGCCAGACCTAACACGTTGGCGAACAACAAGTGACGAAAGTGACAGGCGGGCCGCGCCCACATTGCACCCGTATCCGATCAAGAGAGTTCGCAGGGGAGCGCGTGTCATGAGAACACATGAGATGACGCGGTCGGTTGCTTTGCGAGTTTAGAACCCCCGCTCAGCACGCCGGCGATGATAGAGTGGGTAAGGAGTGTTGATGAGAGGCGGAAGGCGGTCGAGATGCGCATCTCCTTGATCTTGCGCTGATCATTCGCTTTAAGTGCCTCGCGCGCGCGGAAGCCGCGGTAGGTCCGCTGCATCATCTGTGCGGCGAGGTACTCATGCGCGTTCCACTCCACGGGTGCGTTCTTGTACTCACGCAGATCGAGATTCCTGCGCATCTGCTTGTCGAGTGTGTGGCGCAGCTCGCACTCGGGCAGCCGCTGCCCCGTCTGGCGCGGCTCCGGGTCCAAGACGCTCGTGGGGCGCGTGGCCGTGCGCGCGAGCGCGAAGAGGGTCTCTTGGAACTGAACTTGGCCGTGACCACGCACGGGTAGCCACGCGTCTTCGAGCCGCTGGAGGACGTCGCAGTACTGGCTCGTGCCCTGGGCCCTCTTCTCCACATCGAGTACGCCGAGGGGCGGGAGCATCGAGGAGATCAACTTGCCAAGGTAGTGGCAGGAGATGAAGTAGGTGCCGTCGGGGTCGAGGCGCTGCCACATCTCCTGGAACTCAAGAACGTGGGTCTGCGTGACGGTCATGGACTCCTGGATGCACGTGCTTGAGAACTGATCGACGACCACACCCACGGTCAGGTTCATCATCAGAAGCGAGCCTATAAGCTGATAGAGCACGAAGAAGACCACCGCCGTGCCATAAGATTGAGAGCAGTCATCGATATCGTACTCCATCATGCCCGCCTTCTTCCCGCAAAAGGGCTCGACGACCATGCACGCGCGCATGATGTCGGGCCAGCGCTCTGAGGTGGCCATGGAGACCATGAGGACCATCGCGTTGGGGAAGGTGTCGAAGGCGGGCCAGGTGCCGCCGTACCCCAGATGCTCTTGCGGCACGATATCGCCGAAGAGAGCCATGCCCACCGTGGCGAAGATAAGGCAACACAGCGCGAGGAGAGAGAGCACGTTGGCCAGCGCAGGCAGACAGAGGGAGATGGTCTTGAGCATCGTGCGCAGCCCACTGGCCGAGCGAATGAGGCGTATGAGGCGCGCAACCTTGGCGAGGCGCAACAGCCGGAGCAGCATCGGGTTGAAGGGCGTCTTGATCTCAACTCCCTCGAGGATCCATCCGGTCACAATGTCGAAGATGGATGCGAGCACAAGAATGAAGTCGAAGACATTCCATGCATTCTTAAAGTAGTTCAGGCCGAAGCCAATGAGCTTGACCACGGCCTCGAAGATGAAGAAGAACGTAAAGAAGAGCTCCAGGAAGTCCGTTGCGCCCTTGGCCGGCTTCTCGCGCTCCGTGGTGGCGCCCTCCGGAATGGGTTCGTAGTAATCGGCCGCCATCACTGCGATGTTGATCATGATCATCGTCATCATCATGTACTCGAAGAAGCGATGCGTCACGAATCGGTACATCGGCGCGCGGATGAAGCCCGTTGGGGGCACCACGCGTGAGAGCGGCCTCATCACCTGGACGAGCTTTCGAGTCTCGACCCATTCCTTCTGCTCGTCGGTCATCATGGCCATGCCCGAGCGCTCGTCGCGTAGCCGGTTGAACTTGTCGATGACGACGCCCGCAAAGAACTTGAGCAAGATGAAGCCGCCAAAGATGACGAAGACGAAGAAGTAGATGCTGGCGATCCCCTTTTGCCAGAGGTTCTCCGTGCCGGGCACGGCGGGCCCTTGGCCGAAGCTGCTCTGCGCGGCCATCGCGCGGTACATGATTCGCGACCAGCCCTGCAGGGTCGCAATCTCGACCAGCGTCAGCAGCCCATAGCCCACGTTGTCGAAACCGGAGACATCGTGCCGCCAGAGGAGCCGACATCGGACCTCGCCCGCGCTGCTCGTGTTCCAGCCGGCAGGCGGCGCGCACAGGCTGCCGTGCGCGAAGCCCGTCGAATTCACGATCTCGTCGAGGTTAGCTGCCATCTCCTCGCACACTGCCTTGTTGGAATACGCCGTCATGGGTAGCAGCAACGGTGCGGCCCCGCCCGCGAGCGGCTGCGGTACAAAAAGCACGCACGAGGAGAGGACGCCGCCAAAGACCTGGACGCCCAGGATGGCAAAGACAAGCCAGAAGACGCCTAGGATGAGCGTCACGTTGCCAATGGCGGGGAGCGAGCGGATGAGCGCCTCAATGACGAGCTGCATCGAGGGCACCTTTGACAAGAGCCGAAGCGGCCGGAGCGCGCGCAGCGTGCGTAGCGACTTTAAAGGTCCGATCTGCGACGAACCCCCGATCGACATCCAGCCGATGATGACGATCGCGAAGTCAAGGTCGTTCCAACGGTCGCCGAAGTAGCCCATAGGGCCGAGGCCGATCAGCTTGATCGCCATCTCGAGCGTGAAAGCGACGCCGAAGAAGAGGTTCAAGTCCTCAAGGGTGGCAAGTTCACCTAGTGCATCTGGATCCCCACTTTTCGCTCGCTTATTCAGCTGCGATGAGTCCGCGCAGAGCACATACGTTGATCCCACGATGAGCATCATCACGAAGCCTGTGAAGAGCTTCGTGACGATGACCCACTTGCATCCCTTGCGAAGCAGCGGCCACAGATCGGCGAGATGCACATACGGCCCCCCGAACGGCACCTGGAAGCCAGCCCCCCTTCGGTCCTTCCTCTTGATCATCGCGAGGGTTCGCCGAGCTGCCGCCGTTCTGCGTCGCATACCAAAGCCAAACGTAACCGTTGGCACAGGCTCAGGCCCGTTCGCTACCGGTAAGAGGTCGGCCGGTGCCGCCTCCTCAATTTCAAAGAACAGACCTTCGCTTTTATGCTCTGGCGCCTCGAGGAATTCGAAGTCGAGCTTTTTCCGCACTTCTCGCACATCGGCCGCTTGCATATCGTCTTCAAATGCCCCGAGCGCCATCGACATATCGAGCTCGACGGCGATACACGACGGGAACTTATCGGGCTGCCAGCGGCGTGTCGCGTTCGCGCCCGGAACAGCGCGCGACTTGGGTATGCCGATCGACAAGCCGAGCGGATCGTCCGTGTTGGGGCCGCGACGCGTGAGTCGTTCCTGCTCAAGCTGCACCAGCCGCATCGCGCGCACTTTGGACCACGCCCTGTGTTGCCGGTAGCGTGCCTGCAGGGTGAGCGCGGCGCGGGTCTGAGATATGGGCCCTTTAGGCTTGCTCGCCTCGTCGTCGTCGCGCACGTTCTTTTGGCTCGCGCTCCAGAGCGACGAGATCGTCAACGATTCCAGCGTGCGAACGCGTAAGGCGCTCATCGAGCGCACAGCGGAGGATGGCGAAAGCGACCTGACCAGCCGTCGGCTCCGACGTGCTGCGGTCGAGATCGAATTGTTCAGCGGCAATGAGCTGACCTTCAGCGAGCAGCGAGCACGAAAGTCGGGACCCAACCTCTCTGCCTGTTGTGCCCCCTTGCCGCGTTCCGACTTGCCGTCCTTCCACGTCACCTCGCCACGTCTGCGTCCCTCGGACGTACCTTGCAACTCGAGGGACGTCTGCGGCACCGCCACCGACGAGGCAGGGAGTCGTGGCCCGGCGACGCCCGCTCCGTCGTCGCCACCGCCAAATCCGACGCCATCAAATCTGATTGTGCCACCGACGGGACACCAAATCTGATTGTGACTGACAATCCGACCGTCGCCAAATCCGACGCCATCACGTGAAATCCGACCCCACTCTCTGAACGAGTCACTCGTGTTGACGACCGTGGAGTGTGCCACATCCCCGCCGCCCTCCACGGAGAGCACTGACGCGGGGAGCACGGCACGTTTCGCCAGGTTCGGCGAGGAGCCCGAGAGGACCGTTGTGGCACGCACGTCTTTAGGGCGGGGCTCCACCTCGAGCACCGACGCCTTGAGCGCCCTGGCTGAGCGCCCACTCGAAGTGAGCACGGTCCTCGGCGCCACCACAATCTGATGCGTCGTCGGCGGACGCAGAAGGTAGTCAGGGACTTCAGAGACTTCACCTGCTGTCATAGACTTCAATCCAGGAGCGCCGCGTGACAATCTAATCTCTGGTATGACGGCGATGTCATAGTTGCATGCCAGAGTTGCAGGTGCTCTATGGCATGTTGGCATCGGCGATGTTGCGGCAGAAGGCGCCGAGTGCATGACGCGGCCCAGTGACGTGAGGCAGTTCCACTCGTCGACGGCTTGATTATGTTTACTCGCGCGCGGGGGAGGCACAGTCAGAGCCACCTTCGGGCGAGACACAGCCAGAGCCACCTTGCTGCGAGACACTTCGGGGGAGGCCTTGCTGCTGCAGGGTGCCTTGGGAGTAGCCTTGGGAGTAGCCTGGGGAGAGGCATTGGCGATGGCGTTGCTGGAGAGGCGGACGGTGCTGACACCTCCGCCTCCTGTCGGCTTTATGAGCTTGCTTCCGTAGCACGCGGCGGCGGTGTCTGAGTCAAGGCTGGACGAGTCCGACGCGTCGTTCGGGCCGACTTCCAGTCTTGGCGGAGAATAGACGTGCATCGCCACCTCCCCCCGGGAAGAAGTGGAGGCGGGGTCGCCTTGGATGAACTTAGCGATGTTGGCCGCATTCCTATTGTCGTCGTCATCGTCGTCATCGTCGTCATCGTCGTCATCGTCGTCGTCGTCGTCGTCCTCGAAATATTGGTCGTCCTCGAAATCTTGGTCGCCGCCCTCCTTGGCCTCCCCACGCTCCCCACGCTCCCCACGCTCCTTCTCGTCCTCGGCGGGGGTCATGCGCAGCCCCTCGTCCGTCTCTGCGGTCGAGCCCTCATCAAACCCCATGAGTTTCAGTCGACTCGCCATCTCCTCCACGTCAACCTGGGCCTGTTTCGCCGCCTCCATCAACTTAGCCCTGCCGTCGTTGGCGGAGACGAGGAAAGATAGGATGATCGCCGTGTACATGTTGAGCAGAATGTACCTCCCGATCAACACGCTCAGGCAGAAGTAGAGCAACGTAGCCACGTTCGTCGAGCGCATGCCTAGAAACATGATGGGATGCCACGCCTCGCCCGTGAAGAGCTGGAAGGTGGTCATGAAGGCGTCGCCAAACGTGTCGAAATTGTGAAGCGGTACGCGCGCCAGGCAGCCCTGTTCGATGCCTACGGGGAGGTTGCGCTGGGTGGTGAGGTAGTCGGCGGCGCTCGACGCGCGGCAGTAGCCCTCGACGGGGTGGCAGTCGCAAAGCGCATACGGCGTCGCGCCCGCGAGCATCGGGAAGGGTTCCCACGCAATACCCAGGGTGGCGTTGAGTGGGATGGAACCCACGGCGAGGGGCAGCTCGAGAGGACGCGGCAGCGGCGTGCATTGCTGGCATCGAACGAAGCGGTTGCCAAAGTAGCTCATGCCGAGCAGCGTGAACGTGTACTGGCAGAGGAGGAAGATGAGGAAGAGCGCGCCCATCGATGCGAGAAGGGTCGGCTGCGTGATGATGCACATCAACTCACGCAGCGAGGCGATCGGCAGGCGTTGCAGCAGCCGGATGAGCCGCAAAGAGCGGAAGATGGATGGGCTGAAGCCCTCCGAGCAGCGGCCCGACGCGACGACGGCGATCTGGCTGAACACGCTCACGAGCACGATGAAGCCGTCGAAGATATTGAAGCGGTCGGATACGTAGCCACCCACACCGAGGCCGAGAAGCTTGATGAGCATCTCTATCAGGAAGATGAAGGTGAGCGCAAGCTCGATGCCGCCGAGCAGCACACACTCAGGGTCGGGTTGGCCCGCGTAGTAGCAGCACTGCACGGCCGTGTTTATCGCGATACAGCACATGAAGAACGGGTTAAAACGCCGATGTGCGCACAGAACCGCGCACTGCGCCGCAAGATTGTCGCAGAACGGCACGGACGGCATCTTGCGGAGAGCATCGAGCAGCCCGGGCTTCCACAGCCGACGCTTCCATGTTCTCAGCGGCGCTTCCATCAGCGCCACTTTCTTCGTCGGCGCCGGCTTGCTCGGCGAGCGGGGGCTGTACTCAGCGGCATTTCCACGTCTGGAGTGCATGGGCAACTCGAGGCTTGCCCTCACGTTCGGGGCGGGGCTCCACCGCCGCTCCACCGCCGTGGCGAGCGTGAACGTGTGGCCGCCAGCCTCGTCGTCGGTGAAGTCCAGATTCGCGAGGCGCAGCGGCGGCTTGCGACCCCTGAATGGCGAGACACGAGAGCAGCGCGACCGGCTGTCCTCAGACAGCCCCCCGCCTGACCGGCTGTCCTCAGACAGCCCCCCGCCTTTCGGCTCCGCCTCGACCGCATGGACCGCATGGACCAGTTGGGCATCCGCCTTCCTAATTTGGGTCTCCATCTCCGCCGCATCGGCCGTCGCCTCCTCGGTGGCCTTGGCGTGGGCCGCGAGTTCGGCCGCGAGCCCGGCCTTGAATTTCTGGCTGCGCTTGTTCTCGAGGTGCACCTGCTCGTAGATGACCGCGAGGGTGAGGTTGGCGGTGAACCAACCGCAGCACAGGACGAGCACGAGCGCGTAGATGATCCCGCCGCCGCCGCCGCTGTCAAACATGAGCTGCATTGAGACTGGCCAGTCGTCGATGGCCATGTTGCGGTACACGACGATAAACGCCCACCCGATGTTGTCGAACGACGTGAAGCCGTAGTCGGGGTTGGAAGTGCGTTCATCGAACTCCCCGTTATAGTAGAAGGGGCTGTTCGGCGGGAGCGGCGCCGGCTGGCAGCAGAAGAGGTCGCCGGTGAGGTAGCCGCTCGTGTCGATGTGATCGCAGGTGAGCTCCTTCCACTGCTTGGCCGGTGGCGTGGCGTACTGAGGCTTCCGTCCGTTGAGCGTCGCAAGCCCCGCAAAGGCAGCGCACTGGTTGCCCCCATCACCAGAGGCGGAGCACGGCGCATATGCCCCTTGGAGACCGACGGCTTGTGAGAGCGTACCATCGCTCTGAAGGACGTGGCAGCGCCGGCGAGCGTGGCCCATGAAGAGCTGCACGCCCAGGATGGCGAAGCATAGGAAGACGAAGAGCAGCAGCGAGCCCACGTGCACCAGCTTGGGCGTCGCGTCGATCAGTGCCTGCACGATCGCGCGCGTCGCTCCAAACGAGGGCACCGACTTCATCGCGCGCAGCAGCCGGGCGGCGCGCAGCGCGGAGAGGCCGGAGACGCTGATGCACAGCACGGGCAGAAGCCCGAGCAACGAGACGATCGAGACGAACCCGTCGATCCAGTTCCACCCATCGCGCAGGTATGCGCCCGGATGCTGCCACAGGCCGAACAACAAAAGCTTCAACAGCATCTCGGAGATATAGATGGTGGTGAAAAGGATGTCGAGCACGCGCAGCGTGGTGTTGGACCCGGGGTCGTTGGTGTACTCGCAGGTAGCGGCGAGCGGGTCGCGAAAGGCCACGCAGAACAAGTTGACGCAGATGGTCGCGTAGATGAACCCGTCGAACCATGGCTGCAGGAGGAGCGAGCGAGCCGCCAGCCGCGCCGGGTTGGTCGGCGAGAAGACGCCAAACGACGAGTACTTCATGTGCGGCTCGTCGACCTCCACGACTTCCGCCTCGAAGTTCGTCGTTGGCATCAGTTGTCCCTTCTTACCGTTAAGCTCAAGCTGGGCAGCTCTCTCCTCCTTCAACCGCAGCTGTTGCTTCGTTTTCGGACTAAGATTCGGAACCGCACCCCATCGCCACGGACTGGCACTCTCTGTTGACACAGGCCTGTCCTCTGGAGTGCTTCGGAGCTCGACGGTAAGCGCTGGGCCCGCGTTCATCGCGAGACCGATCTACTCACTGCAAGAAGTTTCGCTAACATGTTAGGAGTCAAGTCAACTCAAGTCAGCTTCAATAATTAAAAAAATTAGACTGTGAATGTGAATTTGACCCGTTTTACGTGTATTCATACATGCGGTCCTGGATCTTCGGACGAACATGGAGCCGTCTCCCCGTAGGTGCTCGTTTGCGAGAGCCCTTCAGCCGCTGCGCCTCCCTGCGTGCGCATTCCATCCTGCATTCGCCGAGTCACGAGGTGCCCAACGACGTCGACCCCGACACGGGACTGTGCGCCGGAGGCCAAGTGCGCATCGCCCACGCGCCAGGCAAGGGCTTGGGCGCCTTTGCGGAAGCACCACTGCCGGCTGCTGTTGCCCTCGGAAGCTACGCCGGAGAGGTGCTCACCATTGAGTCCATGCACATGCGCTATGGCAATGAGCGGCCCGGCGGCGACTGGCACAGCTGCTGGCTTGAGGAGCAGTGTCGCTTCCGCTCCGAGCGCTCTCGCCGCGGTGTCAGCACCACTGGAAGGTACATCTTCAAGTACGGCACTCACGCGAGTAGCGGGCTGTTGTTACTCATTGACGCTGAGGATCCGGACTTTGCCAACTGGACACGCTTCCTCAATCACTCGAGCAATCAGCCGAACCTCAAAGTGGAGAAAAGCCTGAGCGAGCGCAATGAGCCAGTGATCGGCTTCGTGACCGCGCGCGCCATCGAGATGGGTGAGGAGCTGCTCTTCGATTACGGGCCAAACTACTTTGGGGGGTCGCTGGATGCGCCAGTCGAGCAGGGAAGACAGGGGATCGACACAGGCGACATCGTTGATACACCCCGGTCGGGTACAGTGCTAAGTGGCAACATCTAGGGGCCGCATGTATAAGTAAGAACGGGTTGTCGTGCTCCGGTGCAACCAATTTCGCGCTTGATCACGTTGAACGGTTTTTCTCGGCCCCAGTGTTGCCCACATCGCACTTATACGATTCAAATGATTTAAATGAAAGGACTCGGCTGAGTTACCGCCCGCCCGACTAAGCAGTAAGCTCGCCCCTTCAGCGAACCAGAAGACCGGCCGCACTGCCCACTGGGCAGCACAGGGTTCTTCTCGTCTGGCACGGCGAGGGCGACGAGTTAGGCGACGAGTGTGCTTGCTCGGCTGTTTCCAACGTCTCCCGCGCCGGTCATGGTGTCGAGAGCGCATTAATGGCCAGCAGCTCGACGTCGTAGAGCAGACGTGCGTTCGGCGGCACGTTCCGTTTGGGCAGCCCCTTTGCGCCAAAGCCGAGCACGGGAGGCACGTCAAGAAGCCGGCGCTCACCCACACACATGCCCACGAGGCCAACGTCCCACGCGGGAGGAAACTGGCCCGCCGGCTGCTTGCCCAGCACAAACTGCAGCGAGTCGTCGCCGAAGCGGCCAGCAAGCTCCATGCCATCGAAGACGGTGCCGTCGGCCAACCGCCCCGTGTACCGTATCTCGACGAGGTCGCCACTTTGTGCGTTCCGCGTGCAGCGACTTTGCACCTCGAGCCGCCGTATGGAGAGCACCTGCTCGGGTTCGCCCAATGGGCCGCCGCCTGGCGCGACCCTGGTTGCGATGGGAGCCATGGCTTCTTCACGGTCTTTCGGCAGGTCGTTTAGCCGCTCGTTGAAGGCAAGCGCGTCCTTCAAGGTCACTTGCACCGGCCGCCCTTCGGCCTTGGCGCGCACGAGGCGTGCACTCACCTCCTTGGCGCTTTCGCGCTCGACATTGACGCCGTCGACTGCTACGACGATGTCGTCGATCTGTACCTTGCCAGTGCTCGCCGCCTGGCCGCCTGCGACCACGTTGGCGACCAGCACGCGACTCGAGCCCTCGCGCGTGCCGTACTCGAAGCCGACGCGAAGGTCCTTAAGCTCGAGACCGAGCGGCCGGCTGCTATCGAACTCGAGGCTGTACTCGTCAGACAATGAGAGCGTGCCCACACTCGGAGCGGCGCCCTGCGATGAGACGAGTGGCGCCGGCCGTGCTCGGTTCTCTGTGCTGTAGATCGACTCGACCGCCGCCTGCTGCTTCCGCCGACGCTCCCCTGCGCTCAGCGGCGGTGCCTCATCTGCAAAGCGAAGGCCACGGTTTGGATCCTGCTCGCGCACGGCGGCGTATGGATCGGTGAGCTGCTGCTGCTGCTGCGCGGCCACAAAGGCCTCAAAGCTCGGAGCAGACGCCGTAAGGCCGTCGGCGCGTGCGAGCTGACACGCAGGGAGGCTCCCAAAGGCGGTAGCCAGCGATAAGAGGCGGCGGCGCGTAATTTCGGGCGGCGCTTTCAGGGCGGCGGCGGCAGCGGCGACGAGCAGCAAAGAGCTTCGAGCCAGCATTCGTCGATCGCGTGTGGTGTGAAGAGCCGAACGTGAAGCCGGGTCAAGAAAGGGTGATCCCCGTCTTCGAGTGTGATTCGGGGACGAGCACGGAGCGTGTGTTCCAGCACTTTGGCATGCTCTTCTGTGGGACAGGCTAACGACAATTTGACATCATCGCCTGGCTAATTACGAATCGACGGAAACCCCTGCCGCTCTAGAGCCACCTCCGAGTTCTAGGCACGCGGATCGAGTTCTTGTTTGAGCTGTTCGATCCTGATCCGTTCCTCGATCTTCTGCACCGCGGCCGTGTCGCCCCTCGCTCGCGCCAAATCTAGCACCTTGAGGAGCATTCCCGGAGGCGCAGCGTTTGCGTTGAGCCGCTTGGCGATCGGTTGTGGGTCCGGCGCTCGCTCATCGACGGACCGCCCGAAGAATGACCTAATGTCCATAGCAGACTCACTCAGCCCCTGGGGCGGCGATCCTGTCGAGTCGGCTGGCAAACCAGCCATCCTCTTCGCAATCGCGGTGCGCTGTTCAATCGCATCCAGTGCAGTGAAGCTGTTTGGGTAGCGCGCATCGGTCAAGGTGCGAGAAATGGCGTGCTCGTCGAGTAGCGCTGCCTCGGCCAATATGGGCACACGGTACCGCATCGACAGTGCCACCGCCTCGAACATGCTGGGGCAGGGCACACCCTCACTCTCTGCATCTTGCAAGCAAAGAATGGCCGCGTTGAGAGTGCTCACAATCACATGGCGCAGCCTAGAATTCGAGCCGACGCGCTGTTCCAGCAGCTCGGGTGGAAAGGCCGGCCCACCCAGGTCGATGCCTTGCAGCAGCTGCAACAGCGTAAGCGCCTCCTGAGTGCCAGATCTTACCCGATCCTCGGCAACAACCAGCGGTAGAAGCCGCTCGCGAGGTCGATCCATGAGCAACGCGACGAAGCCATTCTTAGAGACGCTCAGCGCGTGAATGCTGCAAGGCACGATTACAGCTGATGCTGAATGGAGCAGCACGATGCCGACGAAGAGATGCAATGGAGAGCACGCGACGCCCATTTTTAAAGGCAAAAAGTCCGCTGTGAAGAGTGGATTCTCGTAGACTGTCTCAACTCAAGCCCCTCCATGAACGATTGCGGAAAGTCGTATAATTTTTCGACGAAACGAGAAACAAATGAGTGGCGCGGATCGTGGCAGACCCTCCACGACCCGTCACGAGGCGGACCTGTCAGAATCGCGGGCATCGACGTCGGCAGTTACGTCCGCACCCTCGTGCACCTTCGATCCGTGCGAGCTCTCGCCCATGACTGAGTGGCGTGAGCTCTCTGATGGCGGCTACTCGGAGGTGTACAAGGCCAAGCTGCTTGGCGTGACAGTGGCAGTCAAGGCGGCGACGGGCCGCAAGAAGACAAGCGGTGAGTCGCTCCTGCGCGAGATCCGCTATCTCCAGCTGTGCGGCGCGCACCCGAACATCGTACAGCCGTACGGCGCTTTTGTCGAGGAAGGCCGCATCCACCTCGTCCTCGAGTACGCGCGGCACTGTCTGCGCACGGACCGCGTGGCGCGCTCGTGCGACCCGATCGTGGTGATGGCGGGCGTAGCGCGCGCGCTCGTGCGCATTCACTCGCTCGGCATCGTCCACCGGGACATCAAGTCGCGCAACGTCATGGTGGCCGTGGACAACCGCGCTTTGCTCATCGACTTCGGGCTCGCGTGCGACGTGGAGCGCGACGGCGAGGAGTGGCTGAGTCGCACGGTGGGCACCAAAAAGTACCGCCCCCCCGAAATGCGCGACGGCCGGCGCGCGCACTGCTCCTTGGACGTCTACTGCTTCGGGTTGGTACTTGAGAAGCTCGTACGCCAGCGGCGTGACCGCACCTCCTCAGATGACTCGCACGCGCGCTCGCACCGCGACCTACCTAGGAAAGACGCGGATTCGGGGCGGCACGAGCGGCACGACTGTCGGCTGTTGACCGACCTCGCCAGGCAGTGCACTAGCGAACGCCCACACGAGCGTCCGACGGCCTGGACGCTGCTGCAGAGGCTGCAGAGGCACTGTGGGGAGAGTGTAAGCCGTTGCGACTCGGCGCGTGAACGCGTGCCGCTTCACGATGCGCTGCACGCGTGCCGCGAGCGCGAGCGCTCCGCGAGCGCTATCGCCAAGCAGAGCGGCAGCGCCGAAGACGAGCAGCGCGAGCGCAAGCGCCGACGCCTTGACGATGGTCGGATCAGTGGGATGCGAGTGGCTGATGGAGGCAGCGAGATCGACAAGGAAGAGTAACTAGTGCTGCTGAGAGGAGGCGGCTCACGACGACGCATCTTGGTCGAGCGGGGCCTCAGGGAAGAAGTGCCATTTCACGGCCCGCGTGCCGCCTGCGGGAACAAAAGAAACGGAATGCGTGCATGTCCAATGGTTCGTTGCGTACACGTCGGTGACGATGGCCGCCGCTACCGCGACGACGGTCTCGACATCGTGCATGGCACGTCTGTGTGTGGCATGATTGTCGGGAGATCACCATCTTTAGGGTAACCGTACCTGATTAGTGAAACCCCTCCCCTAATGGGATGTCAAGAAGTCTCGCGTGGCGCGCGCGGCGCCCCGGCCCGCCGCGCACCGGCCCGCACCTCGTCCGTTTCTAACGTCGTTCGGTTGCGATGAAATTCGTGTTCATTGACGTTAGTCACTTTTAGAGCCGATCGCGTCGCGATAGAGGGACGCATTTCCGCGCAGCCGAACGCGATGACAGCCGGCATGCCGGATGCAGGGTGAGGATGTGGGATAGAATTGGGCTACTCGGGGATGAAGGCGGCCGCAACGTCTGACCCTAGGAAGCGGTCGACGAGTGCCAGCGTGCCCCGCGGCTGCCCGCCCGCTGCCACGCGGTGCCTCCCGAGCACTGTCTCAGGCTCGAGGGGCCACTGGGTGATGTCGTCGTCCCACGCCCTCCTGCAATGGTCGGGCGGCGGTGCGGGCGGCATGTCCGACTTGATCGGTACTTCGGAGGCCCATCCGCCGTCGGTCGCCTTCCACATCGCAGCTATCGGCTCGCGCAGCTCCGTGTGCGCCTCGCACTGCTTGACGACCTGCGGCGAGAAGCCCCCTAGAGGTACTGCGACCCCTGTCGGCGCCTTGGCGGGGGTGCCATCCCGTTGTCGGCTGACCTTCCACTCAGTCGGTGGCAGCCATGGCCGCGCGACCGAGCCGCGTCGGTACGTCGGCTGAGCCTCCGCTCGAAGGGTGTGCCGCGTCAGCGGCAGCGACCGCTCGTCGCAAGGGCCGCCACGGCATGTTTTGGGTGCCGGCGGAGGGCGGTTGAGGCTGCCACCGCCGATTGCGCGAGAGCGAGGCCAAGCGGCTGGTGGCGGACTGGCAGTGTCACGTGGCATGGTCGGCCTGGCTGCGGCGCGAAGGTGAGCCGGCGGATCTTCGAGAATGCGAGGCCCGCGGCGGGTGGGCGCAACACCTCCATTGCGCAGCCACGGTCGGTCTGGTTCTTTCTCGGGTGGCGGGCCGAAATTAAATGGTCGTGTTCCGGGCCATCGGTCAAGGGCCTCACGCGTGGAAGGGAAGAAGACGGAGGCCGCCATATTGTCCGGGTAGCGCAGAAAGCTGGTTCCGACTCGTCTCCGCCATTTTCCAAGTCGCGGCGGCAAAGCGGCTATGAAGAGACGATTTCTGTCTCTTTCACGATCCTTGTGAAAGACGAGAGAGTATTCGCAGTTGACAACGAATTCGAGAAAACTCGTAAAACGGTGGTTACCCGCGTTGAACTGTTATGCTCGCAATGGGAGCCGACGCCATTGGCGCGCAGCCCAAGGGTTTGACGCTGTCGGTGCGAGCGCCCGCCGCCAAGCGCGGCTCATGCGCTCCACGCCACTCACCGCGAGTCTCCCACCGCCGCTCGTGTGCAGGAGGCGTTCACGCGCACATTTGATGTCTTCCCGTACGAGCAGCCAACATTTGCGGGCTCCTCGCAGACGCAGACGATGGGCGCCTCTTTTCCGAAGCGCTCGGGGGCGACGACGGGCAGCACCTACGGCTTCGGTTCCGCGACGCTCCGCTTCCAGAACGAGATGTACGGCTCGCACCTCTCTTACGGCAAGGCCAACAAGGCCGTCATTGAGCTCAGCGACTCGATCGAAGCTCGCGTCGTGCCCGGCACCGTCAACACGCTCGCGGCGGTGGCGCCGTCGCGCGATCTGCCCGATTACGCGTCCAATTTCAAGTGCGAGCCCGGCCACACCTTTGCCAAAACTGTCTCGCGCGATGCGCCGCCTGGCGAGGACGGCAAGCCTCGCTTCTGGGTGCAGCCAAAGGATACGGGCGGCCTCTTCCCGGACGGCAACGGTGTGCCTGCGCCCTTCATCATGGAGGCGCCGCGCGGCGCGGGCCCACCTACGCAGCGGCACCATGCGCCCACGCAGCTCCTCACGCCCGCGGAGCGGCGCGAGGCACTCGTGTTCGACAAGTGCCATGAGCGCGCACGCGCCACGCTGCGCAAGGCGCAGCAGGATGCGTGCAACCTGACGTATACGATGCAGAAGCGGTATCCGCACGGCGTGATGGGGCTCGAGGGCCCCGGCTGCCCCGACTCCATCATCTACAAAGCCGAGCGCGAGAGGCGAGAGGTCAAGGCCATCAAGGACTTCAACAACGCCGTCACGCGCTTCGAAAACCTTGCCGAGCGGCGCGACACACAGCTCGATTACCAGCTGCTTACACACGACTCCCACTCGACGGCCGTGGACAAGATGTTTACACATAAGGCTTCCTCGGCGCTGGGCATCCGCGGCGAACCCACCATCAGCGACCCGTCCTCTTCGTACAACTTGCGGCCGAGTGAGAATGGGATCCGGGATTTGCCCTTCCGATCGAACCAGGAGCAGCGGCTGCGAGAGATGAACCCGGCGCGCACGGAGCGGCTGCACAACATCGGCACGCGGGGCAAGCCGTACGACATCATCAGCGGCGTCGCGCTCCCAGTGCGCCCCACCGCCGCAGACTCGACGATGTTCGAGCACGACCGACGCGCGCACCCATCCAACCTGGCCGTGCCGCACGAGGGCGTGTTTGGCGGCTTCTCGACGACGGCACGCACCCGCGGCTTCACCGCGCCCACACTCAGCGGCCCCATCCCCGACGCCCACCAGAGTACGTGGCAGCCGCCCTCGCCCACGAGGGCGGGATCGAAGGTCTACATGAGCTGATCCCGAAAGCGCGTCTGCCGCGGCCCTCTGACCGCGACTTTCTCAGTCGCCGCGCATGCAAGTGCTCACCACAGCGCCTCGAAGTTCTCAATTCGCCGTGCGTCCTGGGTCGCGCTCGCCGCTCGCATGCCGTGCTCGGCGATAGGAGTGCGCTCGAGTGCGCGCAACTCGCACCTAGGGGTGTTGTGGTCCCCCCCCGCGGGAGAGAAGTTGTGGAGTTCGTCTCACGCGCACGCGCCATTTCCGTATACGGGTACAGGCTACAGGTTTGGTGCACGCTGATCGCTTTCTGCATTCTGGCTTTTTCTGGCGGGGCGAACTCCATCTCGAGCCGGCGCTCGCCCGGGCCAGGACGCACGAGGCACGAGCGAGCGCCGACAGGCTTAAAACACAATTTACAGGGGCTAAGCACACTACGACACTAGCACACGACAAGCGCGCCGACGAGGATCGCGACGTGCGCATTCCGAACGATGTCGATGCGTGTTGATGATCACCCATACGCCATAGAGCGGACGGATAGACGCGACCGACGCTCACACACGTCGGTCGACACGCGATCGCCGGCGCTTTCGTGACCGAGACGCGTATACCCTCGATGCCGGGCGTAGCCACCACGGATCGGCGCGGGCGCCCGGGCCGGGGCCGGTCGTAGCGTCGCCACCCCCCCTGCGCCACCCGCGCCGTGCGCGCCCCGCAAAACTAAGCAAAACTAATACGTCGCGCACACACCCGGTGTCCGGTTGCCCGGTGTCTTCTCA
>Ga0209550_10002498_pt1 | contig 17641 bp, 14 predicted proteins | sample LauGreSuBDMM15SN_2_FD_187567 | JGI IMG/M metagenome (GOLD analysis project Ga0209550, IMG submission 187567) | Freshwater lake microbial communities from Lake Michigan, USA - Su13.BD.MM15.SN (SPAdes) (version 5) | ecosystem: Environmental > Aquatic > Freshwater > Lake | place: Lake Michigan...
CACACCGATCGCCTCATGGGGCAGGGCGTGTGTGCTCATACGTACACGACCACCTTGCTGCGAACGATAAATACCAGGCAAACCATTAGCCGCGAGCAACCCACCCCACGTACTGTTGGCCAGAATCATGTATTCCGCGACCAATCGATCCAGTGGTGCGTTGCGCATGCGCGGCACAATCCGCACGGGTGTGTCGGGGTTGTCTGGATCGCCATCGACATAAAAGCTGTATTCCACCCGATTGTTACTCTCTGTCTTGCCACGAACCATATCGCGCTGTTTGCTCAGAGATAGTGCGAGCGCCCAGAGCGGACGAATCCAATCGTTGTAGGGCAACGCAATCGACGGGTCAGCCAGTGCCTCTTCAGTGATGTCTTGGTCCAGCGCATGATGGCGAAGATTCTCTCGCACAGCGACTCGCTCGATCTTGCTTTCGTGCGAAAGGATTTCGCCAGTGTCTGGGTTTGCTGTGACGTAAAGAGATACAGCAGGTGTAGGACGTCCCGCATCGAGTGAGTAGGCCGCAATGACGCAGTCTGGTTGCATCGGGATCTTATCGCCCGGCATGTAGACCGTCGACATTCGCGCACGGGCTAATTTGTCTAAGGCACTGTCGCGCGTGACCGATAGGCCCGGCGCTGCAATATGGATGCCGACTTGAATGTTGCCATCGGGCAGCACGCTAACTGACAAGGCGTCATCAATTTCTGTCGTGGTGATATCGTCAACTGAATAGGCCACCACATCGGCAAGAGGGAGCTCACGCTCAAAAGAGGGCAAGGCTTCGGGGGCAAATGCGATTCCGCGGGGGAAGTGGGTCGCAATAAAGCGACCCTTGTGTAGCGCCAGCGGGTGCGGCCAAGCACCAAGTTCTAGTAGCACCCGTTCAGGCGGTTTTTGTAGGCTGGCAGCAGCCGTATCCAAGGCTTTCCAGGCCTGAGAGTTTTTGTCTGGTCGTGTGATCAGCGTCATCGCTGAGTCAGCGATAGCTTGTGGCAGCCGGCCTGCAATCATTTCATCGGCCCACGCGGACATTTCAGCGACTTGCCGTTGTTTTTTTTCTTGCGCTGCGAGTGCCGCAGTAAGGACCTCTGGCGGCGCAGGACGGAAGCGGCCTCGACCGCGACGATGAAAATAAATTGGTGCGCTGTGTAGGCGTAGGAGCAGCGTAGTTTTTTCGAGCGTGTTGACCGGATGACCGAAGTAGTCGATTCCGAGCGTCTCAATATCGAATTCGTCCTGGGGTGCGCACTCCCACAAAAACTGGAGCTCAATTTCTTCTGAGAGTCTTTGTGCTTCGGGCATCAAGATATCGGGCGTCGGGCTTGCAAACGTAAACAAACAATTGGCACGCTTGATTTTGCTGCGTTTACCGGATTCAGACTCAACCTGCAGGGCAGCCTCAGACTCGGACATAATATGCCCGGTCTTAAACATCCCCTCTTCTTCAAACAAAACGTACATACGATATCCGGTGATTCAGTTTGCTGTCCGGCTTACTGCTTGCCGGATAGTGCGTCGAGCAGGCGGGCGTGTACACCCGCGAAGCTGCCGTTACTCATGACTAGGATGTGATCGTTTGGCTGCGCTGCCTGCGCGACGGCCTCGACTAGCGAATCGATCTCATGGTGCGCTTGCATACGTGTCCCGAGAGATGCAAGCACTTCTGCCGGATCCCAACCCAGGGCTTGTTTGCCGTCACGCTGACCAAAACAAAACACGAGGTCGGCGGGCTTAAGCGCTTGCGGCAGCCGAGCCGCCATCGTGCCAAGCTTCATTGTGTTGGAGCGCGGTTCTAGAACCGCGAGAATCCGCTGGGATCCTACTTGTGCGCGGAGCCCATCGAGCGTTGTACGAATCGCCGTGGGGTGATGCGCGAAATCGTCATAGACCGTGACGCCGCGAACGGTACCGCGCACTTCCATGCGACGTTTTACACCGGCAAACGCAGAGAGTGCCTCGACGCTTGTGCGCGCATCCACGCCAACATGCGCTGCCGCCGCGATCGCGACTAGCGCGTTGTTGCGATTATGTGCGCCTGTTAGCGTCCATTGGACGATGCCATAAGAGGTGTGACCTCGCTTGACCTCAAAGGATAACGGACTGCTCTCAATCGTGTGCCAGCCTGAGACCTCGCCTGTGCGGACGAGTTCGGCCCAGCAGCCTCGGGCGAGTACGCGGTCAAGTGCCTCTTCTCCGGTGGGCGCAATGACTTGACCCGAGCGCGCAATGGTGCGCACGAGATGATGGAACTGCGTTTCGATGGCCGCGAGATCCGGAAAGATATCAGCGTGGTCGTATTCCAGATTGTTCAGAATGGCTGTCTTGGGCCGATAGTGGACAAACTTTGAGCGCTTGTCGAAAAAAGCCGTGTCGTATTCGTCCGCTTCAATGACAAAAAGAGGTTGCGCGGGGTCGTATCGGCCTGAAACGGCTAGACCGGGAGCAACGCCACCAATTAAAAAGTTAGGTTGTTTGCCCGCGCAGTGCAGAACCCATGCCAGCATCGAGCTAGTGGTTGTCTTGCCATGAGTACCTGCGACCGCAAGAACATGCTGGCCTTGTAAAACATGCTCGCCAAGCCATTGCGGGCCTGAGGTGTACGGCAGGCCCGCATCCAGAATGGCTTCCATTAAGGGGTTACCTCGGGTGACGACATTGCCAATCACAAAGAGGTCAGGCCTAAGCGCGAGTTGATCTGCCTCAAAGCCTTCAATGAGCGCGATACCTTGCTCCTCGAGCTGGGTGCTCATGGGAGGGTAGACGCCTGCGTCGCAACCTGTGACGCGATGACCGGCCGCGCGCGCGATAAGCGCCAGGCTGCCCATAAACGTGCCGCAGATTCCCAAAATATGCAGATGCATGACTAATCTCCTGTGCGCATTGTAGAGGGAGAGTGCCTAGCGTTTGAGGTCATTCCTGTCTCGGCATCCATTCGATCTGACGCTATGATGTGGCTTATGAAACGAAGAACAATTCTGTTTGGTGCGGGCGGTCTGGCTGCGATGCTTGGTACTGCCTGGTTTGCCTGGAAATCGTCATCGAGTCGAGCACCAGCTGCTAACCGGGCGATCGGGGTGCAGGTGCCGAGCGACAGTTCGGCCAAGGCGGATCCAGGCGCGTTTTATGGCGCGAGTCTGCCAGACCTAGACGGGAGGCCCTTCGCGCTGCGTGAGTACTTAGGCCGTCCGACGGTCGTGAATTTTTGGGCAACCTGGTGTGCGCCCTGCGTCCAAGAGATGCCTTATCTCGACGCCATTGCAAAAAACTCACCAAAACTTGGCTTTGTTGGGATCGGTATTGATACAGAGTCTAATATCAAGCAATTTATGGCTAAAATACCAGTATCTTACAAACTGCTTGTTGCAGGCCATGCCGGAATTGCAATGGTCAGAGCCCTCGGAAATGCAGCAGGTGGCCTACCTTTTACCGTTCTTTTAAGCGAAGATGGCACTATATTCGACACAATTTTGGGTCAGGTAGAGCCTGAAGATTTGCAACGTCGAATCAGTAAACTAATAGTAAATTCGAAGACGTAGATAGACAAATCGCGGGTTTTAGCCTATAAATGAGCACCGCTTGACTGTCTTTGTTGTCGCATTCTGTGGCAAACGAAACACCCTGTGCTTGGGCGACCTCTCATGGCAAAAAAAATTCTCGTTTTGAACGGTCCCAACCTGAATCTACTCGGGCTGCGTGAGCCCAGTGTTTATGGTCACACCACACTCGCCCAGATCGATGCAAGGCTTCGGGGTCTCGCTAAAGAGCTAGGAGTGGAGCTGTCCACCTACCAGAGCAATCACGAGGGTGAGCTGGTTGATCGCATTCAGTCAGCCCGGACCGACGGCACCGACTTCATCATGATGAATGCTGGCGCCTATACCCATACGAGTGTCGCGATCCGAGATGCATTGGCGGCAGTCAAGATTTCCTTTATTGAGGTGCACCTCTCTAACGTTTACAAGCGTGAAGAATTTCGGCACCACTCGTTCTTATCGGATCTTGCAGTCGGCGTCATTGCCGGATTAGGTCCTGATGGCTATGAGGCGGCGCTGCGCTTTGCGGTCAACTACCAGACGGCTGCTTAACGGCTCGGCAAACTTGGCCGACCACCCCCATATTTAACAGCACTATACGGAATTACTATGGATTTGCGAAAACTAAAAACTTTGATTGATCTCGTCGCGGAGTCAGGCATTGCCGAGCTCGAAATCACCGAAGGGGAGGGCAAGGTTAGGATTGTTAAGTTTTCACAAGCGGTGCAGCCCGTTGCCTACGCACCACCCGCTGCGTATGCGCCAGCACCTGTTGCGGGTGGTGAAGCTGCTGCCGCACCCGCTGCCGCACCGGTTGTGCAGGGGCACACGGTCAAGGCACCGATGGTGGGGACGTTCTATCGCGCATCCAATCCTGCTGCGCCGGTATTTGTAGAGGTTGGTCAGACAGTGAAAGAGGGCGAGCCTCTCTGCATTATTGAAGCGATGAAGTTGCTTAATGAAATCGAAGCGGATAAATCTGGTGTCATTAAAGAGATTCTCGTGCAAAACGGTGAGCCCGTTGAATACGGTCAACCCTTGTTTGTGATTGTCTGACATGTTTGACAAGATTCTGATCGCTAACCGTGGCGAGATCGCGCTGCGTATTCAGCGCGCCTGCCGCGAGATGGGTATCAAAACTGTCGTGGTGCACTCCGAGGCAGATCGCGATGCTAAGTATGTCCGTTTAGCTGATGAGTCCGTGTGCATCGGACCACCCGCTTCACGCGATAGCTATCTGAATATGCCCGCCATTATTGCGGCGGCTGAAGTGACAGACTCCGAGGCGATCCACCCTGGCTATGGTTTTCTGTCTGAGAACGCAGATTTCGCAGATCGCGTCGAGAAAAGTGGCTTTGTGTTTATTGGGCCACGCCCGGAGTCGATCCGTTTGATGGGCGATAAAGTCAGCGCCAAGAACGCCATGATTGAAGCGGGCGTGCCGGTTGTGCCTGGCTCGCCTGGCGCCTTGCCCGACGATCAGCAAGAAATTCTGCGTATCGCACGCGACGTGGGTTATCCGGTCATTATCAAGGCCGCGGGAGGCGGTGGTGGACGCGGTATGCGCGTGGTGCACACGGAAGCTGCCTTGTTAAGTTCTGTGGTGATGACCAAGTCGGAAGCAGGTGCAGCGTTCAATAACCCCGAAGTCTATCTAGAAAAATTCCTAGAGAATCCTCGTCACATCGAAATCCAAGTGCTAGCGGATGGTGGACGCAATGCGGTGTGGCTCGGTGAGCGAGATTGCTCCATGCAGCGTCGGCATCAAAAAGTGATTGAAGAAGCTCCAGCGACCGGCGTAGATCGGAAGTTGATTGAGCGGATCGGTGAGCGCTGCGCAGAGGCATGCCGCAAGATTGAATACCGAGGCGCGGGAACCTTTGAGTTCTTGTATGAAAACGGCGAGTTTTATTTCATTGAAATGAACACGCGGATTCAGGTCGAACATCCCGTGACGGAATTAATTACGGGCATTGATTTGGTGCAACAGCAAATACGTGTGGCCGCTGGCGAAAAATTTAGCTTGCGACAAAAAGACATCGTGTTCAAGGGCCATGCCATTGAATGCCGGATCAACGCAGAGGATCCGTTCACCTTTGTGCCAAGTCCCGGGCGCATCACAAACTGGCACACGCCGGGTGGGCCAGGTGTGCGCATCGATTCGCATGCATTCAATGGCTACTTCGTGCCCCCATACTACGACTCGATGATTGCTAAGGTTATTACCTATGGTGATACGCGTGAGCAAGCGCTTGCACGTATGTCTATCGCGCTTTCAGAGATGGTGGTTGAAGGCATTAAAACGAACATCGCTCTACACCGTGAGTTAATGGTGGACGGTCGTTTTGTTGAAGGCGGCACGAGCATTCATTATCTCGAACATAAGCTTGCCGAGCGTCCTTGAGCGCTCTGCTGAGCTGTCTGGCCGGGCCGCTTAGCCCGGTTCACGGAAACTGTGATGCGTGAATTGGTATTGTTATGTCCCGGATCTCTGGCTGAGCCGCTGTCCGACGCGCTTCTTGAGGCGGGTGCCTTATCCGTTTCCGTGGAGGATGCGGATCTTGATACCGATAATGAACAACCTCTGTTTGGCGAGCCAGGCAGTGAGCCAAATACGCAAGCCTGGGCGCGCAATCGCTTGATTGTGCTCCTCGCCGACGGTGCGGATCCCGCGCAGTTGCTGCTCATGGCGCAACAAGACTTAGTATCGACAAAAGAGTTGCCGTGGCATTTGCGAGACGTACCCGATGCTGACTGGGTAAGACTGACGCAGTCGCAGTTTGGCCCTATTCAGGTTGGTGAGCGTATTTTGATCGTACCGAGTTGGCATGCGGATCAAATGCCTACAACCCCCGAGCCAGGCTGCATCGCGATTCAACTAGATCCCGGCTTGGCATTCGGCACAGGCAGTCACCCCACAACGCATGTGTGCCTGGAATGGTTAGCTACCGACTTGCCACAGGCGGCGACCGTATTGGATTATGGATGTGGCTCAGGTATTCTGGCGATTGCTGCCGCGATGCTCGGTGCGGGGGCTGTGACTGGGGTGGACATTGATGACCAGGCCGTAGAAGCCACGCGCGACAATGCGATCGCTAATGGCGTTACGATTCAGGCAATGCTGCCAGACGGCTTGACCGAAGGGCAATTCGATGTGGTAGTTGCTAATATTCTGTCGAATCCGCTCAAGGTACTTGCACCCATGCTCAGTGGCCGCGTGCGTTCAGGCGGCAGTTTGGTGTTGTCAGGGGTGCTTGAACGACAAGCGCAAGAGGTTGCTCAGGCGTATGCGCCGTGGTTGCCTCTGACCGTTTGGCAAGCGCGTGATGGTTGGGTGTGTTTGGCGGGCATCAAGCCCTAGGGTAGATCGATGAGTCTCGTAACGCGTTGTCCAAAATGTCAAAGCGATTTTGTCGTGTCGCTCGAGCAGTTGCGCGCGCACGAGGGTTTGGTGCGTTGCGGCCAATGTAAACATATCTTTGATGGTGAGGCGGCTCTTCTGAGCGATCTTCCGACTCTCACGAGCTTGGTAAGCACCCCGAGCGCAGCAGCCCAGCCTACAACACAACCTGCAGTGCTGCGTCACCGTGAACGCCAGGCCTCCGATACGGCTCCGTTCATTTCTGATCCTATGTTGATTGATCGACCTGAGCCTTCGGCGCCAGAGCGCGCCGAACCTACGATTAGTGTTCAAGGCGAGGCACGATTACGCGGGGATGTCAGTACGGTAGGACGGACGCAGCCAGAGTTTCTCTCGGATCATGAAGATACCAGCGGACTTAAAACCTTGATTTGGAGTTTCGCCAGTTTTTTTGCCTTGATTGCTGTGCTGACTCAGCTCGCGTATGTGTACCGTAATGATTTGGCCACAAGTATTCCGAGTCTAAAGCCAGCATTAACCACCCTATGTGAATCGTTTAAATGTGAGGTGAGCTTGGTCCGGCACCTTGATCGCATCACGATAGATGGCTCCTCACTCGAGCGACCCAGTGAACCGCAGATCGAAGGGCGCGCTGCTGTGATGACGCTGGCATTTTCAATGCGTAATCGGCTCACCCAGCCTCAGCCTTGGCCGCACTTGTTGGTCGAGCTTAAAGATGCATCGAACACGCCAGTGGTTCGCAAGCGTCTGAGCCCTGTGGACTATTTACCGCCTCAATTTAAAGATAAACCATTCCAGCCAAACCAAGAGCTCAACTTGCGCTTGCCGATCGAGGTCACTGGTTTGCAAATTACCGGATTTCAACTTACTCGTTATTTTCCTTGAGGCCCACGCATGACATCGCCTGTACTAATTTGTGGTTCCGTTGCATTCGACACGATCGCTGTTTTTGAAGGCCGTTTTAAAGAGCATATCCTCCCGGATCGGATTCATGCGTTGAGTGTGTCATTCTTGGTGCCCCGCATGCGCCGCGAATTCGGCGGGTGTGCTGGCAATATTGCCTATAACCTGCAGCTCTTGGGGGGCAAGCCTATCCCCGTTGCAACGGTAGGTGAAGATGCGAGTGACTACTTGCAGCGGTTTGAGCAACTGGGCATTGATATCAGCCTGTTGCAAAGTCTGCCGGGTACGTTGACTGCGCAGTGCTTCATTACGACCGATCTGGATGACAATCAGATTAGTGCGTTTCATCCTGGTGCGATGGAGCGCTCAGCCGAGAACGACCTAACAGGGCGGTCCGCTGCGTGGGCGATTGTTGCGCCCGACTCAAAAGTTGGTATGGTCACGCACGCCAAGCGTTTGCATGCTCAGGGAACACCCTTTATTTTTGATTTAGGTCAGGCGATGCCACTTTATGATGGCAAAGATATTCTCGAGATGTTGGCGCTGGCCCAAGCGATGACTGTCAACGATTACGAGGCGAGTATTGTTGAGCAACGCACTGGCAAGTCTATTGAGCAACTCGCCCAAGGGCTCAAGGCCGTTGTGGTGACGCGTGGAGCGAATGGTGCGACCCTCTATACCGAGGGCCATCAGCATCACATTGATCCAGTCACTCCCACTGGCGTGGTAGATCCAACGGGCTGTGGTGATGCCCACCGTGGTGGACTCCTGTATGGCTTGACGCTTGGTTGGTCCTGGCAGGATGCCTGTAAACTGGGTAACTTGATGGGTTCAATCAAAATCGCTTCGCGTGGGCCGCAAAACCACGCACCAACTCGTGCTGAAATCGATACACAGTTTCATGCCCAGTATGGCTTACGCTTGCCTGCCTAAGGCCGTTTAACAGGAGTCACTGAAATGCGAATGTTTTTTTCCACTGAAGCATGCTTGGGTCGTTTGACCCTAGCGAGCTTGGCACTCTCAGCCGTCGTGCTGGTGTCTGGTTGTGCAAAGCCCTCAGCCTCAGCCAATGTGTACACCTACAATCAAGCGCAACGCGATCAAGTGATGCGTAACGGTACGGTGGTGAATGTTCGTCCGATTACGATCCAGAAAGAAGGTACCTCTGGCGCTGGAGTGGTAGCCGGTGGCGCAGCGGGCGGTGTATTGGGAAGCACGATAGGCGGGGGAACAGGCCGTACTCTCGCAATCCTTGGTGGCGCCGTACTAGGTGCGCTGGCTGGTGACGCAGTAGAGGAGTACGTCGGAAAGAAAGACGGTCTGGAAATCACCGTCAAACTTGATAACGGTGAGACGCGAGTCATTGCCCAAGAGGCGGATATGCCCATTATGCTCAACCAGCGTGTACAAGTGATTAGTGGCGCTGGGCCAACGCGTGTTGTGCCTGCAGCCCAAAAATAATTAGACCCCGTCACATATCGGCGCTTTATTAGAGTGCTGTTGTGGGGGGGGACGCCACACACACGGCGATCGGATTGCTTTGATCGAACATCACGGCACGTTGCGGAAAAGGCAGTTCGATCCCCGCTTGTGCGAACTCCTCAAGAATGCTGATGCGCAAGCCACTCAGTATCTGTCCCGGCTGAATGCCCGCCTGTAATCTGATCCAAAACTGCAAATTAAAGACTAAGCCGTTATCACCGAAGTCTTCCAGTGTGATGATTGGCGCCGGAACTTGCTTGACTTGCGGGTGATCAGCGCTGACCATTGCAAGGATGCGTTGTACCTCTTGAACACTGGACTTATACGACACGGTCACACGGACATCCCTGCGTGCATCACGGTGCGAGTAGGTCCAGTTCACCAGTTTTTGTTCAACTAAAACGCTGTTGGGAATCAAGGCGTCATTACCCTGTACGCCTTGGATGGTTGAGAATCGAATGCCAATCGAGGTGACCGTACCCAAAATACCGTCGATCTCGACCAAATCGCCTATACGGATTGGTTTTTCAATCAGCAGCATGAACCCGCTGATCAGGTTTTTCAGAAGGTTTTGTGTACCGAAACCAACGCCGATGGCAAGTGCTCCGCCAAAAAACGCGAAGGCACTCAACGGGATTTCAACGATGTTGAAGGCGGTCAGAATCAGGGAGAAAGCTGCTGCTAAGGTCAGCCAGCGCCCTAATACGACTGACTTGCTCGCACCCAGATTTGCCTTGTTGACTGCGAGCGCGAGTGTGCGCCGAATTAAACCTGAAATCAGCATAAAGCCGATAATCAGGATAGCCATTGCGCCGACAGTCTTGCCGACGGTTACGCTACGTTGGGTCTTGATCTCGCGTCCATCGACCATAATATTGTCATCGACTGCGAAAATCTCAAATTGCCAAACATTTTTGGCAATTTCAATGATGCCAGCTTTGAGGCCACTGAAGCGTTGCGCAAAGGTTTGATTGAGTTGCGCTTGCGCGATCTCTGAGCCAGTAATTTCCAGGTACTGTCGGGCACGCTCAAAGAGCGCGTAGAGGCCTCGCATGTTGTCTATCTGCTCAGCGAGGGGTGCAAGCATTTCTGACAAAAATGCTTTTTCAGCGCTTGTCGGTGCTTGTCGTAATTGCTCGTTGAGTGCCAGAGTTGATTGCGATTTTTCGGCGATCAGTTGGTTCAGGTAGTTCAGCCCTAAATTGAGCTGGCGCACTAAGTCCTCATGTTTGGACTTCAGCCCGGCAAGTTGTTGGCTGTTGTCGACGTTCGCGTAAAGATCTCGACGAATTTCCCAGATTTGAATCATCAATGAATCAAGCTCGATTTGTGCGCGATACCGTTCGCGTTCAGTTCGCGCGGCCTGGACTCGGCGGTCTGCCAAGAGTTGAGCATTGCGAGCGGCAGCGCGTGCCTCCGGCGTTACCGTGGCAGTTTGGTCTAGCGCATCGGATTTTGCTTTGGCTGTCGCCGCCAGATCAAGTGTGCGATTAATGCGCAGACTTGCTTGCTGCTCCTGCGCTCTGAGGCCGTCAATGCGTTTTTGGAGATCCGCTTTGATTTTTTGGAAATCCTGCTCAGTGAAGGCAAAACGATTGTTATAAAAATCTTTAGTGATCTTTAAGGCCGCTAGGCCGATCGCACCTGTTACCTGCTCGATATGGATGGTGTCTCTATCAATTGAAGCGTTCGCTAAATATAAATTGTTACGATCAAGGCGTCGCTGTAGTGTTTCGCCGGTACGCTGTGCATCAGCACTCGCACTCGACTGCCGCAGCTCAATTTCCATCTGACTGCGTGACTTGCGCAGATCTGCAATCAAATCATTGAGAAGATTGCTGCGTTGCTTGAGATACTGCAATTGAAATTGCAGTCGCTGGATGCTTAACTGCAGGTCGTCCGCAACAGAAAGTGACCAAGGAGCGGATCCTGTGGGGGCGCGCCAGTTTTCTTTATCTTTACGTGCGGTCTCAAGGTTTGTGGTGACGCGTCGTAAATTCTTGAGGTTATCGACGATTTGGCTATAGGCCTCTTGCATAGCACGCAAGTGATTGAGTCGATCTTGCGTGGCTACGCGGGCGGCCGTTTCGAGGTTCGCTCCGTCATTGATGGCAGTTTGTGCCTTGACGATGTCCGCCTGAGTGGCGGCCAACCGCTTCTGCATCTCCTGCTGCTGTGTGTCGATATCCTTGAGATCACGCTCCGCAGGCTGCGCAGGTGTTTCGCGAGTGGGTGTCGTTTGTCCTGGTGCAGTGCCCAATAGGCTGGTGGCCGGTGAAGCGCTCTGGGCAAAGGAGGGCGCTTGGATCGCAAAGATCAAAGCGGCAGCCCAAAGGCTGTGCAACACAGAAGACAAGAGCATGTTCATTACAGAAGACTGAGTAGCCGAGCGGAGCGACAATGGATGCGTTACAAAACGAATAAAGGAAATAAGGTAAAGCTGATACGACTAAGAACCATCATAGCGATTTGAGCAAGCACCAACAGAACAAGCGGAGCGAGATCTAGGGCACCGAGTTTTGGTGTGATTCGGCGGATGGGAGCAAGGAGCGGATCGGTCAGCGTGGTCAATACCGGCATGATGGTAGCCATCGGATTGACCCAGGACAAGACCGCCTGAATAAGCGTCATCCAAACGATTAAGTTCAGTGCCCAGCGCCCAAGCGTGACGATGCTTGCGCCGATGAGTCCCGGAATGAGTTTGGCCGGAAGCATGCTTGATGTGGAAACCAGCCACATCAAGAGTAAATAGGCCGCTGCCGCTAGCAGGGCTCCGAGTAGGCTGGCCCAATCAAAGAGACCACCTTGGGTAGGAATCAACCTGCGTAAAGGCTCGACGAGCCAGTTCGTGGCTTGGTGAATTGCCTGAGACATAGGGTTAAAGGGGTGCAGCTTGGCGGCATGAATCCATGCGCGTGCCAGCAGAATTGCCCCGACCAAATTAAAGACGATATCGAGTAAAAAACGAAGGATCTCACCAATCATGCGTTTGCCGTTGCCTGGAGTGAAAAGTCATGAGCGCTATTGTCTCATGCACACAGGCTCTGCGACCATGTTGGTTACAAAGTCATATCGTTGCGCGAACGGTTTCAATCCGGAGCAAACATAAAAAAACCGTCCGGCGAACCGGACGGTCTGGTCATACAAAACCTTAGCTAAGCGCTCAGGGACGGCCACCCGTAGGAAAGGGCCAAGACGCTGCTGGATTCAGGGCAGTTTTTGCACCTGGAGCTGCAGCGGTCGAGGGGGCAGCGGCTGCCGGCTTCTTAGCAGCAGGCTTTTTAACTATTTTTTTTTTGCAACAGGCTTCTTCGCAGCTTTTTTGGCAGCTGGCTTCTTAGCTGCTTTTTTTGCTACTTTTTTCGCTGCGGGCTTCTTTTTTGCAGCTGCCTTTTTTACAACTTTTTTCGCTGCGGGCTTCTTCTTTGCAGCTGCTTTCTTAACAACTTTCTTCGCTACTTTTTTCGCTGCAGGCTTCTTCTTTGCAGCTGCTTTCTTAACAACTTTCTTAGCTGCAGGTTTTTTAGCTGCGGCTTTCTTCACTGCTTTTTTTGCTGCTTTTTTGGCTGTTGCCATGGTAATACTCCTTAGTTCAGGGTCCCAAACATTAAAACCCGTGCTCGACTAGCCCCACCATGAGACGTCGTTTCGCCCGAGTTATTCATCGGCACAAGCCCCTACTAAACTGCAGTAGCACAGCGGTTTGCGCTAATGAATCCGGCACAACCATTTGAACTGCCTCTCACTGGAGGCGCGAAGCAATTCAAATGGCACCAGCACGGTGGTATTCACCACCCACTGGCAAGTACTAAAGCGTAACAAGCCTCAAACTTGCGAATTATTCCCAGTTAAGGGCGCCGCCAGTTTGATACTCGATCACGCGTGTTTCAAAGAAATTACGTTCCTTCTTTAAATCAATCATCTCTGCCATCCAAGGGAAGGGATTTTCTTCCTGGGCGAACAAAGGCTCGATTCCGATTTGTTGACATCTACGGTTTGCAATAAAGCGCAGATAAGATTTGAACATCGGCGCATTCAGACCGAGCACGCCGCGCGGCATGGTGTCTTCAGCGTAGGCGTATTCCAAGTCCACCGCTTTGGCAAACAGAGCGCGAATTTCTTCGCGGAAGGCAGGTGTCCAAAGCTGTGGGTTTTCGAGCTTAATCGTGTTGATCAGGTCAATGCCGAAATTGCAGTGCATGGACTCATCGCGAAGGATGTACATGTACTGTTCGGCGGCCCCTGTCATTTTGTTTTGACGGCCAAGTGCCAGAATCTGCGTAAAGCCCACATAGAAGAACAAGCCTTCCATCAGACAGGCAAACACGATCAACGACTTCAGCAGAGTCTGATCGGCTTCGAGAGTACCCGTTTTGAAGTTAGGGTCAGCGATCGCATCAATGAAAGGGATCAAAAACTGATCTTTCGCGCGAATCGAAGGGACTTCGTTGTAGGCATTGAAGATTTCAGACTCGTCCAAATCCAGGCTTTCAACAATATATTGATAAGCGTGGGTGTGAATCGCTTCTTCAAAGGCTTGGCGCAATAAGAACTGGCGGCATTCGGGCGCTGTGATGTGGCGATAGGTGCCCAACACAATGTTGTTTGCTGCGAGCGAGTCGGCTGTGACAAAAAAGCCAAGGTTGCGTTTGATAATGCGTCGCTCGTCTTCGGTCAGGCCAGTGGGGTTTTTCCACAAGGCGATATCGCGAGACATGTTGATCTCTTGCGGCATCCAGTGGTTGGCGCAAGTGGCGATGTATTTTTCCCAGGCCCACTTGTACTTGAAGGGGACGAGTTGGTTAACGTCAGTTTGGCCGTTGATGATCCGCTTGTCCGCGACATTCACGCGGGTGACGGGATCAGGAGCCTGAGGCTTTTGAGTCAGGCCAGGAGTAGGCAGGGCCGAGTCGCCAAAAACGCCCGTCGCGGTGCGTACGGGCATTGAAGCCGGCATAGGCATACCACCGGCAGCAATCGGCGTTGCGGTTTGTGAAGAGGTTTCGTCGTTCCAGGTCAGCATAATTTTTTCCGGTAGCGGTTATTGGCAGGCTTCGCACTCTTCGAAACCTGGATCGCCAGGTTTCATGGTGCACGCCGCTCCGAGAATTTCGGCTTCCGGTAGAACCGGGGCTGTTGATGCGAACGTACCGCTCGTGGAACCAATCCCGGCAGAATTCACCGCGTTGAGTTCGCCACCGCGGCCAGTTGATTTTTCTGCGCTTGTTGCACCTAAGGTGCGTAGGTAATAGGTGGTTTTAAGGCCACGTAACCAGGCGAGTTTGTAGGTGTCATCGAGCTTCTTGCCCGAAGCGCCCGCCATATAGATGTTAAGTGACTGCGCTTGATCGATCCATTTCTGGCGGCGTGCAGCACATTCGACAATCCAATTAGGCTCGACTTCAAAAGCGGTAGCGTATAGCGTGCGCAATTCGGCCGGGACACGATCGATGCGAGACAGGCTACCGTCGAAGTACTTCAGGTCAGCGACCATGACTTCGTCCCATAGACCTAGTTTCTTGAGGTCGCGAACAAGATGTTCGTTCACCACAGTGAACTCGCCGGAGAGGTTCGATTTAACGTACAAGTTTTGATATGTTGGCTCGATGCACGCAGACACACCAATAATATTCGATATTGTTGCAGTTGGGGCAATTGCAACGCAATTTGAGTTACGCATTCCTTGTTGTTTGATGCGTGCGCGCAACAAATCCCAATCCATCGTGCTTGATTCATCGACTTCAACATAGCCACCGCGATTCTCGCGCAGCAGTGCGATGGAGTCATGCGGCAAGATGCCACGCGACCACAACGAACCATCAAAGCTTGCGTAACGACCGCGCTCTGCTGCGAGATCGCTCGATGCACTGTAGGCGTAATAACAAACTGCTTCCATAGAGCGATCGGCAAATTCAATCGCTGCTTGTGAAGCGTACGGCACGCGCATGACGTGCAGGCAATCCTGGAAGCCCATGATACCCAGGCCCACTGGGCGATGGCGTACGTTTGAGTTGCGAGCCTTTTCCACTGCGTAGTAGTTGATGTCGATCACGTTATCCAACATCCGCATGGCGATCTTGATCGTACGCTGCAGCTTGTCCTGGTCTAGCGATTGGGAGCCATCAGCATTCTGCTTGAGGTGCGCCAACAGATTGACGGAGCCCAAGTTGCAGACTGCGATTTCAGAGTCATTGGTGTTAAGTGTGATCTCGGTGCACAGGTTTGAACTGTGCACAACACCCACATGTTGTTGTGGTGAGCGGATGTTGCAAGGATCTTTGAACGTAATCCAGGGGTGGCCGGTTTCAAACAGCATAGACAGCATCTTGCGCCACATGTTGATCGCTGGCATCTTTTTAAACAGCGGTAAATCACCGCGCGCAGCTTTTTCTTCGTAGCCGACATAGGCTTTTTCGAACTCGACACCGACTTTTTCGTGCAGATCTGGGCAGTCCGAGGGCGAGAACAGGGTCCAGTCGCCGCCTTCGATGACGCGCTTCATGAACAGATCTGGAATCCAGTTAGCTGTGTTCATGTCGTGGGTGCGGCGGCGCTCGTCGCCGGTGTTTTTGCGAAGATCTAGGAATTCTTCTACATCCAAGTGCCAGGTTTCCAGATAGCAGCAGACTGCGCCCTTGCGCTTACCACCTTGGTTGACCGCGACAGCCGTGTCGTTGACGACTTTCAGAAAAGGCACAACACCTTGGCTTTCGCCGTTGGTGCCCTTGATATGGCTACGCATGGCCCGTACGGGTGTCCAGTCGTTGCCCAGACCGCCGGCATACTTCGCAAGCAGTGCGTTTTCTTTGATGGCCTCGTAGATGCCGTCCAAGTCGTCTGAAACTGTGGTCAGGTAGCAAGACGACAGCTGAGAGTGCAGTGTGCCTGCATTGAACAAGGTTGGGGTCGAGCTCATGAAGTCGAAAGACGACAGAATCTGATAGAACTCAATGGCACGTGTTTCACGGTCAATCTCGCCGATCGCCAAGCCCATCGCGACACGCATAAAGAACACCTGGGGTAGTTCAATGCGCTGACCACGGATGTGCAAGAAGTAGCGGTCATACAGAGTCTGTAAACCCAGGTAGTCGAACTGCAGATCGCGACTTGCGTCTAGTGCGGCGGCTAAGCGTGGCAGGTCATAGCGCGACAGTTCGGAGTTCAACAGGCCGGCTTCGATACCTCGCTTGATGAACTTGGGAAAGTACGTTGCGTAGCAGGTATTCATGTCCTCTTGTGAGGCTTCCTCGGACAACACTTCTGTGCGGATCGTATGCAGCAGCAGACGCGCGGTCACTTTGCTGTAGGCGGGATCGTTCTCAACCATGGCACGCGCAGCCAGAATGGCTGACTTGTAGACCTCTTCGATCGGCACACCGTCATACAAGTTCTTGAGGGTTTCTTTTTGGATGGCTGCCGTATCGACGAATTCGCCGAGGCCCTGACCTGCGGATTCAATCGTTGCCTGCAGCTTGGCCATATCCAGCGGTTTACGCACACCGTTATCGGTAACATGCAACGTGCTGGCTTCGGCAGGTGCTTGCTCAATATTTGATTTGGCACGCTCTTGTGAGCGGCGCTCGCGATAGAGCACGTATGAACGCGCGACATCGTGCTCACCGGACCGCATGAGCGCTAATTCGACCGCATCTTGAATGTCTTCTATATGGAAGGTCCCACCGTTTGGACGGCTACGCACCAGTGCTTGGACAACTTGACGTGTCAGGGAGTCAACCAGTTCGCGCACGCGCGCCGAGGCTGCACCTTGACCACCATTGACGGCTAAGAAAGCCTTTGTCAGAGCGATGCCGATTTTGCTGGGTTCAAAATTCACGACCGCGCCGTTGCGGCGGATGATGTGATATTGGGTCCAGGTTGCTTCGGTGAGGGCGGCGGCTGTGGTCGCGAATTGCGGTGCGGACTCTTGTCTTAACGCTGTGCTGGTCGTTGTTTGCATAAAAAAAGCTCCTGCGAGGTGAACGCGGCACACGCCCCGTTCAAGAATAGGTTCACCACTACATGTAGTGTTTTTCTTTAAATTGAATACCAATTCTAGTGGGTCTAATCAATCGGAGCAATAGGAAATATTAATTTTTAATGGCGATCGTTAATCTTCAATCTGAATTGACTTCTGTTAAGCCCTGATATCAAACGAGTAATAAATCGGTCATGTTTAGCCAAGTAGAGCCGTAGCGGGTTTGCCAAGTGTTACTGGTGCAGAGCATTGTGGCGCTTGGGGTTACGAGGTGTTGCACAAGAATTGACGGTAAATAACGGCTCGTATGCATGTGCAAATTTGCAACAAAACAAAAATTTCCTTTACCTACCATCTTAGAAA
>Ga0209550_10002500_pt1 | contig 17630 bp, 3 predicted proteins | sample LauGreSuBDMM15SN_2_FD_187567 | JGI IMG/M metagenome (GOLD analysis project Ga0209550, IMG submission 187567) | Freshwater lake microbial communities from Lake Michigan, USA - Su13.BD.MM15.SN (SPAdes) (version 5) | ecosystem: Environmental > Aquatic > Freshwater > Lake | place: Lake Michigan, USA...
CGACGACGTTCCCAACGGTGGCTGCGGCGTCTGCGGCTGCTGCTGATGCTGATGCTGCTGCTGCTGCTGCTGCTGCTGCTGCTGCTGCTGCTGCTGCTGCTGCTGCTGCTGCTGCTGCTGCCACTGACCATGTCGCTTCGCTTGCTCCTGCCACTCACGCTGCTGCTTCTGCCAGGCGAGCCACTCGGGAGGCGGCGCCGGCCGCTCCCACACCGTCTGCTTCGTAACCGCGTGGAAGAAGTAGGCCTTGCCCTCGGCCGACTTCGCCTCAAACCATCCCGTCGGCAGCGGAGGCGTAGGCTCGTCCACAGAGCTAACAAGGGCGCTCACGTCCACGGTTGAGGCACCTTCCGCGGGCTTGAAGCACGCCGCGGAGGACGAGTCGGTGGCTGACGCGTTGCTCGCTGCGGCCTGGACGTCAACCGCCTCCTTCGCACTCGCTGCTGCTTCCTTGGCCTTCCCCTTCTCTTTCCCCTTCTCCTTACCCGACTCGGCCCGGGCCGTCTTTGCCTTCGCTTTGCCATTGTCCTTCGCCTCGGCCTTCGCAGCTACCTTCGCAGCCGCCTTCGCGTCCGTCTTTGCCGCCGCTTTCGCGTCCGCTTTTAATGCCGCCTTCGCCTCCGCTTTGGCCTTCGCATTCGCGTCCGCCTTGGCCGCCGCCACGGCCTCCTTGGCCGCCGCCTTAGTCACCGGTTTGCCCTTGGCGAACGACTTGATCGGCGCCTGCAGCGCGGTTCGCATCTCCTGGTAGTCAAGCGTCCCACGCCCGTCGTCGTCGAGGTAATCGAAGAGCTTGTGGATCGTAGACTTTGGAAACTCAAACCCAAGATCTTTGATCGCCTTGGCGAACTCCTTGCGATCGACACATTTGTCCCCATTAGTATCCCACGCCTGGAACAAGTTGAGCACGCGCTGCATATTGCTTGCGATCACCTCCTTCAGCTTCACCAGCGCCACGTGCGCCTCTTCCTCTGTCATCTCGGGCTCCGGCTCCGGCTCCGGCTCCGGCGGCGGGGGCGGCGGCGGCGGCGGCTCGGGCGGTGCGGCTGCCGCGGCAGCCGCGGCAGCCGCGGCAGCAGCTGCCCTGGACGCGGCCGCCGCCGCCTTGGCGGCCGCCGCAACCTCTTCCTTGCTCGGGCCTCGAGATTTGGGAGATTTGCTGCCGTACAGGCGCCCGACCTCCGGCCGCTGGTCGCGCTGCCAGAGACGGTTTTGGATCTCCTTACGCTCGTGTGCAGCCAGCGGCCGCACGGGCATTCGCGCACGCCAATGCATAATCTTGGCACGCGCAACAGCGGCGGCGAGTGTCGCCTTGGCCTCGTCCACCCGCTGCCGGCCCTCTTCATGGTAAAGCCGGGGGTCATTAAGTTCCTGAGGATCGTCCGACTCAATCACCGCCTCGATCAAAGCGGCCGCCTCGTATATCGGAGGCGGCTCTTCAATGAGCGGCTCTTCAATGAGCGGCTCTTCAATGAGCGGGTCCGCCATCGGGCTCTGTGTGTGTGCATCGGGCTCCGTGGGATGCTCACCACTGCTAGTTGAGCCCGGCGGCGCAGAGTGCCCATCTGGCAACGGTGACCCTAGCGTTTGCGTGAGCAAGGAAGCAAGGCCAAAGAAGCTCGTGGCCATGCTAGCATTAAGGCCTTAACGCGGTTATAAAGTGGGAAGGTGGAAGGCGAGCCCGAAGGCGAGAGGCGCTTAACATTGGAACTCGGGGGGCCAAACTCCCCTCGGATGGAGGCTTCGAAAAGTGACGAAACCCCATGGTGGTCGCAAACATGGAAGCCCAACGCAAGTCAAAAGACGGTGTCAGGTAGAGGAGAGCAAGCCTGTGCTCTCGAAGTTAGCGGAGGAGCATGCATGGTTATGGTCTACTACTCTACATTGTACTCCCTACTGAAACCACCCTCAGCTGCCTCAAGCGATTCTCACGCTCTCGCCCGTTCGCGATGAAGGGCTCGAACGCCTCGCGTTCGGGCTGGGCGTGCGCTTACGCTGTGGCTTAGCTCTCGACGCCCCTCCAGCGTTCCCTGTAGGCGCACGCTCTGCCGTGACACTGGGCGAGCCAGCGCGCGCGCTGTTGAGCGGCGAGCCGCTGCGCGGCGAGCCGCTGCGCGGCGAGACGTTGCGCGGCGAGCCGTTGCGCGGCGAGACGTTGCGCGAGTTGACCCTCGAAGAGGATCGTGAGGATGGCCGCGAGTTGTCACGCGATGCGGCGCCCGTCTCGCGGCTGCTGTTCGGAGCGCTTGAAGTATCTCTGGCCGCCACCGGCGTCGTTGTCGGGGGCTCCTTGTCCTTGGCGCCACTCTTGGGAGGCCGTTTGCTCGTGCGCTTCGCCTTCGGCGTCTTGCAATGGTCATCAAGATTCTCGTCCACCTCCGCCACTGCCTTGGCAGCTTCGTACGCGGCAGCAGCCTTGGCGAGCGCCGCGGCGAGCGCTTCCTCTCCCGCTGCCCTGGGAGGCGGGGCCGCCTCCTTCGAGGTCTCCGTCGCTGCCGCCGGCACGCCCTTATCGAAGAGAATGGCGCCATTCTTGAGAGGCGCATTCAGCTTGGCGGCGGCGTTCGCGGCGACCACGGCCGCCTGCAGCGACACCTTTTGGCTCTTGTGGAGGTCTGTCTTCTGGAGATGGATCTTCCGACCGACCTCCGCATCTGAGGGGGGTGCGAACACGTCGAGCTGGTTGAGCAAGTTGACGGCCTGCGTGCGCAGCCACGTCTGAGGCCCCTTGGAGATCTCTTGGAGAGATTTCACAGCTCCGGCGTCGACGAGCTGCTGGCGCGCGTGCGCATCCTCGGCCAGGTTGCACAGCGCCGCGGCGGCGAAGCCCTGCGCCTCACTCTCGTTCCCGAGAAGGCTGACGAGCCGCGGCACCGCTCCGGCGGCGGTCGCGGCCGCCTGATGTGCCGACACGCCGTCTGTGAGTCCCCACAGTGCGCATGCCGCGTGCTTCTGGGCGTCGACAGATGACGCCTCGAGCAGCGCGACGAGCGGCGCGATGCCGCCCGCGGCCACGAGAGTCCCCTTGGTTGCGTCACCCTTGTGGCCGGTGCGTGCGAGGTCCGCGAGAAGCGCCGCTATGGGCTCCTTGGCCTCCGCCGAATCCGTGCGCAGCAGCAGCGCCACGAGTTTCGTCAGCCCACCCGCCTTGATGATGGCGCCCTTGGCCGCTGCAGTCGAGGCCACCTGCCAGAGCGCTCCCGCGGCGTGGTTGGCCGCACACAGACGCTCGGAGTCGAGAAGGGCCACGAGGAGAGCGATGCCGTTGCGCTCGACGATGCTCGTCTGCGCACTTGCGAGCGACGAGAGGTGCAAGAGCGCGCCCGCCGCCTTGGCCTGCGCCTCCATGTTGGACGCACGCAGCATCTCGACAAGTGGACCGACACCACCCGCACTTGCGATCGCCGCGCGGTCCGAGGCCGCGCGTGCTAGGTCGGCCAAGGTGGCCGCGGCGGAGATCTGGGATTTGTTCGCGTTCGTGCCGTCGCCGAGCAGCCGCACGAGCGGCGCGATGGCGCCCGCCTGGGCAATCGCCGTGCGGTTGGCGGTCGAGCGTGCTGCGAGCATCGAGAGCGTCTCCGCAGCCTTCATCTGCGCCGTCGCGAGCCGGTACTCATCGAGCAGCTCAACGAGGGGCTGAACCACGGCGCAGCGCGTCTGCGGGCACGAGCTGGCCATGAGCACAAGCGCCGCCTGCGCGTAGAGCTGGGTTTCGTCACTGGGCGAGCCGATGAGCGACACGAGACGTGGGATCGCGCCAGCTCGTGCGATGGCCACTTGATTTTCGGCGCAGTCGAGCGAGAGGGCGGAGAGGGCCGCCGCAGCCCATTCCTGCGTCTTGGGCGCCTCGGCCGAGAGCATCGCGACCAGCGGCGCCAGCCCGCCCGCGCGTGCGACGCTCAACTGGTTGTCGGTGTCGGCTGCCAGGTGCCAGAGCACGCGCGTCGCATTCTCGTGCGCGGCGCCCGACTTGGGGCACTTGAGAAGATCAACGAGCGCACTGATGGCGCCTTCCTCCGCGATGGTGATCTGGTTGACCGGATGGTCCTGCGCGAGCGCCGCGAGTGCGCTCGCCGCCCAGCGCTGCGCCTCGTCCGAGGGCTCCGCTGCCTGCAGCATCGCCACGAGCGGCGGGATGGCGCCCTCCTCCGCAATGAGAGTCTGCGTGTCTGCATTGCGGTTGGCGATGCAGGCGAGCGCCTGCGCCGCGAGCTCTGGAGGGCCGAGCGACGGCTCGCGAAGCCACGCGCCGAAGGCGGCCGTTGCGCCCGCGCGTGCCATCTCGATCTGCATGCTGCTCGAGCGCCCCATCGGGCCGCACGCCAGCTGCGTGAGCGCCGTGGCGCTGTGCCTCTTGGCGCCGTCGGTCCCGTCCCGCAGCAGCCTCACCATCGGCCGAATGCCGCCTGACGCGGAGATTTCGAGCGAGTTGCGCGACCGAACCTCCTCATCGACGCCCGGGATGTCGGAGGCGAGGAGCGCGAGCACCGCCGCCGCGTGCTCTTGCGCGAGGGCGCTCAGCACGGCGCCCTCGGGTAGGAGCTCCTTGCCCGCGGCGGCGCTCGCCGCTGCAGCGGAGCTTTTGCGGAAGACTTCGACGACGGCGCGCGTGCATGGGGAGTGCGCGATCGAGCTCTTGGAGGCCGCATCCGTCATCACCGCGAGCATCCAGAGCGTGTACTCTTGCGCCTCGACAGAGCCCTCGCGCAGCAGCGCGACGATGCGCTCGATACCGCCGGGCATCGTGGCCACCGTCACCTGCGACTCGGCGCTGCCCTCGGCGGCCATCTCGCGCAGGGTGGACGAGGCGCATTGACGAACCTCGGGCTCGGGCGCGCCGAGCAGTGAGATGAGCTGCGCCGTCACCTGGATCCGCACCTGCGGCGACCTGAGCGCAATCTGAGCGAGGGCCGCCGCGGCGGCGACCATGGTGCGCGGCGCGCCGGGCGCGCCCGCCTTGGCAGCCTTCTGCATCTGAAGGGCCAGCGCAGGGATAGCGCCGGCCTTTGCGAGTGCGGCGCGATTGTTCGAGTCGAGCGAGAGCCGGTGCACCAGATTCGTCATCTCGCCCTGCGCCTCGGCCGTCGCCTTCGAGCCCTCGCCCAATTTGGCAACCAGCTCGCTCGACACGGCGCTTTGGTTGGCGGAGTTGGCCTGCACAAGAGTGAGCAGCGCTCCAGCGGCCTGCTCCCGTCCTTGGGCGGAGCCACGCTCGACAACTCCCACGAGCGCCGCAACGCCCTTGACCTCGGCGATGATGGTCCGGTTCGTCGCGAGGGATGCGAGGCTATAAAGTGCACCCGCTGCGGTCTCTTGAGTGGGCACGTGGCTGCTCGACAGCAGGCCCACGAGGGGCGCCAGTCCGCCCGAGTCCGCAATGCGCCGCTGGATGGCGGGCAACTGCGAGGCCAAGGACCATAGGGCTCCGGCGGCCTCCCGTTGCACCGCCGCCTCAAAGTCCTTGCTGAGCAGCGCGATGAGCAGCGGCACGCCGCCCTCAGCGGCGATAGCCTCCTGGTTGGCGGACGAGCCATCCGCCATGCTCCAGAGTGCGCATGCGATCTCGCGCCGCAGGAGATTGCTGCTGAGGGAGCGCGGCGTGTGCAGCGGCGTGTGCAGCGGCGTGTGCAGCGGTGTGTGCAGCGGTGTGGCGATGGGCGTGCCCCCAACAATCATCACTTCGCGGCACGCGCGGAGTGAGCCTAGCGCGGCTGTGACGCCGTCGGGCAGGTAGTCGAGGCATGTGCATCGTAGCAGGCGCACGAGCGACACGAGGGCGCCGTGAGCCGCGAGGGCCGCTTGGTTGGCCTCGTGCGCACGCGCAAGCCGGGAAATGGCGCGGGCGGCCTTCGTGCCCTTGCTCTCGTCCACCTCTCCTTCCGCATTGAGCAGCTGCACGAGCATGCTCGCGATCTCGTCTTGGTTGGTGCTGTGCCCGAGGGCCATCGAGGCGAGTGCACTCGCAGCCTGCGCCTGCGCACGCGTGCCTCCCGCTCCAAGCATGGCGATGAGCGGCACGATCGCGCCCGCCTCGGCCGAGGCGGTCTGATTGGGCGGATGGCTGGCCGTGAGCGCCCACAGGGCTGTCGCTGCCTCCTCCTTGGCGTCCTCTGCGCCCGCGTCGCGAATGATGGCCACGAGCGGCTCGATGCCGCCCGCGGCGGCGACGGCCGCCTGGTTTGCGGGATGGTTCGCCACGAGCGCCGCCAGCGCGGTCGCGGCTTGGGCCGCGGTGCTGCCTTGGGTGCGGGCCGCCGCCGCATCGAGCAGACGGACGAGGGGCTCTATGCCCCCCGCGCGCGTGATACTGCCCTGGATCGAATGTCCTCCGACAGCCAGCGCAGCGAGGGCCACGGCCGCCTGGCGCTGCGCGCCTGCGTCGTCGGTGCACAGCAGCTGCACGAGCTCGGGGATCGCTCCAGCGGCGGTGACGGCCGCTTGGATGGCCGCATGACCGACCGAGAGGCTCCAGAGTGCACCCGCCGCGGCGGTCCGTGCCCGGAGGGGTCCAGTGGCGCTCAAGAGTTTCACAAGGATCTCGACCGCTCCCTCGGCTGCCACTCGAGATTGGATCTCGGTCGAGCGGCGCGCCACGTCGCACAGGACGTCCGCGGCGTTCACCTGCGCCTCCTCGCTCTCCGCGCTCAGCAGTGCCACGAGGTAGCGAAGGCCGCCGTGCGCCACGATGGCGTGGGCGTTGGCCTCGTCGTCCCGGGACAGGCGCAGGAGCACTTGAGCGCCGAGCTCCTGCGCACGCAGGCTGGTACGTGCCGAAGCGGCCTCAAGGGCGCCGCCGCCGCGCAGCTGCACGATCAGCCGTTGCACCGCGCCCGCGTGGGCAATCGCGCGCAGGTTGTCCGGCTGCTCGGACAGGCCGAGGAGCATGCACGTGACATGCTCCTGCGACTCGGCCGTTCCAGAGCCAAGCAGCGCGACCAGCCCAGTCGCGATCGCGAGTTGGCTCTTCGGGTCGTTGGTGGCCAGGCAGGTGAGCGCGCCGACGGCCTCACTCTTGGCCTCCATCGAGCCTGAGCCTAGAAGTGCGACGAGTGGCGAGATGGCACCCGCATTGACCACGCGGACGGGGGCGCCCTCGTTCTCGTCCGCGAGCTTCCAGAGCGCGCGCGCCGCGCGCCGCAGCGTTCCGTCGGGTCGGTCGACCTCGAGGAGCCCGACGAGCTTCTTCGCGATGGCCGCCTGGTTGTCAGCATGGCCGCGTGCGAGGTGGGTGAGTGCATCCGCCGCAAAGATGGTGCCTTGCAACGTGCCGTCGTCAAGGAGCTGAACCAGAGGCGCGATGCCGCCCGCCTTGGCGATCGCCACTTGGCTGGATGGGTCGTTGGCCAGGTGCCACAGCGCCGAGGCGGCGCGCTCCTTACCGGCTTGGCTGCCCGACTGCACCAGGCTCACCAGCGGCACGATGCCGCCCGCCGCTGCGATTGCGTTCAGCCTGTCGCCGGGAGGCGGCTTCCAATCAGTGCTGGCAGTGCTCTGCGCCGAGCCCAACAAAACCTCGCTCGGGGCCTGCGCGATGGGCGAAGGCAGGAGCGGTGCCTCGCCGTGGAAGACGGATTTCATCGAGGGCTGGAGCGCCAGCGGCGGGATCGGCACTGGTGGCAGGGGCGAGGCTGGTGGTGGTAGGCTCTCCTCAGGATCTGTCGTCTCATCCGCCAGCATCGACTGGAGCCCGGTGCCCGAGTCGCGTGCTCGCCGTTCACGTTCGAGGATGGCGCCCTTTGCGAGGTCTGAGATGACCGCCGCCGCCGTGTCCTGCGCGGCGGGTGAGCCATTCCGGCTGAGCGCGACGAGCTCCTCGACCGCACCGCACGCCACGAGCACACCTTGGCTCTCGAGCGACGCGCACAGATGCCAGATGGCACGGGAGGCCGCCTCTTGCGAGGCGGCCGAGCCCTCGCGGATCAGGCGCAGCAGAGGCGGCACGCCGCCCGCGGCGAGAATGGCGCTCTGCATCGCGCTGTCACCGTACGCCAGATCGGCGAGCGCCAGAGCGGCTTCCTCGCGCGCCTCCACGACCTCACGCTGCTGCGCTTGCTGCTGCTGCGCCGCGTCGGTACGCGAGGGACTCGCAGCGTTGGCGATGGCCTGCCAGCGCTTCTGCGACGGGCTCCCCTTGTCCGATACGCGCTCCTTGTCGGGCACGGCGTGTTGGGCACGATGCTGCTGCTGCTTCTCGACCTTCTGGGCGAGCGCGGCCTTCTCAGTGGCACGTGCCTTGACCATGGCGGCGATCGCCACGCTCTGCATATCCAAAAACGAGTTGGTCTCGCCGTTCAACACCTCGATGCTGTCCTTGGAGCCGACAATGGACGAGATCAGGTCCCACATGCGCCGTGCGAGACCCTTATTTGGGATGGCCCAGAGCATCATGATTAGCCGGTCGATGCCCCCGCACGCGAGGATGAGCTGCCGACGAGCCGCGCCAGGCTTCGCGCCGCTCGCCGCCTCCACGGACGCCTCCATGACCTTGACGCCGCCGTCGTTGGCGCACTCGGCTTCGTCACGCGCCAGCTGCGACAGCGCACGCGCCGCCACCTCAGGCGTACCGGCCACGTGGCTACCAAGCAGATGCACGAGCGCCTGGATCGAGCCCTCCGCGCCAAAGGCGATGGCGTCGCGATGCGCGGGCACTGAGCCAATGTCGGCCAGCGCCGACGCCGCGTGCTGCTGCGCGGCGTGGCTGCCCATCGAGATCAGCTTCGTGAGTGGTGCGATGCCGCCCGCGACCGCCACCGCATGCGCCGAGAACGTCGTCAGGCGTGAGATGACGACGGCGCCCACGTCGACGAGGTGGGGATGCTCTGACGAGAGCAGGTGCACAAGCGGCGCCACGCCACCCGCCGCCTCGATCGCCTCGACGCCTTCGAGCGTGGCGGCCAGATGGAAGAGCGTGCGTGCGGCGTAGGCTTGCGCCTGCTGCTCGGCCTTGATGATGAGCTCAATCAGAGGAGGGATGGCGTCGAGCTGCACGATGGCTGCCTGCAGTGTGGCGTTGTTCGCCACGATCGAGAGCACGGCGTGCGCCGCCTCGCGCTGTGCATCCGGATTGCCCCCGAGCCAGCGCGCATCGGCGCTGCCCGAAAGCCACGCTATGAGGGACGGCAAGCCGCCCGCCTTGGCGAGGGCGAGCTGATTCGCGGGGTACGCGCCCTCATCGCACACCATGCCGACGGCCCGGAGCACACGCACGGCGCCCGCGCCCGCCATTGCCACTCGGCTCGACAGCCGGGCCACCAGCAGCTTTGCGATCGCCTCGCGGTTCTCCGGGTGCTTGGTCGCGAGCGACACGAGCGCGCCAACGGACGCGATCAGCGACGCTTCGGTGCCGCCGCTCACCAGCAGACCGACGAGCGGCTCGACGCCGCCAAGTTTCGTCACGGTGGACTTATTGGGCGCATGGTCATCACACACCGCCCAGAGCGCGCCGGCGCACATCTCCTTGACGAGCGGCGCGCCCTCGCGCACGAGGGACGTGAGCGGCGCGATGGCACCCGTCCGCGCAATCGCCGCCTGGTTGTCAGCGTGCGCCTCGGCCAGGGTGCCGAGCGCGCACGCCGCGTTGGCCTGCATGTCAGAATTCGGCGAGCCGAGCATCGCGACGAGCGGCTGGATGGCGCCCGCGTCGGCGAGCGCAGTCTGGTTGAGCCGGTTGCCCTTGGCGAGTTGCGACGCGGCAAAGGCGGCGAGTGCGTAGAGCTTCGATGCGATCCCAATGTCGGCCCCCTTCTCCTGCTTGCCATTCGACTGGGACGCAATGATCACGCTCGCCAGCAGCGGGATGCCGCCCGCCTTGGCGATCTCCTTCTGGATCGTGCGGCGCGAGGCGAGCTGCGAGATGGCCCCGATCGCCCGCTCTTTGGCCTTCGTAGACGACGAAGTCTCGAGGAGGGACAGCAAGGGTGCGATGCCGCCCGCCTCGACGATCGAATCGCGGTTGGCGTCCGAATCGGACGCGAGGTTGGCGAGGGCGGCAGCCGCTTGCTCCTCTCCACCCGCCTCGCTGCCCTTGTCATACAGCATGCCCACGAGCTTGTGAATGATCAGCTCTCGGTTGCTATTCTCAATCGAGAGGCGGACGAGCGCGCCCTCGGCGAACTCGCTCGTCAATGGGTTGGCGGAGCCGAGCAAGAGCACGAGGTGACCGATCGCGCCCGCCTCGGCGATGGCGATCCGGTTGTCCGCGTCGTGCGCGAGCGCATGCAGAGCCCCCGCCGCGGCCTCCTGCGCCGCCGCGCCGTGCTCGCCCGTGAGCAGCGACACGAGGGGCGAGATGGCCCCAGATTGCGCGATGGCACCAGGGGTGCTCGCGTTAGCCACAGCGATACATGCGAGGGCCGCGGCCGCGCCAGTCTTGGCCGCGTCCTCACCATCGTTGAGCAGCGCGACGAGCGGCGTGATGCCTCCTGACTCGACGATGGTGTCGCGGTTGGCTGCGAGGCGAGCGAGAGAGGCGAGTGCGCTCGCTGCGTGCACACGCGCCGCAGCCGTCTCCTTGCCATCGCGGCAGTTGACGCCCTCGACAATGTTCAGGAGCGGCGAGATACCTCCCTCGGCCGCGATCGCCGCCTGCGCGGCCGCCGAGCCGTTCGCGAGCCGTGCCAGCGCGGCCGCCGCCTGCTCGCGTTGCAGCGAGCCACTCGTACGAAGCACGGCGAGCAGTGGCGCCACGCCTCCGACCTCAAGAACCGTGGCCTGCTTCGTGCCGTCGATCGCGAGCGAAAGCGCCCACAGCGCAAAGGCGCGTGCGTCGGCGTCACTCGTCTTGAGCAGCTCGACCAGCTCACTCGCGCTGCTGGCCGCCGCGATGATCTCAACGCTCGCATCGTTCTCTCGTACGAGCCGCCACAGCAGCTCCGCGGCGGCCTTTCGCGCCTCGACCGCTGAGGACGGAGCGAGCAGCCCCACGAGTAGTGTGGTCACCCCATGCTGATTCGCCGCATTCTCGATGGCCAGATGCGCGAGTGCATGCGTTGCATGCACCCGGCCGCGCGCGCCGCCGCTCGCGAGCAGCGCCGCAAGCGGCGCAAGGGCGCCCGAGGCGGCGATCGACACGCGGTTCGCCTCGCTCGCCTCCGACAGGATCCAAAGGGCACCGGCCGTCTCGACACGGATCGCCTCGTAGTGCGCGGTGCGGGCGGCCTCGAAGTCTTCGGCCGCGGACGCCGCGTTCAGCCGCAGTCCGACGAAGCCGTCCGACGTAGTGGCACTGGTGCTGGTTACTCCGCTCGCCACATGCGAGGTGGCCTGGCGCAGGAGCATGACGAGATTCGAGATGCCTCCGAGCTCAGTGAAGGTCGTTTGGTTGTCGGCGTGCCCTCGGCACGCCTCGCACACGGCGAAGGCCGCCATCGCCTGCACCGGCAGCGTGCCCGACGCCAGCAGCCCCGCGAGCGAGGGGATCCCTCCCATTCTACCGACCGCGTCCTGATTGTCGCGGTGATGCGCGCAGAGCCGTCCGACGGCCTCGGCCGCCTGCGCCTGCGCCTGTGGGCTGCGGCTCGCGAGCAGTGCGAGGAGCGGCCCGATGCCACCCGCCTTGGCGATCGCCGTTTGCGTCGGCGGGTGGTCACGCGCGAGATTCGATACGGCCGCGGCCGCCGCCACCTGCGATTGCGTATTGATCGACGTGTTCAGCAGCTCGAGCAGCTTGGCGATACCGCCAGCGGCACTGATGGCTTCGACGTGCTCTGAGCAGCTGCAAAGGCTCGCGATCGCCCACGCGGCTGTGTTGCACGTCTTGGCGCTCGAGAGCATTCGAAGCAATTCCTCGACGGCACCCGCGCCAACGAAGGCCGCCTCCGCCTCGAAGCTTGCGCGCGACAAGTTGGCGATCATGGAGGCGATGTGCTCCCTGGCATCCGTGTTGCCCTGCTTGAGCAGGCGCACGAAGGGTGCAGTCACGTTCGTCTTGATCAGCTCGGGCGCGTGCTCCTCCGAGAGCCCGAGCAGTGCACTCGCTGCGGCGGCCACAGCTCCCATGGAGCCGACCTTGAGCACCTGCACCAGCGGGCCGATTGCGCCGCCCTTTACGATGACGGCCGAGTGACCCGCCGCCGCGAGGCTCGCCAGGCAGCTGGACGCGTACAGCTGGCCACCGTCGGTGCCGGAGCTCAGCATCCCGATCAGCACAGGCAGCACGCCCACGCCGAGGGCGACGGCGCCGGCATCATCCTCTTGGTTGCTCACCAGCACACACAGCCGCTTGGCAGCTCGCGCTTTATGCTCTTGCGGCGCATTCTTCAGGTCGCGCACGAGCGAGTGCACCTCGATGGACGAGGACGTCTCGGCCTTGGGCATTGTGCGTTGAGTCGACTTTTGAAACGAAAAAAGCGATCACTCATGTAGCCACGTGAAGAGGAAATGTTGCTCGTCTTGAGCCCAGCTGCATCGACAGACCTCGACAGACGTCAGACCTCGAGAGAAACTTGACAGACCTCGACAGACCTCGACAGACAAGTACAATGTATTGGAACCCCGCCGCCCGACCTCGGACGTTTCCTTCGTTTCCTCGCGCGCTAGTTGTGCGCCAGCTTGTACTCATTCGCAAGAGATGTTCGCGCGCTGTCTTTTTCGTGAGCACTTTGTGCAGCGCAAGCGCCTTCGACCCCGGCCAGTGCGATTACAATGGTGAAAGCATGCAATTTTGTTACATACATAGCAAATTTCCCTTCGGAGGGGCGTGTGTCTGTCTTTCTGACATCTCGTTGTCGCAAGCGTCGTGCACAATCCCGGGCCCCCTTGCACTGTCCGTTTGGTGTCCGCCCGCCAGATCAACAGCGTAGCGCTGGCTACATAGCGTCGATCGATCGATGGGCACACACAGAATGGAAATCGACGAGGTCGAGGAGGACGAGGACGAGGAGGACGAAGGGCACACGCTGCTCGGACGCGGCGCAAAGCATGACACGCCAGGCCGCCCCCCGCCGCAGCAGCGCGGCAGCATCGTCACCTTCGTGCTCCTCTGGTACACGGCGAGCACTGCGCTGATCTTCATCAACAAGTGGGCGTTTGGCGTGGCGCGCATCCGCTTTCCGCTCATGGTGACTGCGGCGCATCTTGCAATGAAGACGGTGCTCGCTGCGCTCACGCTGTGCCTTCAGCTGGGCTCGCTGCCCACCATCAAGCACACGCACACAACATGGGTGGCCTTTGCGTGTGCGGGTTGTGCCACGGCGACGGACATTGCGCTGTCGAATGCGTCCTTCATGTACGTCACGGTGACGACCTACATCATCGTCAAGAGCTCGGTGCCGGCATGGATACTGTGCTTCAGCTTATGCCTCGGCCTCGTGAGCTGGCGACCGAGCTTGCTCGCGGTGGTGGCGCTCCTCGTGTCTGGCATCTGCCTGGGCGCGTTGCCGCTCGACAGATGGTTCATCAGCGCGGCGGTGCAATGGCCAGAGCTGAGGGCCATGCCCGACTGGGCCGAGATCGAGATCGAGCGCGGTGTGTGGGCATCTCTTGGCCTGGGTGGCGAAGCCGTCGGCTGGACTAGCGGATTGCAGCTGCTGCCGCCGAGCACCCACACCCACACATCAGCCGACGTGACACAGAAGCCGCTGACAAAGCATGAACCGGGCTTAGCGAGAGCCGTAACGAGCGGCGCAGTCGATGCCGCTGCGCCTTACGACTCGCCGCCCCCTTCAGTCGAGGCGCCCGCCGCCGTCGAGACCGCCGCCGCCGAGACCGCCCCCGCCGCCGGAGGCGCCGCCGGCTTGGTGAGCGTGGCCACCGGCGCCGCCACGGGTGACTTGGCGATCGGGGCGATCGCCGCGGCGGCCTGGCGGGGCGACTTGCCACCGGTCCAGGTCCCGGTCCCTCTGCTCGGAGATGGTCGGAGATTGGGTATGGAGTCACGTGGCGCGGTCAGTGGCGCGGTGTTGGCGGGCGAGCACGCGGCGGAGGCTGTGCAGCGTCAAGAGCACATGGTGGGCGTCGTGATGGTGCTCATTGCGGCGCTGTGCAGCGGGCTGCGCTGGGCCACTCTACAGCTGCTCCTGCAAGCGCCAGTCGACGCGCAGCGAGGACCGAGGGAGCAACTAGAGCCGCTCTCGCCGCTGCTGGTGACTTTGCGCACAGCTCCTTTTGGCGTGGCGCTGCTCTTGCCACTCGCGCTCGTGCTCGAGTACGATGAAATGGAGACCTTCGGACGTCGTGCAGCCGCCGCAGGCTTGTCGTCGGTCGAGATGGGCACTGCCGTCGTCGACGAGTCCACCGTTCAGCCTCAGATGGCCTTCGGGGCGCTGCTGGCGCTGCTGGTAGGCGGGGGCATGCTCGCGTTCCTCATGCTACTGTGCGAGTTGCGCGTGGTGCAACTCGCATCCGGACTCACGCTCTCGGTGCTTGGGGTTCTCAAGGAGGTGCTCACGGTGGGGGCGTCTGTCATCCTCTTTGGCGACACGATCACAACGCTCAAGGCCGCCGGGCTCGGGCTGTGCGTCATCGGCATCGGCCTCTACCAGCGGATACAGCGATCACCCGATGATTGCACTTGATTAATGCGGATACACAGCGATGACTCGATGGCGGACGGCGGAGTTGTAGTTGCATGCGGTAAAGCCCTACTCCTAAGAGTGAGTAGCTACGTGCATCACAGCTGTATCGGTGGGGTTAAAAGACATAGGACAGGCCGGACAGGTTAAGTCAGGTATCAAGTCAAGTCAAGTTTCACGTACATTGTACATAAACAACAGACCGAAAACCCGTAAACGGTACTAAAAGGAAGCCTCGACTTGAGTCTTGACTTTACTTGACTGGACTTGAAGTCAGGTGCCTCCACAGGCTGAATGCGACAGTGCGACACTCACTCTTGCGCTCTCGCGTCTCGTGCTCTCTTCGGGAATCGATGGAGAGGGCGGAGGGTATTCAAAGAGGCGACACGTCGACTTGACCTTGCTAGCATGCTTACCTTGATGCCGACATGAAACGTAGTTTTTGAACCCTTGACTACAGACTTTCAGACTGTAAGTTGACTATTTGGACTTCACAGCCACAGTGCTCATAATTCGACACCCAAGACACCGGGCCGGCGTACATACGGATGCGGTTACCACTAGCTCGGGGACCCATGGACTCCCTTTTCACTTCACACTTCGGCATGCTTCGGGGACTCCGCGCGTCTAGGATTCCAACTAGGAATTTCCTACCGGTACCGCGGATTAGTGCTGATGAACTTCGTGTGGCTTGCTAGCGCAGCGCTCGGCAACGCCGCAGCCGCGGCAGACGTAGATTGGCTCATTACCACCGTAGATCGGCATGCCACCGTCACCGAAAGTTGCTGGCCCGAGTACGCAACCGCCACGTCTGCAGCGCCATGCGGCCTCGAGCTCTCCAATGGATTAACCTCTCGACGCTTCCTCACAACTCCGGCATTTGGAACCATCGATTGGCTGCTCAACGCGACGATTGACAGGGGTGGGTTGCAATCGATGCTCCGAGCCGCGGCGCCGGAGGCCATGCTGCGCCTTGACGGCGTCGATTATGTAGTTGGCGGCCTGCGCTCCACATCGATGTTCCGAGCTTATGCAAACCGCTCCACGTGGCACGACACGCTCGCCGGCCCCGTGGCCGCGGAGGTAAACACGACGTTTGCCTACGCCGCCCACCGCGTGGGAGCCCCAGTCGCTCCCTTTCCTTGGACGCCGGGCACACGCGGCTCGCCGACGGACGTGAGCTGGCCTCCGAAGGGCGTGACTCTCGCCGTGGACCTGAAGGCGCCTGCGCAGCCATCTCTCACGCTGACGGTGTACTACGAGCTGTACGACGGCGCGCCGATCCTTGCCAAGTGGCTCGAGCTCAAGTCCAGCGATGCCAGCAAGGACGTCATCGTCGACAGGAGCACCGTGGAGCTCTTCGCCGCGGGCGCGCCATATGGAGCCTACATTGGGCATGGCTCGCTGCCGCCGGGCTCCGACTATAACGGCGCGACGTCGGCAGGCACAGTGTCGCCACGCCCGCTGCTGCACGCCAAGACGGACCAGGCGCACGGCGCCTTTTGCGAGTGGGTCGACGACTACCAGAGGAGCGCCGATCCAGTGCCAGGCTGCCCTGCGTGCAAGGACGAGGGCGCCACAGAGCCGTTGCTCAATTGCTCGTACGCACTCGGGCCGGGGGCTCATGTGAGCGCGTCCGAGAGCTTCGTCTCATTCCGCGCGCTCCTGCTCGCCACCGACTCCACCGAGCTGGAGCGCACGACCCTCGCGCGCCACCGCATCACCCAGCTGCTCGCGCCGCACGTGACTGAGAACCCTGTCTTCTTCCACGCGACCGACGTGAGCGTCGAGGGCTTCAAGCGTGCCATCGACCAGATGGCAGAGGTCGGGTTCGAGATGCTCATCTTCAGCTTCGGGAGCGGCTTTCAGCTCGAGACAGCCAACAAGGAGTACCTGAGCCACATCGCGCAGCAGGTGGCGTATGCGAAGTCCAAAGGCATCGAGGTCGGCGGGTATGACTTGATCTGCCTCGATCGAGGCCATGGCGGCTACGGCGGCAATGTGGGCGACGAGTGGGTCACCGTCGACCCGACGACTGGCAACTTGGGACTGGACGCATGCTTCGCCTCGGGCTGGTATGATAAGCTCTATGACCTCGTGGATAACTTCATCAACGCAACCGGCCTCTCCATGCTCGAGACGGACGGGCCGTACGGCGGGGCGCCCTGCGCCTCGAAGAATCACACGCATCATCACGGGCTCGAAGATTCCATCTACCGGCAGACCCAGATGCAGAACGCCTTCTTCGGGGCGTTGCGGGCACGCGGCGTCTACGTCAATCAGCCCGACAACTTCTTCTTCGCTGGCGGCTCGCGCACCGGGATGGGCTATGATGAGAGCCAGTATTCGTTGCCTCGTTGGGAGGATCTCTCGATCTCTCGCGCGGGGCTGTACGACGACCTGTACCAACACCTACCCACCCAGGGATGGATGTTCGTGCCGCTCGTGCCGTACCACGCGGGAGGCGAAGTCGCCTCCTTTGCCAACCACCCCCAGGAGTATGAGTTCGCGCTCGCCACGTACCTCGGAGCGGGCACGGCCGCATGCTATCGTGGCGACTCCCTCTACACCGAGGGCGCCCAAGGCGACGCAATGAAGGCGACGCTCAAGAAATGGGTCCAGTTCTACAAGATGCACCGACGCACGATCATCGAGCCGGTCGTGCACCTGCGTCGGCCCGACATGCAATCGTGGGACGGCTGGCTGCATGTGCATCCTCGGTCGACGGATCCCGAGGTGGGGGTCGCACTCATCTTCAACCCGACTGACCGTCCCATCCAGACGACAGTGGTGCTCCCTCTCTACTACTGCGGCATCGAGGATCCGCAAGTGATGCTCAGCATCAACGAGGGCCCGTCATATCAGGCGCCAGTCGGGCGCTCGTATGACGTGCGCGTGCAGCTGACGCTGCCGGCGAAGGGGGTAGTCACCGTGGTGGTGTCGAGGGCGGCATGATGGGCGTCACATTAGGTGTGATGTGTGGTGCGTTGTTGTGTGACGATGCCCTCATGGCAGCGACTTCGACTTGCTTGCTTGCTTAGCGATTGCTACGTACTCGCCTGTTCGAGAGAAAAAAAGGGGTCATCACACGTCTCCAACCCGAACGACACCACAATAGAC
>Ga0209550_10002502_pt1 | contig 17620 bp, 15 predicted proteins | sample LauGreSuBDMM15SN_2_FD_187567 | JGI IMG/M metagenome (GOLD analysis project Ga0209550, IMG submission 187567) | Freshwater lake microbial communities from Lake Michigan, USA - Su13.BD.MM15.SN (SPAdes) (version 5) | ecosystem: Environmental > Aquatic > Freshwater > Lake | place: Lake Michigan...
GGCGACAATCACTAATCGAATTGAATTCAATGACAACTTACTCATGTCCACTCCAGATGTGCCTAGTCCTTGCACCGGGGCAGATGCTGCGGAAACGTAAAGCGAGTATCTCAGGGCACTTGAGCGTAAACAAGGATCAGCACACAGCAATTAGGTAAAAAGTGGGTATGACCGTAAATGACCAAAACTAAGGTAGCATCACCCTTCATGTCTATTATTTTTTTAACGCTCGGCAGGATAGAAATTGCCAGATTGACCCCAACCCGGCTTCGCCCCTTTAACCCACATCTTTGGGCGGCTCCAGGCAAAGGCAGAGTTATAAAATGAAGAGTTCTCAAGTGAACTTTGCCGATCGCCTTAGGCGTTACAGGTTTGAGAAGCTCGTCGGAAACAAACAAAACATTGGTCACCTATTGATTGAAGCGGGATTAAATTCTTTAAATCTTAAACTGACGGGTAGCGTCATAAAATTATGGGACAAAAAGATTGGCACGCCTCAATGCTCCTGCATGAAAAAAAGACACAAACCAGAAATTTTACTTGCCACTTCAGTTATTTCGCATGAACCTATCGTTATAAACAATTTAGACTTTACGGGATTCGCCGAGTCAATTGAACATTTGATCAAGCACCACAATCTAAAGGCCGTAATAGGACTTGGTATCAATGGGCTAAAAGATGATGCTTTATTGTTTGAAAAGCTTCCAACTAGCCAAAAAAACTTTCTCTTGTATTTGAAGGTGCGCAAGATTCCAATTGGTTGTCGGGGGACTGAAACAAAAGAGTTTCTCCGAAGAATTGAATTCAAGGATGAAAATCTCTTTCTGACTGGATGCCCTTCCTTGCAACTTATAAAAGAGCCCATAAAAAAAATTCCGTTTGTTTTCTCTCGAGTCTTAACGACAGGAGCACTTGAAACTAGATTGGATCTACTTGAGTCTAGGTCTTCAATAAATACCAAATTTTTATTCATACCTCAAGATGTCGATTCTTACTCGCAAGGGCTCGAAATTTCTAAATCAGACCACCGTATCGAAATCTTTCTTCCTGCAACGTACGATGCATGGCTACAGAAAATCAAAGAATGGCAGCCCGAGATAGCACTTGGCACTCGACTTCACGGCAATATGGCTGCTTTGTCCCTTGGTATTCCCACCATGTTCATGAGTGGTGATATACGGACTAGGGAAATTACCCAGTTAGCCAAATTACCTTTCGCCGATGATCTAATTGAAATTTGTACCGCTTTAGATCTTATGACTGGACATCACGACCTAAATCCGGAAGGAATACCCACACACTTAGCCTCGCAAATAAGGTTATGTCTTCGCGAATTCATTGACAGGGCATAGCTACCCAGATTGGGACTCTAGATTCTCATTGCCTATGTAGTATTAGGTGCTAATGGATTGAAGCGTTCACACAAGAAGGTAGGTAGATTGATCATGAGTGAAGAAGTACTCCAAGCCCTCCGGATGGAAATTCTAGAACTTACCAAGCAATATGCGGACAAACTACTTGCCCCGAAGTCTTTTACTCCCAGTGAGGACCCTGTCCCTGTTTCTGGAAAAGTCTTAACTTCTGAAGACTTCACTGCGTTGGTTGACTCTTCTCTTGATGGTTGGCTCACCGCTGGCCGCTTCACCGCAGATTTTGAACGCCAATTAGCGCAGTTCGTCGGTGCTCGCAGCGCGCTATTTGTAAATTCAGGCTCTAGCGCAAATCTTGTTGCGCTAAGTGGGTTAACTAGTAAAAAACTTGGTGAACGCGCATTAAAGCCTGGTGATGAAGTATTAACGGTTGCGATGGGCTTTCCAACTACGATAAATCCAATTATTCAAAATGGATTAAAGCCAGTTGTGGTTGATGTAGATTTAGATACTTTAGATGCCAATTCTGCTCGCCTAGAAGAAGCAATCTCTCCCAAGACAAAGGCCGTTATGATGGCGCACACACTTGGTAATCCTTTTGATTTAGACACAGTGCAACGTTTGTGCAAAGAAAACAACTTATGGCTCATTGAAGATTCATGTGACGCCCTCGGCTCAACATATAAGGGGCAACGCACTGGAAGTTTCGGCGATACCGCAACTCTAAGCTTTTACCCTGCGCACCACATAACAACGGGTGAAGGTGGCGCTGTGTTCGTCAAATCACCTTTGGTCAAAAAGCAGGTTGAATCATTCCGTGACTGGGGTCGCGACTGTTATTGCGAAACCGGAAAAGACAATACATGTGCCAAGCGTTTTGGTTGGAAATTGGGGGATTTACCAGAAGGTTACGACCATAAGTACACATACAGCCATATCGGATACAACTTAAAAGCTACGGACATGCAAGCCGCACTTGGGTTGACGCAACTAGCTAAAATTGAACTTTTCATTCAAAAGAGAAAAGACAATTACGAATACCTGAAAAAGCATCTTTCACATGTTGAAGGTATTTCAATTGCAGTTGCTACCCCTAACAGCGAGCCTTCTTGGTTTGGTTGTCCAATTACACTCGATCCAAAACATCCTGTAAATAGAGAAGATCTTCTTCGCTTCTTGGATTCACGAAAAATCGGAACAAGACTTCTCTTTGCGGGAAATATTACAAAACAGCCAGCTTATAAAGATATTAAGTTCCGAGTCGTAGGCGATCTGACAAACACTGACATAGTTATGACGAGGTCATTCTGGGTAGGTGTATACCCAGGGCTTACTACACAAATGATGGATTACGTTATTGAGTCAATAACAGATTTCATGAGTGGAAGAGCCAAGTAAATGCATTACCTAGTTACAGGGCACACAGGATTCAAAGGATCCTGGTTGACCTTAATGTTGCATATGCAAGGCCACACCGTCTCTGGTATTTCCCTTAATCCATTAGAAAAGTCGCTGTTTAATCAAGCAGGACTAAGGAGTGTTTTTGAGAATGATTTAAGAATTGATATCAGAGATTCAAGGCTGCTTGCCCAGACAGTCAAGCAGCTTGAGCCAGAAGTAATAATCCACCTTGCCGCTCAGCCACTTGTTCGTGAATCATATAAAGATCCCACGGGCACTTTCGAGACAAATGTAATAGGAACTCTAAATTTATTGGAGGCCACGAAGGAACTTGCAGATTTGAAAGCAACATTGGTTATCACCACTGACAAGGTTTATAAAAATCACAATCATCTCCGAGGTTATATCGAAACAGATGAACTTGGCGGTGACGATCCGTACAGTGCCTCAAAAGCTGCAGCTGACATAGCAACGCAATCTTGGATTAAAAGTTTTGCAACTTCGCCAATAGCAATCGCCAGAGCGGGAAATGTCATTGGTGGTGGCGATTGGGCGATTGACCGAATAGTTCCAGATCTGGTTACATCTTATTCATCGGGGGGCACCCCTAAACTTAGGTATCCAGATGCGATACGTCCATGGCAGCATGTATTGGATTGCCTCAACGGATACTTAATGCTGATCGACCAAATGATCGACAAGAATTTGGGTGGTGAGTGGAATTTCGGCCCTGACCATAGAGATAAGTATTCAGTCTTAGACCTTGTTAGCAATTTTGCTCGCTCATGGGGTGTAGATTCGAAATTCAAAACTTGGCAATCCGAGGACACGGTTCAGCCACATGAGGCAGGTTACTTACTTTTGGATTCAAATAAAGCTCGTACGACCCTTGGGTGGAAAGATAAATTAGATTTTGTCTCGTCGGTTGAGTGGACATCTTTATGGTTCAAAAATCAGAACAAAAAAAATTCGCTCGCTCAAACAGAAGAGCAAATTAACGATTTCTTAAAATTATAAATCGTAAGCTTTCAATGTTTCCTTTATCTGACTATCCAAATTCTTGATTTCTACATTAAAGCGATTTGCTAGAGAATTAAATATCCCATAGTCACCAAAATAGTCCAAACTACGCTCTGACCCTTCTTCTACACTATCGCTCGATAGGCTAAGGGCTTTAGCTACAGATATTGCTAATTCAGAAAGTGAAACTAACTGGCCACCCGAGTCAATATTGAAGTTACTTTTCTCATATGTAAGTTTGTACAGTACCTGTGCTAAATCAACTGCATCAATGAAAGTGCGTAATGTTGCTGGAGACTTTACCTCTATCTTCTTTTCATCTTTTGCCTGCGAAATGAAATTAGTCAGTGCCAAATTCTTGAATTCATTAATGTACTGCCCGCTCACAGAGTAAACACGACAATTTATAGATTGAGTTCGGTTTTCTTGGCAAGCGTTGGCAAATCTTTCCTCCCAAAACTTTTTTAAATAACCGTAAGGCTCGACATCGATGCTCTTTTTATGTACATCAAACACACTTGCTGCACCACTAGAAACATTTATGAAAGATGAAAGTTTTTTACTACTAATCACCCATTCTGCGTAGTTTGAAATCAAATTATTCTCGTTAACATAGTCTCTAAGGCCCAAAACAGCTAGTTTCTCTTTTCGCAAAAAAGCTGCGTTGTAAAAACTCGCATTTTCTTTGATATCTTGAAAAGCTTCACCTTGTTCAAGTATTTGAAAATTTAATCCCTCTAATTGAATGGAAGAAGCCCTCGAACCAATTAACAAAATTTTGCTTGAATCAAAATTCGAACAATTATCGATCATTGATTTTAGGGCACTTCTACCAAGCCATCCATTAGCACCATAAATGATGTGCTGGGAAGGCTCATCAACGTCATTCATTTAAAGAGAGACTTATTTATCTTTCCCTAAAATATTCCATCTAGCTTCAAGCATTTCGATTCGCTTATTATCTTCAGCAGTGATCTGAGCATAATAACTACGCTTATTAAGAAGCCATAGGAGCTCGAAATGGACTGCATTCAATAATGCCTTATCGATGTCATCACTTTCCAATGAGCCCGCTGCAAATACAACTTTACGAGTTTCAAAACGGGTTAAGAATTCCGCATTAATTCTTTTTAGTTGAGGTAGTGCATCTGAACTAACGGCACCGCCCACGACCAGATCTAGGCCGCTAGCTTTAGCAACTTTTGCAGTTTCAATTACTCTGTTTGTCACTTCATCAGTTTCAATACCTGTGCGACCAATGCCTAGTGATCCGGAAAAATCTACACGGCCAAAAACAATTCCTTCTATTTTTCCAGCAACAGCAACTTTTGCCATCTCTTCCAAATTGTTGTACGCGGTAATAGTCTCTAAATTAAATAAAAAATCAGTGTTGACCCGCTCGTCTGGGTTGAAGGCAATATCTATGGCACCGATGAATTTTGTTAATGCATATGGGGTTTCGACCATGGGTGCGACTATGTAATCAACACCCACTTGCTTTGCCTCAAGTAAGTCGCGAATCGCTTCACACCCACCGATTTTAACTGTGAGCTTCAATCCTGCAGCGCGAGCTACATCTACTAGACGAAGTAGTTCGTCCATGCGCGTGCCTTCGGCCTCGAACTCAGCCTTGACGCTAACTGCACCATATTCTTTGCACCGAGACAAAACATCAACCATCTGCATCTCTACTGAATTCAATTGACTCTCCTTATTGGCTAGCGATTTCCCAAAATCATACTGGCTAGATGCGGTAAAAACTCTTTAATTTCGTGTTCTGACAAGTCAGGACTCATTAAATGCAGAGGGTTGGAGGCCATAGTTCCGTTTGGCAATATCCGACTAGTTATTTTGGGGAAGTAGGTTTGATCTGGATCAATTTTCACTTCGACAAAACAAGGCCCATTTTCTTCAAGAATCTGACCAAGATCTTGTTTTAGTGATTCTGGGCTAGTAAGCCGTAAATACTTAAGTCCGTAAGCGGCCGCTATGTGCTTCCAGTCAGGTAGTCCCAGTCCTGTTTCGATATCGCACCCAAGGTAGGCACCCGCAAAGTAGTTCTTTTGGGTCATTCGAATGGATGCATAACCCGAATTGGAAAAGACAAATACCTTAATGTTTAGATCCTGTGCGGCCACAGTTCCGAGCTCTTGCAAATTTTGGGCAAAACCACCATCTCCCTCAATCAATATGGTCCGCGACTGTGTCGATTCAGCCGCCCCAATTGCCCCCGATAAGCCATATCCCATGCTCGCAAGACCCTTATTCGTAACTATAGTTTGGCCATATTTTGGAGAGAAGGCCTGCATAGTCACCGTGAATGCGCCACCTGAACTACAAGGAATCAATACATCTGTCGATGCCAGTTGATTTGAAAGCTCATCCATAAGATGAAATGGTGAGATATATCCTGTTGCGGTCACGTTCCCAGCATCGTTAAGTGGAAACGCCTTCTGAACACTTTCTCCAAAGCTAAGCCACGTATTAATCTTTAGCTCAATGTTTCGGGATTGCTTTAGTAGTGACTCCAAAAAATTATCAGCATTCTCTTGTATTCCTTGCTTAATTTTAGGATGTCCTTTTTCAAGCTCTTCACGATCAATATCAACTTGATAGATATTTGCTAAAGGTGCAAATTGCTCCCACGCAAATCCAGTCTGTTGTAAACCTAATCGAGAACCTACCGCGATAATTAAATCTGATTGCTGTAACAAAATATTTGCGGATCTTTGGCCCCATGTATTTGGACGGCCCCAGTAATTTGGAAGATCTGATCCATACCGATCCATTCCATTCCACGTTGTCATTATGGGAATCCCGCACTGCTGAAGATCTTTATTAAGTTTTTTTGCGAGGCTTCGGCTGACGCCACCGCCAATTAAAAGTACTGGTCGCTCTGATAACTTCAAATCATTCAATAGCCGATCCAAGTTAATTTCTTCTGCAGCCAGGCTTTCAGGACACTTTGATGCATCGTGGGAGGCTTCAACTGTGTGATCCAGGCTAGATCCCTGAACATCCAATGGAATTTCTAAAAATACTGGACCTGGTCTTTTGCTTGAGTTCAAAAAATCTTGGATCCTAGAAAAAGGTACCTGCGCATCAATTAACTTCGAGGAAACGGTTATGGTTTCTACGATAGCCCGTCCATCTATTTCTTGGATTCCACGTTGTCGCATCTCCGAAGACTTTAAATCTGATGTCTTGACTTGCCCGCCAATAACAAGCAATTCCCTACTCTCTAAATATGCCCCCGCTATTGCAGTCACAATATTCGTCAGACCAGGCCCAGCGGTAACTAGAGCGAAAGCTTTTTTGCCTTCTTTATTAGCCTCATTAAAGTACTCAGCTGCAATCCCAGCTGCAACCTCGTTGACTACAGGAATACACTTGAAAATCTTTCTAGCTGCATCCAATAAATGCATAGTGTTTCCACCAGCAACAAAATAACAGTGACTATAATTCTCTTTTCTAGCGAGATTCTCAAGTAAGTATTCAGCGTACTTCATTTAGAATTACCTCGATCGCTCGTTTCGTGGCCTCCTGTGCTTTCACTAAAGCATTTTCGGAAAACAATGTCTTTGAGAGAACTAATCCTCTCTCGGCCGGCAAAACCAAGACTAACTCTGAAGGTGTATTTTTCTTATCTTTAGCTATAGCCAATCCAAATGAATTTAAGTCAATGTTTTCTAATGTGTCTCTAACAGAAAACATAACTTTAGACAAAAGTTTAATGCTGACATTCTGAAGAATATTGGAATGTCTAGTTGTTATGGCCGATTCATGTTGACAGGCTGCAATCATTCCGATCAACACAGCGACTCCATGCGGTATTGCGAAATTTGAAGCTGATTCAATTGCATGGCCAAATGAATGGCCAAAATTTAAGTGTTTTCTAATTCCAGTATCGAATTCATCTTCTTCTATAAAATATCTTTTGCTCTCTAAAGACAATAAAATTAGATCGTTTAAAGGTGACGAATTTTCCGTAGAATCCCAGTTGTTTATGAGTTCGAGACTTTTCACAAAAACAGCTTGATCTCTTGCATAACATATTTTTATGATCTCCGATAAGCCAGCGACAACTTCCAATTCTGGAAGCGAGCATACAAAAGAGGTATCAATGAATATTTCTGAGGGAGGGTAAAAATTACCTACTAGGTTCTTTACTGGCATAACATTTATTGAGCTTTTGCCACCAATACACGAATCTCCCATGGCGGCCAAAGTTGTAGGGTAATAATCCCACTTGATGCCGCGCATATACAGAGATGCCACCAATGTTCCAATATCTTGTAAATATCCACCACCAACCACCACTAGTCTGTCACTCTTAGTCATACCCGCAAGAGACAATTCGAGAATCAAACTTTCTGCAGTTGATAATGTCTTTCTCTCTTCATCCGCTTTAACGAAAATTACATTCCTGGGTTGATTTGTGAAGCGATTTTTGAGGTTCGCATCCACAAGATAGTAAAAGTCATCTAGAAACGAATCTGGAAAGTTCTCAAATTCCACGGTATAGGAACCAGTTCGACTCTTTATTATCAATTTAGACAAGTTTTGATACTCCCCAGCCGCCGTCGATGACGATTTCTTGACCAGATATGCCACTCAATTGACCTGTAACGAATGCGCATAGAGTATTGACGACTTCCTCCAACGTTACCAATCGTTTTATGGGCGTTTCAGAGACTAATCTGTTCAACTCTTGTGTCGAAAGATTTTCACGCGTCATTGGCGTATCTATTGGACCTGGGGCGACGGCATTGACTTGGATTCCGCTTTCGCCTAGATCAATAGCAAGGGAGCGGATAACTCCCAAAAGTGCGGTTTTCGAAATTGAGTATGCGAGTTTGTTAGGTCTGCTGAGCTGACTCCACATGCTTGAGACGATTACTAATTGTGCATCCTTGGACAATTTCTGTGATTCCAAAAGCTTTCTCGTCGTACTCAGTATAAAAGTCACGTTTGCATCTATTACTTTATAGAAATCTACTGAATTAAAGCCAGCGATAGAATCACTGACATTTATGCCCTGTGCCCAAATAACACCAGAAATACTGCTGACGTGCCCCAATTCAGAGTCAAATTTCAAGGGGTCTCGACTCCCGTTAATCACAACCCCAAAATTTTGGAGTTTCTCTGCACAGTGCGAGCCAATAGAACCATTAGATCCAAAAACTAAATAATTTTTATTTGTGCTCAAAACTTTACCAAATCTTCCAGGGTGCTTTATCCGCTGACCAAAGCTCATTCAAAAACACAGACTCTCTCAAGGTATCCATAGGTTGCCAGAATCCGTGATGACGATAAGCAGCGAGCTCACCTTCTTGCGCGAGGCGCGCCAAAGGATCCTGTTCTAGGACACACTCAGAGTCTAAATACTCTTCAATACTGCCTTCGAAAATAAAGAATCCGGCGTTGACCCAACCATCCATAACTGGTTTTTCACGAAATTGTGTGACAACGCCATTATTGTCAACGTCCATGAGACCAAATCTGCTTAGTGGCTGCACGGTTGTAACGGTAGCTTTCTTTCCGTGGAAGACGTGGAACTCAATTAATTTTTCAATATTGACATCGGCCAATCCATCTCCGTATGTGCAGAGAAATCTTTCCGCATCTAAATACTTTAGTGAGCGGTGAACCCGTCCACCGGTCATGGTTAATTCACCGGTATTAGCGATGGTGACTCTCCATTTGGATTCATCGTGTGATCCGTGATGTATGACAGGTGACTTCTGGCCAAGATCTACTGTCACATCATTATTTCTAGAGTAGTAATTTAGAAAATAGTCTTTGATCGAGTCCCCTTTATAACCTGTGGCGATAATGAACTCATTGATTCCCTGCACAGATAAATTTTTCATGATGTGCCAAAGAATCGGCTTTCCACCAACTTCAACCATGGGCTTTGGTTTGAACTCTGTCTCCTCACGAAGCCGGGTACCTAGTCCACCGGCTAAAATCAAAGCCTTCATTTTTCCTCCACAGCTTTCTCTACAGGGATACTATAGGGGTGTGAGAGATAAATTGGGATCAGGTTTTCCTTCTATTTATCAAAAATCCACAAATGACATTTTCTATATTTATGCCCCGCCTTGGCGCGATTCGTCGGCAGGGATTCGCGTTCTACATTATCTCTGCCACTCATTAAACGTTATTGGGTGTCCAGCATGGCTTGTTTTGACCAATCCAAATAGTAAGAATCAGGTAACTAACCAAAGCCTAAAGACTCCTTTGTTGTCCAGAGCGTTAGCTAGACAACACATTCAGTCTGGGCAATCTCCGATAGTAATTTACTCAGAAACAATTTTAGGCAATCCACTTAAAGCAAAGCGAGTTATGCGATGGATTCTAAATTTTCCTGGCGCACTTGGTGGTTCCACCCAATATCCTGCAGATGAATTTGTAGTGTCTTACTCAGAAAAAATCCAGAGTTGCACACCAAACTGTAACAACGTGCTTTTTCTCCCAGCAGTAGATTTAGATGAATTACCGCAGTCTGTTGAAAAACAAAAGGGACTCACGTTGGTTTATGCAGGGAAGTACCGCTCATTTATCGGTTCACCACCGCAACTTCCAGAAAACCCGATCGAGATCTTTCGAGACGGCAAAAATAAGCTACCACGGAAAGAATTTCTCATCGAAATTGCGAAGGCTGAAAAAATCTATCTTTTCGAAAATTCAACAGTAGCTACAGAAGCCGTCCTTATGAACACTATCGTAATCTTTGTACCGAATATTTTTTTGAATGAGATTATTGCTGAATCGGAACTTGGCTTGGGGGGAGTTGCAATTGGTTTTGAGCCGGCACAGATACAGATTGCTAAACAGAGCCTTCCTGGCGCACGATTACAATACAATGAGGCTCAAGAAAATTTCTGGGATCAGTTGTACAAATTCATTGATAATGTTCATGAATACTTCCAAGACCAACCACCCCAAGAAGCTCCAATTGTTCCACCCACGACTTTTGTAGGGCTGCTCAAGCACCGAATAAGACTTACTCGCGGAATCATCCAGCAAAAGGGAATGGCAACGGCTTTTCGAACTATTTTTATGTATTTCACTTCTAGTCGAAGAAGCTAACCTAGGTTCCCGCACTATGTACCAGGAGAGGTCTCGAGACTTAAGCGTCTTCTTACCTTTTTAGCCATTCTAGAACACACTGACAAGTCATTTCTTACTCAAGCACCTTTATTTGCTTCAAGTGAAGTATATTTCACTTAGTCGGAAATCCGAGAAGCGTATTACTTTTCTAAAACGAGAGAGTGTCCTGTTATGAATAAAAAAGAAGGTTTTCCCTTAAAGGCTAATTTAAGCAAATACGTTGCGCTCTTATTTGCGCTAGTTGCTTTACTTCCAATTTCACAGAACACGCTATTTTCAATTATTGAGTCTTTTTCCATTGAACAAGTAGGTTCTGGTACTTATGATTGGACAAAAGATCGGGCTCCCATAAAAATTGGCTCTTTTGAAACCTTTGAGTCCGGAAAATTAAGGATGAAGTATAAATTTAAGATTGATGATTCAAATCTAGATTATCCGAACCTATTTCAAACTTCAGATGTTAACTTCGGAATTCGAGCTGAGATTTCGAATGGTTCTGCAAACGGTAGTCAAAGTGTATTTGGAATTGTATACAGCACAGATAGTGCAGGAACTCTTCAGGGTGTAACTCTTAGTGAAGATTTTAAATTTGGAGTAGAACATGAACTCATTTTGGAAGCCAAACAAAATAAATTCATAAGCGCAACATTTGATGGCGACAACAAAACCATAATTTCTCCTCCGCCAGTTTTTAGAACTGATAATCTCTTAATTGGTCAAGGATTTAATCCAGAGAGATCATTTACTGGCGAAATAAGTAAATTTGATGTCGTCTATATTCCAAATGAGCAAACAAATAAAGTAATTTATTTTGTCATAAATGGTGTTATTATTGGGTTAATTCTCGGACTATTCTTTAGAAAGGGACTAAGGTTTCGCCGCTTCGAAAATTAGCGAATTCCTTCTTGTTACTATGAAACTAACGATACTAATCCCGACTCGTAATCGGAAGAATCACATTGAATTGCTTTTAAGCAATCTCGGCGTTTTATTTAAAGATTCATTTAGTGACATCGAAATCTTAATTTCTGACAACTCCAACAAACCGATGCAATTGAAAAACCTCGCATCAAATGTTACCGTGATTCGCCCTAATCATTTTTTAGCTACAGCAGAAGAAAATCTCTTCTTTGCGCTACAAGCTTGTAAGGGTGACTTTATTTGGCCACTTGGTGATGATGATATTCCTATGCGTGAAGGCGTTACACAGCTTCTTGATTTTCTAGAAAATCCAACCGGAGATTGGGCAGTTTTTAACTACGGTGTAATTGATTATTCTGGTGTTCTAAAGTCGCAAAAATTGATTAGCTGCAGTCAAGATCGGGTTCAGATGTCATATTCAGAGTTTGTATCAATAGCTGGATATCAGACTACTGCCGCCTGCATTAGTCTTACGGTTTTCAAAAGAAGCCTCATTACAGATTCTGGTGTTAGCACTGTTCTTAGCTTTACGTCGCCGATTTACTCTCATGTTGCGTTGTATCTATTGTCTTTTGGAAAACACGAAGGGGAATTCATCAATTTTCCTCTGGTAAACTACCGGAATAACCGTGAGGCTACACGTAGAATCGATAGTAACTGGGCTAACTGGTCCAAAAAGAATCATTTGCCATATCGACACCCTTGGACTATGGGCCTAATAGAACAATTCAACTTCTTAATTGATTCCGAAATTCTCGAAGAGGATTTCCCTAGGATTTTTTTGGAAACAGACCATTTCGGCAACAAATTTTCAGGAATGAACCAATTAATTTTATACATTATCAGACAAGTCAAAAGTGATCAAAAGCTCTTTGGTAAAAATAGGATGACAATTTTTGATAGAAAATTGTTGGCTGAATTTCTCATGCGATACGCGCCTCAACACATTTATCTCATTGAATCGCTTTATCGTTACCCTATAAAGAGAGCATTTAAGAAAATACAGGAAGTAGATCGCAGTATTACACTAATGAAGGCATTTGAAGCATCCACTAACAGGTTTATCTTCCCTCATGCTGTCGAGCTGCTAACCAATGATGGCATTGTTTACAAAGTTCCCACTGGATATATTTTCTTACCTCATGAAAACTTGAATTATATAAATATTTTGTCCAGTTTGGACTTCTTTAATAATCCGAATTTAATCTTCAGTGAGAACTTAGGTCTTATCGTTAAGGACAAGAGAATTGGCAGCAAAAAGTACGAACTTGCACCTTTGTCCTTGAGAACTTTTAGTAATTTCGAGCCTACCTACCAAAAAAGAAGACAGGTGGTAAAGTTCAAATTGCGTCGGTTGGTTTCTAGAGTGTTGGGTAGTTAGGAAACTCTTTAAGTGTAATCCTAATGGAACAAGTTTATAGATTGTGATTTCTTTTTCCTTGTTGTATTTAGCATTTCTAGGTATGAAACCATACATACAAGTAAAACTAAGACCGGATAATAGTCTCGACTAAAGGAAATATTCCTCACCCCAGTCCAATGGACAATAAATGAAGGGGTTAGAACAAGTGTGATGACCAATAGACTTAGGAAATCAGAAAAATGCCAGACTTTTTCGACAGCCGGGTTAATGTTGTTAGAGTTAACTGTTTGATTTCTTTCTTCTTGAATACTACCTACGCCTGCAAGAGACCTGAAATTGAATCGTTGTGTCAAAAAAGGAATAATTGCTAAAGAAGCCCAAACCATCGTGTATGCCATTGATGCCGGAACTACTAAACTAGTCAAGGACAGTACTAAAAATATTTTTACACGTTGACTAATAATATTGGACAATATTATTGGAAGGAAAATCAAGATTAGAACCAAGCCTGGTAAAAGTAAACCAAATCTTTGATCAATTAACCAAGAGCTGAGGTTTCCTGCAGAACTTTCTCCTTCATATCTTCTTAAAAGGAACCCTGAAAGACTTGCAGAATCAAGCGTATAACCCAAAGAGTCTTTAGAGGTGAAGAATAGAGTTCCCTTGACATACCCCTGAATTGATAGTAACGGGTTACCTTCAAAATACAAGAGGCAAAGAATATTTGAGGTGATCACTAGGAAAATACTTTTTATAATTTTCAAAAAATCTCTGCTTATTAGAAGCAACAAGAGAGCTAAAAGCAATTGAGGCTTAAAGGAAACAGCAACTATAAAAAATGTGACTGCGCCGATATTTTTTTTGATGGTGAAGAGGTACCATGCAATACCAACTAGGCCAAAAGCTAGTATGTGCAATGAACCTCTATCAAAAGAGTATATAACTGGAAGCGTTAACCCGACATAAAGGATTATGGAAAGGGACGCAAAAAAGAAAACTTGCTCCTTAAAAACTTTACGGAAAAGGAACAGCCAAATGACTGCACTTGCTATTAGGAGGAGTGCAAAACTGTACTTTGTTCCAAAATTTGAAAGGATCTTTAAAATCATATTTCCTATGGGTGGCGTTTGACTTGCGGCGTTAGGAATAAGATAAGGATTTTCGCTGCGAGCTAAGTCCAGAAGGTTTTCCCAATCTCCAAAAAAGTGTTTATAGAGTATTACTTGTGGGGCATTTCCACTTGGCAAAAATGGGGGGTCATTTACCTGAAATGAAATTCTATTAATTAGCCCTGCATTCCCTGTTAAATCTTTGTACTGTAAAACCCACGTTTGTATTAGAGTGAACATGGTTATGTAAGCTTGAAAAATAAGCAGCCCCATCGGGTTAGGATTTTTGAATCCTTCAAAGATTTTTAAGACAAAGTTCGGCTTTTTCATAAAGGTCTCCTTGGGTTTCTCGCTTGGTAGGTAGACTCGGTTTTGCGGCTCATCTGGCGAAGGAAACAATCATACCCGGTTCATCAGATTCATGACCGATATCTAATTACGAAGCGCAATGAATCCCCAGGCATTCGGCAACTGTACTATATGAATTGTCAGCTATGGTTACTTACATCGAACTTTGATGCACAAGACAACACTAGTGACAATCTATGACCATTCCATTTCTGCGAAAGGACACCTAACTGCACTTATCTGACTTATACTTTCTTTGTTTTGAATACAGCATGTTTTTGAAGAAAATAATTCACAAACGTCAACCCTAGGGTTATCAGTATCTGTGATTCGAAGGGGGCGTAACCTAGGTATTCAACCATTGCGATTAGAAATGCCAAATTCAATGTGAAAACTCCAATTGCGCCAAAAAAGAAACGAAAAAGTTCAGGAAAGTAAGGATTGTTTGAATCCCATACAAAAACTCGTTGTGTAAAGTGACTTTGAAGATTCGTAATTACAAAGGCAATAAACAAAATTATTTGATACGATAAATTTCTTAAAGATTGTAGAAGTATATAAAAAAATAAAATAGAAAAACAAGTATTAAAAATTCCAACGATCAGATACCGAGTTTTCAAAGATGCACTTTCTTTCTCTTAGATATCGAAACTAGAAGGAATTAAATTGGCATTTCATCTAATTGTAACTTTAGCTCACGCTGTATCATTTTGGCCATTCAACAGAGTAGACTAGACATCCTGATCACGGCTAATGCTCGTGTCTCGAGATTTAATGTCCAGCATACAATATGCTGGTGTTATATACCCTAAAGAATTAGAGGACCTGAATTGACTTTGGAGCGGAGTATTCGTTGCCACTTACAAAAAATTTAATAAGCATCATTATTCCTGCTTATAATGAGCAGGATTGTGTTCGTGAACTTGCGGTTCGCCTCCAGAATGTCTTTGCGAGTGAATCTCAGTATAATTTTGAAGTTTTTATTATTGAGAATGGATCCATTGACGAAACATGGCAGCGCCTTAAGGAAATCTCCATATTAGACACCAGATTTAAGATAATTAGACTGTCTAGAAATTTTCGTATGGATGGGGGAATCACTGCGGGCCTAGATTATGTCACTGGTGATGCATTAGTTTTGATGACTGCCGATTTACAAGATCCTCCTGAGCGGATTCCAGAGTTTTTACGCGCTTGGGAGAATGGGTATGAAAGCGTCTTTGGCGTTGTAACAAAAAGAAATGGTACGGGTCCTATCCGAACTCTTAATTCCAAACTCTTCTATTTTATAGCTGGGTTGCTTACCGACGGTCGGATTCCTAGGAACGTAAGTGACTTTAGGCTGGCGGATAAGAAAGTGTATGAAGAAATAAAAAAAATGCAGGAGCGGAATCGTTTTGTTAGAGGACTCTTTGCTTGGGTGGGATACAAATCCATTGGTATTCCTATGGATCGTGAAGAAAGATTCGCTGGTAAATCAAATGCCCACTCTCTTCAAGTGATCGACTTGGCATTTAAAGGAATTTTTGCTCACTCTTACAAGCCCCTAAAGTTGATAACACTTTTTGGAATTTTTCTATCATCTATCTCATTTCTTTCAATTATTCCTTTAGCGATTATTTGGTTTACTCAAGGAGTGCCTTTTGCTGGATTTGGTACATTAACTTCACTCATTCTGCTTTTAATTTCATTCTTGTTTTTGTTTCTCGGGATAATCGGTGAGTACGTTGGAATGATCTATGAAGAGGTAAAAGCGAGACCAAATTATCTTGTTTCGGAGACTCTAAACATTCTTAGATAGTTTCTGTGCGCTTTTGAACTATCACAATTGTTAAACCCCACAATAATGCAATTTCAAGTCCCGAGGCTAAGGGTCTATTCACCATTTTTTTGGTTAAAAAATCTACTGGCCGTGTAGGAATTAGAAAACTAATTGCGTGTGCGATAACTGCTGCTATTACCGTAGTTGAACCAAGATGCATTGATCCGGAAAATTTAACATCGGCCTTTAGATCATTAAAAATTTGGGCAACTCTCGCGGGTGTTGTCGGGTAGCCATGTGACCAATCGCTGTCCCAGAAAAATTCTTGGTAGTCAAGAACATCTGGTGTGGCGACTAAAATATAACCACCAGGTTTTGTCACTCGAATCATCTCTTCAAGCCACGTCCTGGCATCCAAATATGTGGGGGCATGTTCTATTACGTGGAGTGAAATAACTCGATCAAATTTATTTTGAAAATTTGCGGGCAAGGTGGGTAATTCCTCTTCTGATATATCAAATCCTTGCATTCTTGAAGAATTCGCTAACCTTGAATTTGGTTCCACGCCATTGTAATTAGAAATCCCTCCCGTATGTAGTGCACGTGCTAACCGTCCTGTTCCAGATCCGATTTCGAGAACACTTTTCCCTTGAATTCCTGATCGTTTAGCGAATTCTCTAATTATTCGTACCGCCACCCAAGTGTGTAATTTTTCAGATGGTTTCCATTGGACACGATCATGATATTCATCATAATGTTCCATAACATCGACTGTACTCTTAAAACAGGAGTCTGTATCAAAAAATGAAGGTTTTAATCCAGTCTCACAACACCACTAGGCGTCATCAAGTGCACCGCAACAATCCCTGACTCACCCTCATTCGTTGACGGGTCAATAAACTCAATATCTGTCCCATTTAATCCATCAAGAATCTCTGTCTTAAACCATGAGTCTGATAGTTGCTCAGTGTCAGCAATCGTAATCTTCTCAATTGCAGCAACTGCTTTTCCATCTTGTGATGGATGGTCAGCGGTTAACCATTGAATAAAGAATGGAAGTTCGCGAGAGTCGGTAATTTCATTAACGCCAATTTGCTTCCACTTCAGATCGGTGCCATCTGGGCGTGTGCGGTGACCTTCGGTTGCGGTGCGTCCAAACTTCTCTTCAACTATTGAAATATTGTCAGTTGCAAAAACCCAGGTAAGCCAG
>Ga0209550_10002503_pt1 | contig 17612 bp, 21 predicted proteins | sample LauGreSuBDMM15SN_2_FD_187567 | JGI IMG/M metagenome (GOLD analysis project Ga0209550, IMG submission 187567) | Freshwater lake microbial communities from Lake Michigan, USA - Su13.BD.MM15.SN (SPAdes) (version 5) | ecosystem: Environmental > Aquatic > Freshwater > Lake | place: Lake Michigan...
AATTGTAAACAATCTTAGATATATTCTTCGGGATGCGTATTATGCAAAAGGACTTACGGTTGGGGCTGATAACATGAGAACAAAGCCTGATAACATGAAAACAATGTTTGATTATGCTAACTATATATATAAAGACAAGGCATGGGGAAGTGATCACGATCTTGAAATATTAGTTAACTTATTAGGAATACATAATGTTAAAATTATTAGGAATGGTAAAGTTTTAGAAAACGCAATGGTTAATTCATCGAATACTGTTGAAACCGGTTATACGTTTTGTAATATTTCAAACAACGCCGGAAACCCCGTACATTGGGTTTTGAAAAAGGGTGGACTAAAACGAGATTTTAATACTGACTACAAAAATGCCCGGGAAAAATTACATTCAAGTGATAACAAATCCGGAGGAAAAGGAACGCGCAAATTAAACCCAATTCCAAGAACAAGCGGAGAAGATCCTAGACGCGGAAAACAAACGCGCAGAATCCTATTTTCTACCGCATAATATATACACACATTTAGGCAAATGGATTTGAATTCGAAATTAGACGATTGGGGATTGATGCTTTTGGTACTCCTTAGTTTTTCCACGTTTTTCATGATTATGTATAAAATTCGCCCGATATCAGACTTGATCGCCGATTCAATATCAGACCGCTATGATATATCGCGAATGTATACCTTTTTGCCCAACACACTTTCACGTCTGGCGCCGGCAAACTACCAATAAATAATATTCTGGTATTATAAGAATAATACCAGAATGGCAACACCGGTTAATGTTGCTAAAGAAATAGAAGCGGCAGTTGATCCAAAATTAGATACTTTGTTGAACAATTTTACCCCTGATCAACAGAAAATGTTATTAACAGCTTATTCAAACTACTCGGGTCTAATTCAAGCCGGAATTACTGACAAAGACTCTTTGGACGGTTACGTTACTACAGAATACGGGATAACTAAGGAAGACGCTGCTAATTACAAGGTCCTCAAAGACGCCGGAATTACCAAGATTTCGGACGTTCAAAAGAAAATAAATAGCGGGATAGATAGTAATGGAGCTGGAACCAACGAATTGACTGTATCCGGAAATAATCGTTATTTCATACACACAAATGTATTATGCAAAGACACAAACGGTAATAAGCAGATGCAGTCGATTTTAATAAACAACATCGCTGATGATACACTTTGGCAAACATACAACAAAGGAATGATGTATTCTTCTACAATGACCACTTCACAATCAACGGGGGCGAATAGAATGCGCGAACTTCTTACAAGCGCTGGTGGTGATTCTGTGACAAAAGTGGACACTTGTAGAGGCGTCGCCATTTACACAGATTCCAAAAAAACGAAAACTATAAAGGGTTATCTATCACAATCCGATTATAACAACCTAGATCCATCAATAATTAACAATGATCAAACAAAGCTTATGAACGCGGCGTTTGAAGTACCCGCCCCTACTCCAGCAGGAAACCCCCAAAAAAAAGAAGGGTTTTCTCAAATGTCTAATGTTTATGATGACGAAAAACCGTATTCCGTCTTGGAAACGAATATTGTTACCAAGTTTTATGTTGTCTCTATTGTAGTGATTTTGCTTTATATTTTATTCCGACTTTACGAAAAAACACGCTAATTGTGTTTCTTTCTACATTCTGGGATTAAACAAAATATTTCGATATTTCTCAACGTGGTTATCTGAAATATAACGTTCCGTGAACAGGGATATTTTGTCTTGCATTGATAGTTTATTCAATGAATCTCCGCCGCGTATTTTCCTGAATTTCTTAATTGGCTGGTCTACTTCGTTCGTCAAGAAAGTAATAATGAAAAACAGCGAATACATTCCACATTCTGTGTTGGTCTCTTGGTGAGCATGTTTATTGGTTACGTATTTGAAACGGATGGGTGGTGATAGTTCGGCGCCTTGTTTCGTAATTTCTTCTTTAAGTCTGGTAACCTCTGTTGGCGTGTCGTTAAGAGCACTGTCATAATAAAAAATCACGGATTCTTCTAAATCCACAAACATGGATACCCAGTGTGATCCAGGTTGATCATGTTTATCTAAATTGAAGACAATGCCGAGTTTCGTCTTACCTCGAGATCTAAGGTCTTTGAGTGAAAGGCGACATAACTCTTCCCAAACGCATTTCCCGCCTTCTTCGTCGAGTTTTGTATCATAATCGATGGAACTCGGTCCAAGAAGTTTGAATTCTTTGTGTGTGATTTCGTATTGTTTCAAGACGTTTTCAATATCGTAATTAGAAAGCCAGGCGTTTGGATTTTTCTTCCAGTCGGATGGTTGATCGGGCGCAAAAAGGAGTTCGTCTAATTGCTTTCTAACATTCGGCTCTTTGATTTGTTGTAGCCAACAATCTTCCGCTTCGCAATCGGTAAGGCGATCCCTGAGTTGACTCCAAATTTGTTTCACGCCTTTTGCTCGGACCTTGTTTTCCGGGTGGGCTTGGTTATACGCATCTCGGATTTTGATCAAAGCTTCGGGTGTATAACAAGTATCTTTTGCTACCGTTTTTCCTTTAACTGCGGGACTACAGTTCATTTTTTTTATGGTTTTTTTTATTGTATTGGATCGCTTATTAATTCGATATTTATTCCTTAAAGTGTATTTGTTCATTTACAATATACAGATATAACATTTTTACTGAAAAGTTTTTGTTCAGTAAAAAATTGAATCATTTTGGTTGATGATGTAATATATAACAACAATCACTAAATTATCAACATGTCAAAGGTCATGGAATATTATACGGCTTATTTATACTACGATTTCTACGAAGGAACTCAATATTCGACAAATGCGGATATTATCGACAATAACTTTAAGAGAAACATGAATGAATTCACCGATGTCGTCAACGAATGCTTAGCGGAAGGATGGACTCTACACGGCGCGCCTACATTTTCAATCGACTGGATGTGTAGAGAATATAATGGGCTTGCTATACAAGCTTTTGTTCGAGAAAAAAACGTTGAACACGCGGTCGTGGTTGAGGTCAAACCGGACATTATTATCGCGGAAAACGTAAAAAGTCTTCGTAGTTCAAAACGTCTTTTACATTCTTAACTGATCCTTCTATCGGCGCGTCGGTTTCATAAATTCATCCATAGTATATCTCGATTTTCGGTCGTATTTTGAAGCAGGCTTCTTAGGCTGAGCCATTTCGGGAAACAATACATCGTCTTCTCCCGTTGTAGAGTTCGCTTTTTCTATTTCTAAATATTTTATCAATATCTGTACGTATTGGTCGAAAGCGCCCCCCACTTCATTCGTATACATTTTTTTGGGGTTGTCCAATAATTCCGTTGTCATTTCCAAGATTTCATCGCGAAATTCAGCAGTCTTGGATAAAAACTCTTGATGTTCCGCGTGCTTCTGAGGGTCCGTCTTGGATAAATACTTTTGATAATTGGTTTTATTCAACAATAACTCAAGCGTGACTTTGTCTACGTATGCATTCGACGGTGTCGGTTCGGAATCCATTACAGTTATCATAGATTTTTCTTTGACTGTTTTTTACTAGTTTTTTTACTAGGCGTCTTTTTTTTCACAGAAGGTGCGGCATCTTTAAACATATTGTATGCTAAATTACAAGTATCATTGCATTCAAATCCTTCTTTATTTACGTAAAACCCAAGGGCTTCAGTGAGAGACGATAGTGTAATTGTATCCACCTCCATTATTTTTCCAATTTCTTTTATTTTTGACATTAATATTTTACCTCCGCCTTTATAGAGTTGATCACTGCATATTAAATCAATATATAAACTATTATGATCCAATAAAAAATAGAGAGAAGCGAAACCTAATATTTTATCGATTCCATCATATAATATTAATATTGCATTTGCCTGAGGAAGATTATCTTCTATAAAAATACGTCCGATATTCTTACAAAACCTACCACGTGAGCTATCAATTGTATCTATTATCATAGAGCAATATTCGTTGAACATATTTAAACTTCTATCTCGAGTATCTATTGTGGGAACAACATTTAAAACTGATTGTAAATCATTTTTTAATCTATAAACAGCAGCTCTCAATTCTAGTTCTTTATATGTTCCGTAACAATCCTCTTTATATTGTTGGGTTGAATTAAAAATTATGCTTGTTGTATATGTATCTGGAATATTAAATTGTCTACGCGGTGATGGTTTATCTAGTTCTTGTGTAACCACATATTTTTTGGTTTTATTTTTACACACCTTGAATTTTTTATCTTTCGGTATCGAAAAAAATACACTATCTTTAAGTTCCGGTGTAACTTCTGGATCTGATTTTTTGTTAGACATGACTTACAATATATATAGATTTTTCTTACGACTCGCTTCGCTTATCGGTCGCTTCGCTTATCGGTCGCTTCGCTTGTCGGTCGCTTCGCTTGTCGGTCGCTTCGCTTGTCGGTCGCTTCGCTTGTCGGTCGCTTCGCTTATAGGACGGGATAACTTCCTTCGAGTAACATTCCGCATTGACCATCACCGCCGTTATAAGAAGAGCCGGTATCTGGGTTTTGTCCGCGACCCAGCATAATATATCCGTCCAGACCCCACGAATAGGACCACGAGTTTTTCACTAAATAGTAATCCACGCCGTCCAGATTACCATAACCCACGGCGAGAACTCCGTGATCTAGCTTTGTTCCACATGCCCCTGTGAACACGCCGGATTGGTAAAGCTGAAACTCGCGCTGGTCGGCTTGAATCGCAATCGAAACGGGGTTCTTTGCGAGAGCAGCCATCATATCAGCGTCGCTACTGGGTGCCACGTCCACGAAATCCACGATTCGACTACCTTCAATATTTGTGCAAGTGGTCTTACACGGACTCGACTTCTTGGTTGTGCCCGATGTATAAGGGTAGTCTAGCTCGCCGCAAAGACCGAGATTCTTCTCGATCCAATTAAACGCGTTATCCATAAGACCGCCATTACAACCGTGGTCCTTACCGCCGTTTTTTAGCGTATCACAGTCCACCAAATTCTGCTCGGAGAAGCTAATGAGCTTTCTGAACTTGTTGAAATACGCGCCCTCGAGAGCACCGGTGGTTGAGAAACTCCAACAGGAACCGCACTGACCCTGATCTTTTACTGGCGTTACCGCTCCGGCTGTAACCCAGTCCACGGACTTGGGTAAAACGTTAGTGACTGACCCACGCAAGTATCCGCCGGTGCGCAAAGGCTTCTCGCCGCCCCTATACGCCAAATAAACGCGATACTCCTCAACGTCCATCCCGGAGAACTGGTTATGCCCGAGAGTATAGGACATATTTTGAGCATTGATGAGTTCAATAAAGTTATCATTGTCGACCCACTTCTTGAAGACAAGGGCATGATGATCGCTATTTTCGAACGCGACATCATACGTCTTTGCCCAGCGCTCGAACCGCTGAATCAAAGTAAATCCGCAAAGTGCGACCGAAAGAACGGAAAGATTAAATAGAACACGAAACATGTTTTAGAATTTGCGATTTAGTTGAATCGATCGGATCAAATCAATTTTCTGAGTTTTATTATTATTTTTATATTACACCTTTGCGCATTTCGTAAACTTGTGAAATGCGCATGGTAACGTTGCCATTCCACTGATAAATGTGTAATTGTGTAAAACGATTTAAAATTAATATAAAAATAAAATATATTTATGGAGGATTATATTTCTGCATATGAGTACGAGAAAAATGTAAACCCTCTGTTAAAACCAGTGCCTTTGTATGAAAAAGATGTAAACGACTGTCATTACGGAATTAATTTTATAGATTTTTCGAATATATTCAACGTGTCGCATAATGCAACCACTCCAAATCTATTGGCTTCATTTATAAAATTATCAAAAAACGAAAATATAGAACTACATAATTCCCATGATAACGAGTTTAACGCAACGTCTCATTTGTTTTATATAATAAATGGCAGCGCGTCTATCAGTATCGATAATAACGAGAATGCTGTTGGTTCGGGAGATTTACTAATATCTCCCTGTTTCAACACGCTAAAAATTCAAAATATGCACCAGGAAGAAGAGCTACAAATTTATTACGTAAACGATAGTCCATTGGTGAATTATCTTGGAAATATAGCACAACGCAAAATATTCAAAACCGCTGTTTATAGAAACGAATTTCTCGTTCAAAAATTAAACGAGTTATCGAATCCGTATAATAACAGAAAGGGAATATTGTTAAGTAATAAAGATACGGAATTGTTGGGCGTGAATACTGTTACGCCAGTTTTATGGGCTCTTTATAATGAACTCCCGCCTAGAACCACGCAAAAACCGCATAAACATAATTCGATTGCCTTGGATTTGTGCATAAAATCTAGCGATAGTAAAAATATCTATACTTTGATAGGAGATGAATTGGATGAGCAGGGGAATATAATAAATCCAACAAAAATACATTGGAAAACAGGGGCGATGTTTATTACTCCACCGGGTCTATGGCATTCTCATAATAACGACGGAGATACCTATGCTTATATTCTTCCTGTACAAGATGCGGGATTGCTCTTATATCAAAGAATATTAGGAATAGTTTTACAGAAATGAACAATGTTACCTATTATTGGAGGAAAACGTCTCGTAGATACGTTTTTGCTTCTCCCAGTCCTTTTTTAGCTTCTTTACTGATCTCGCATCCTGATGCGTCGCGTGTAAGAATTCCGTCTATATCAAATGCATAATAAAGTTCTACGTAAAAATTATGTAAAGATCAATAATATAAAAAGTGATATATATATGAAAAAAAATATCTATTTTTATTATTTACTACCAATTTTAGGTTTAATTGCAATTGTTTTATATTTAATTCGTTTTATTAATATTGAAGAATTTAAGGAAAGTGATAATTTTTTAACTAACTCTATTTTCATCTGTTATTCTACTCCAAACTACAATAAATTAACTGACATTTCGTTAGACTCGTTAAAACAAATTATATCGCCTTATAAAATTATACATAAACTAGATACACCACCCGAACAACTAATGTCAGACTCTGGATTTCAAACGGATTTATGGTATTATTGTGTAACAAACAAAATTGGTCATTTAGTTGACATTTTACGTAATTCAAATAATTATCCCTGTGAATATTTTATTTTCACGGACTGTGATATTAGATATATTAGTGAAAATAAACATCATTGGGATTCATTGAAAGAATTTATAGACAATAACGATAATGATATATTTTTTATGAGGGAAAACGACTCGACTGACGTTAATAGTGGATTTTTTATAATAAAAAATAATGAAAATTTGAATAACAATATGCGTTTTTTTGTTAATGTTTTGAATAAAATATCAGTTACTGATAAAAAAAACATGCCGTTTGGTGATCAATCAATAATTAACAATATGAAACAAAATATTAACTATGGGTTTATTCCCAATGAATATGTGATATTTGGAGATAACGTAAATGATAAAAAAAAGGCTCTATTTCACCACGCAGTTGGAGCGACGACTATTGACGATAAAATAAATCAAATTAATAAAATTATGACTATAGTCAATTAACTTTCATCTATTGTTGTAAATAATTTTCAAGGGTATAATAACGACTTGTAAAGTTTCTTTTGCTTCTCCCAGTCCTTTTTAGCTTCTTTGCGCAAGATTTACTGATTTCGCACCCGGAAACGTCGTGTGTCGGAATTCCGTCGGCGTCAAATGCCGAATAAAGTTCGGTATACTTGAGAAACATATCTTGAGGTTTTATGTGGTAGCGCGCCATCTTTTCGACAATAGTCAATTCCATTCTTGTAATTAGTTAGTTGGTTATTTACAATTCACGTATTCGAAAAAAGAATTTCAATTTTTCAAGTTCTGGGTAAAATTGAAATAAAAATCTCGGCATCTATTTTTATATAACCAAACTATAAAATGGCGTCTCTATTATCAAAACTCTTCCACTATGTTTTGTTGACGTCCGCCAAATATTCAATCGACGAATCCCATTCAGTAAAGCATAGCATGGAGGTCCTGCATTTTGCAAATAATATTATGCAATCGGAAGTGCCAAAAAGTCCCTGGCTTCTGAATCAAGAGCGCGTCGTCTATGTTTCGGCGATCGTGCACGATATGTGCGATAAAAAGTATATGAATGAAAAACAGGGTATCCGAAATATTGAAGAGTATTTGAAGGAAGATTTGAGTCCTTGCGAGATGAACGCAGTCAAGCTTATCATTTCTACCATGTCGTATTCGACCGTCAAGAAAAACGGATTTCCTGAACTCGGACCTTATGCGGCGGCGTATCACGCGGTTCGTGAATCGGATTTACTCGCCGCCTACGATTTCGATCGATGTCTAATCTACGACCTTTACTCCAAAAACTCGAATCTAGAAGGTGCATTTAAACACGCAGACGACCTCTTTGAAAGCCGTGTTCTAAAACATAATGAAGATGGGCTATTTACAACAGATTATGCAAAACGTGAATCCTTGATTCTACATAGTCAAGCACTGCAGCGTATTCAATCTTGGAAAAATATTATGTCGACGGCTAAGGGATTCTAATTGGTTCCAATTACATCTTTATTTACATAATGTTTTCCAATTCCGAGTCTATTTTTTTCGAATATTTATTGACCAAACCTTTTAGCACGTCGTTTTTGAAGTCACCATTCATCTGTTCTTCTCTGCGTTGAATCTTACGTAACTTCGCCTCCGCTTTCTTGGTCGCGTTTGCCGTCTTCTTTTCCGCGCGTAGTTGTTTCTTCATAGATTTCTTTAGATTCGAAAGTGCCTTCTTTTTCTGTCTCATTATGTTTTTCCGCGTCTTGGAAAGATCCTTGATTTCTTCCTTGGCTTCTTTAGATCCCGTTTTCGACGTCACTTTGTACGTCTTACGTATGTCCGCCAAGGTCATTTTCAATACACTGCGCTCCAAGTCATTGGTATCGCTACGTCTCATCATGGACTTGATGCGTTTTATACGCGCATTATGTGCATCTACTTTCGACTTCAACCCTTGTTCTAATTGTCCAATGCGGGAGTCATATGCGTCGAGCTCTTGGTTTACCGCAACGATATCAGGATGTATAGAAGAGAGCTCCTTGAATTTGGAATCCGGGCGCACACGTTTCCCGCATTTGTATTTCAACATATAATAAATCGACTTCTTGAATTCCGCCATTTCTTCGGGGTTTTCGGAAACGTATTCGGACATCTTGGAAAGCGCCTCCTTTTTGAACAAGTTCTTGTTTTTCATTTCTTCACGAATCGTTTTAATATCGCTCTTTATCTGAGCCGTATATTCCTTGGCTTCTTTGACAAGCTCCTTGATTTGGGCGTTTGCAATTTTAATACAATTTTTGTTATCTCGTCCATCAAACTGTTCGCATACTTCTTTCAAGCTAACGAATTGTTTGGTGGTGACCGTTTTCAAATCATCATCGATTTTATCTATTTCCGCACGAATCTTGGATTTCAGTGTGTTTATTTCTTCCCCATGTACGCTTCGAATGAATTTCCTATCCATGTTCATGGCATCTTGGACATCTTTGATCAATGGAACACGAATATATTGAATATATACTTGGGCGAACTGGCGCGCATCCTTTTCGCGGTTCAAATAACTTATGTGTCCGGCAATTTTGTCCAAGAATGCCGAGCGCCCTTGACTCGTGAATTTACCGGTTTCGTTCAAATAACGATCAGAAAACGTTATAAAATCATCAGGAAGCTGTTGATCGGCGGGTTTACAGAGATTCATTATTTTTACTAACTCCATCGGGCTTTCGGTAATAGGCGTGGCAGTCATTAATAATAACCTGACCGAATCATTTCCCGAAACAGAATAAGAGTGCATGAGAGCTTTATGTAACGCCGCCATATCGGGACGTTCGATGGACGACAAATCCCCACCGCCGTATAATTTATGGGCTTCATCAATTATCAATAAGGTTTTTCGTAAAGGATCAATATCACCGTTGGTCTGAACTAGGCGTTTATAAAAATCGTTTTCCTTAGATACCAAATTACTGAATTGTTTATAAGACATCGGGCGTATTTTCCAAGATTTCGCCAATAATTTCATACGCTGAGGTTGCGCGGCAGGAATAACAAGGTTTTCGGTGACAATACGCCTGCGAATAGTTTCGTTACATATCTGATCAAACATATTCTTCCAGATATCGTTTTTCAGTGTAGTTCGGGTAACCCAAATGACGGTATACTGCTGTGGCTCGAATGACGCCGTCGCCGCTGCAATCGCACTACACGTCTTTCCTGTTCCGACCGAGTGCCAAAGAAGCATGCCTTTAATGGGAGCTTGGGGCGTAAAAAATCGAGACACAAATTCCTGCGTGGGTGTGTATTTTATTATCTCAGATGAAGCACCTCCAAAAGACGTTTTTGATGAGACGCCGGTGTTTTTAATTGATTTGTTTACTGAAGGGGTATCAAGTGGTATGGTTACAAGAGATCGCGATTTAGAAGACGGTTTTTCAACAGTCCCGCATAAATTCTCGATTTTTGCTGGTTCCCACTCCAAATCGCCAAAACTACGCGAAATATAGGCACGCATTTCTTGGAACGTCATTGTTCTGGAAACGTCTCCCATAATAACTTCACCAAGTTCGGATTCTTTCGTATTAATAATAAGCGGCGGTAACGATCGGTCCACTACCAATCGCGGCGCTTTTTTATTCGCCTTCGTCGCCTTAGGTCCTCCTCCTGATGATACCGAGAAATTGTGGATATGTTTATTTAATTCAAAGTCCACGGATCCATAGATCGCCGTCTTTTCCAAGTCTTCGGCAAAAGAAAACAAACGCAAGTCTAAATTCAATGATTTCAAATACAAGTCAAATGCGGATGCTGTTTCCAAGAAACCAGGGCGCATTGAACCGGGGATTTCAACGTCATAAATCGTGACATGTAAAGACCAGCCTTTGGTAGGATGGAAGGTCAAGCCTTTCTGACCACAAGTGCGTGTGCCGCGTCCAATAACCTGTTTCTGATCCGCAGCATTCACCGGCGGCTCAAATATATGGACGTATTTGATATCAAACAAATCGATACCTTCTTTAAATCCACTATCCATAATAATAAATCGGATTTGTTCGCCGTGGATATTACCCGGGCGCTCATTGAATTTCTGTAAAATCTGTTTTTTATTCGCTACAGTAATGGGTTGGTTATAGACGTCGACAGAAGATAATAAATAAAAGTTGGTCGATTTGGTGGATTTGAGATCGGCTTCGCCGAGAAACTGAATCTTCGGTTTTGTTTTTTTTGCTATAGGAGCTTTTTCTTTAGAACCACCTTCCATCGCGTCATCGTCGGAATCCGAATCCGATTCTGATTCTGAATCGGATTCTGAATCGGATTCTTCATCGAACCCTTCCGCCCAATATCCAAGGTTGTAACCACTCGCGATAAGTGCCGACGCCAACATTTTTGCTCCATACGTCGGCGATTTCAAATCACAGAAAATGAAGTGTTTATACAAAACGCCGTCAGATTCCATATCGGATTTGTCCAAGGCGGCAATTTTTTTCAAAAGGGCGGTCAATTTCGGTGATCTAGAAGGAATGTCTTTTAGCAAGGCGGATTTATCGAAACCGCGTCCATCGAATTTATACATCTTGGCAGGTTTACTCCAATTCGAACGCTTTCTCACGCAATCCGAATCAAACGTTACAATAGAATCGTCAATCAATACATTCGCTAAATTATCCATTTACTTATATTGATAAAAATATAACTCGCGTATCCGGTATATCAAAAGTTTTATAAGAATATCACTTTATTTTTATAAAATTATAAAACCATTGCCGGCAACACCAGGGATAAAATTTAGTTAAGTTTCTAAGAAGAAGGGGTCACAGGGGAACCTTGGTTCCCTGCTAAAAATATAACTCGCGTGTCCGGTATATCAAAAGTTTTATAAGAATATCACTTTATTTTTATAAAATTATAAAACCATTGCCGGAAACACCAGGGATAAAATTTAGTTAAGTTTCTAAGAAGGAGGGGTCGCAGGGGCGTAAGCTTCGCTGAAAACCTAGGTTCCCTGCTAAAAATATCTCGGATTATCTTATAATCATGGCGACATCTAGACAAAAAAGCGGCAATCAATTGTTTTCATTCAAGGGCATTTCTCCTACCCAAACCATTAACGGAACCAATGATAGCGATGACGTAATGACGCGTAAGATTTTACGTGATAGTTGGGATAACTCGGGGGCATCGGGTTCTATAAATGGATACAGGCGCGTAATTACGCCTTTTCGTGCGGTTAACCATTTAGGCGATTTCCTGGCTCGTAAGAATTATGTTTGCGGTGGACCGAATCAGGTTCATTCGGAACGTCCTGGCTGGAAAAGCATAATCGGATCGATTATCTCCAACTGTGACGGAACTGGTATACCAGCGGGATCTGGAAATTCCAAATTCGTTTCTGATTCATCCGATTACACTACTTTCAAGAGACAAACTGCTGTTGTCAACAACTATAATGATTTGAGCTTTGGTGGTGATCAGCACAACGCTTCCTATGTTCCTCTCATGGCTGTGCGTAGGTGATAGACTCGGGGCGGAAACTCCTCGTCGAAAATAGGTAAAGACATCTCTAGGTATATTATATGAGCCTTCCGATTGAACTGAACATTTCCAAAACAACAAATAAAGAAAAATTTAATGAAATTGCAAACCCGTCTCCAATAGATGGCATTGAAAAACCGCCGCTTTATGGCATTATGATGATAAACGATATACCTTATTTTTATTCTTTCCCGAAAATTAAGAGAAACAAAGTATTTAGATCTGTATTTCACGCTCATGTTTTTTCACCACATAAGTATTACTGTTCTGTTTTAAAAGACTATTTTGTTTTTAATATTGATTTGCGAAAATATAGATCTGATTATGTAAGATATAACAAAAACTATGAGATGTTTGAAACTGTTATTGAAATTAGACTCGACGATAATGATACTAAGATTGGTTTATTAGACTTAAAAAATCAACTTACTATTATGTCTGAAGGAATAGATCCAAAAAAACCCGATCCTGAATCTGATATAAAGAAGATATATAAAAATGCTAGAAATTATTTAAATACAGCTGCGTCTGGTAATTCTGAAACAACCAGCAATGGAGGAAAAAGATCCCGTCGCCGCAAAAGCAACAAACGCTTAAAGAAATCGAGAAAAAACATTCGAAGTCGAGGTAGAAAATAACGCAAATCTCATTTTGAAACAAAAACCGTAACCGGGAAAGAGTTTTAGCGGTTAAGTGAGGAAACTTAGTCAAGCAAAAGGTTACCTCCATTTATTTCTTCATATTGTCTATAACAGACAATATGATTTCCATGCAGCCTATTATAAATAACATCAATAATGCGATTTTGTCGAGCGTTCACGCTATGCCTGCGAAAGATGGATCGGCGGACGGAACGGATTCTTTCGCGATAGCCCGCCATGAATATGTTAATATTCAAACGCAAAAAATCCCGCTACGAACAGAGTTGAAACCCGCCTATTTTGGTATGTCTGGATTTATGGGACGCAGTCGAGTGTTACCCACGGTTTTTGACGGAACGCATAGCATCGAGCAAAAGAAATGGATCGGTGGAAATCGTGATGCTTCCGCGGTATCTACGCGAAATCGTGTAAACGCGGTTGGAAATGGAACATTGAATTCGGCGAACCAACCTACGTCATTCATGTCAAAGACCGATATAAACGTTCAAAGAAATGCAATTCATCGCTCTCGAAGCGGCGGATCTATTGCTCCGGCAAAGAAAACACACAACTATTCCGGCGCACCCATTTTCTACTAATATTATATAATGTATTATTCCAAGTTTAACACTCATCTTCCTATAATTAATTTTGTTATGAGTAGCTCGGCTTTTGCCTTTCAGGTTTTTGTATTGAATCCATGTCATAATAAAATTAGTAAGAAAATGGATAAAGTGATTGCAAAAATAAAATAGCTTTATAAATATATATATGTACGCCTATTTAGTGGAATTTTTCGGAACCTTGTTTTTTATTTATGTTATATTAGCAACATCTAGCCCTCTTGCTATTGGCGCGGCTTTAGCCCTAGTTATAGTTATATCGCAAAGCATTTCGGGTGGAATGATGAACCCGGCTGTTACGATTGTTATGGCGGCTGCAGGAAAAATACCCACTACAGAAATAATACCATTTTGCGTAGCCCAGATTCTTGGCGGGCTCGTTGCTCTTCAGGTATATAAGCGATATACGTTATAATATTATTTTATAACTCTACTATATTATGAGTGAAAATAAAAAGGGTGACGTTCCCGGTGTCAAGAAAGAAGCACCCGTTCCAAAAAGAAAAAATCCTTTCGCAGGAAGAACGGAAGATCTGCGTATTTTAATTAAGAAAAAACACACATCACCGAATCCAGAGGCTATTATACAAGTATATAGAGGTCAACCCAAAAGAATAGACGGAATTGATGATTTGGATGGTATATCAAAAATGTTGGGGTATCATGCTTCCGAAGTAGACGAAGCCTTGGCGACGCTACAAAAAGGTGTGATCGGTCCTCCGTATCACGAAGAATTAATACAGTTCCGGTTTAAAGATAACGCTATTGCTTCAAGCAAAGATGACAATGGGACGTCTATTTTGTGTCCAGCTTCCGGCTCTGGTCCTGGTTCCGGCTCTGGTTCTGGTCCTGGTTCCGGCTCTGGTTCTGGTCCTGGTTCCGGCTCTGGTCCTGGTTCCGGGCGAGGTGCAAATTCCGGACCAGGATTCAAGGCGGGACCCAATCGAAGTATGAATTCACAAGGACCGTCTTCATCATCGAAATCTATTGTCAAACAACAAAACGGAAAACTTGGTTCATCGGTAGGAAGACAAGATTCCAAGGGAGGACCAGATTCCAAAGGCGGACCAGATTCTAACAAAGCAAACGTTCCTCGAAATGTAGAACAAGATAGAAAAAAAGTAGTTGATGCCGTTATTGGTGCAATTAATACAAAGATTGGCAAATAAATATAAAAAATAATGAATATATATAGAATAATGTCACTATATATATTGAATGAAAATCAAAAACTAATATGGGATAGTATGAATAAAATACCTCAGTTTCAGACCTTCGGACGAGACGTTGAAGGAAAGCGCGAAGAATGGTTTCGCGATATCATACAGAATTTTTACGAGAACAACAAGTTTAAATTGTTGTCTGTCAGTGATCTTCAACAATTAAATCGCGATACCGTTTCTTATATGATACAAGAGTTGAAATCCCACTCTTATTCCGCGTTTAACACGACGCCGACGTCGTTTTTCGACGGGGGTTCTAGCGCGAGTAGTGTTATAAAATTCCCGTCTAGCGAAACAGAACGTAAATCGGTTACGCGGGATTATATTGCCGAGCAAAAACAAGAGGAGCTAAACCGTTTTTTTAGTGAACGTCAGCAAGAATACGGTGCAATGTTAACGCGCGGTCCTAGTCAAGAAATCGATTTCCGTATGGAAATGGAACCGGGTCCTATTGAAAATATGGACGAATTAGTAAAGCGACAGCTAGAGTATCGAGACGCTGAATTAAATACATACAAAGAAACACAATCGAGTCAAAACCCCTTGGGTGTAATTGACTTGAGTGCGGAACGCCTTGATAATTGGTCGCCGCTAACACCTCGTGATGACGCTAATCCGAAAAAAAATGTACATTGGTCAAATTCGCAGGTTGCGCCTCGTAGCATTTTGAAAAACACGGATTCTAAACGTGATGAACTACAAGAATTCATGCGTGATATTCGAAATAGCGTTCGAACAATGCAAAACGAGCTTGAGTTTTTGAAACAATCAAAAGAACCGATTGCTGCGCCTGAGGTGTTACAAAACCCCAATGTGTCGAACATTTTATCTCGGTTACGGAAACCGGTTAATAACGGAGTTAACGACGGTTTATCGCAAGGCTTATCGCAAGACCTTGTTGATCCAAATAATAGAATTGTCCCGAGAAATCAAATTTATATGGAGGAATAAAATATCGGAAAATTAATATATGTGTATATAGTGTATACATATGTATTTTTTAGCAGCAGCGTTATTCGCCGGAACCGTTTTTGCGGCGTCTATAGGTCCACGTATTTTATATACCCCCGTCTTTCCCTTTTTTCCAAATTTGAAACAACACCATGTTATTGTTATTCCCGGATCGTACAATAGTGCCTACGCCTTTGATTTCACTCCTGTCGATCAAGAATCGATACAAACAAAATTGGATCTATTCTTAGGTAAAAACGTTCCGGGTGAAATTCGCATTATTTGCATATCCGACGCAACGAGTGATTTAGAGATGATCGAATTATGGGAAACGATGAAGGGTAAATCTCGTGATAGCAAAATAAACGATGGAAAAATACTCCGTCTTATAAAAAGAACGAAATCTTGGAATACAGACATGAATATGTATACTCATAATTGCCAGCATTTTACTGCATTTATGCAGGGTTTATTATCTTGAGACAAAATTGATTATTATTATATTTATACATCAAACTATAATAAATGTTCAATAAAAATTAGAGTTTTGTTATTACTAATTTATAAATATTTGCCAACCCGGAATCGTAACCGTTTGGTTGAATTAATTCGAATAAAAAATGATACCCTGGGTATTTCAAAGACAGACCTGTATTAATGCTAATAAACGCATCTTTAAAACTAGATAAACGCGGGTAGCTCACGGGGTTATCGCCAATATCCCCTGCGATATAGTATTCCTGGTTTGCAATGTAATTATATGCTCCGATTTGCATGGTTTTAGTAATATAACGTTTTTATACTGTTTCCCCGTTTTAGTTTTTTCGGAACGACCGAATAAATGCGATCTCGTCTTCGCCTTCGCAGCGATCGCTGCAGTAATACTGCGGATTGCCACCAAGGTATCGCATACAGCACCCATAGCTTCCGTCGGTGCAATCGTTTTTCGATACTTCTGCCTCCCCGCAACTCGAGCAGGTGGTGAAATCGAAGTCGACGCACTCTTGGCAACAGTAGTAATACGAGTAGCCACTGATGCTTTTCTCGTGAAATTCGGTCACGACATCCGTGCAGGCATAGCACAAAATGGGCTCGGGGGTAGTTTCAGACATGATGATATTGATTGATGATTGTGTGATTTTCATCAATCCAGAAAAGGCTTTCAATTTTTTCCAATCCATAAAATTGATTCCATTTCGGCAATATTTGGATTGATAAAAACACACAATCAACATGTCATCTCACGCGACTATCCATAAAGTGGGCGAGGAGTTACCTGATACTCAATGTGATATCGATAAAATAAAAAACGACTCCGCAATCCAACAGTGGCAGACAATTAACCTGACTCCTCTGACTTACACGTGGGCAAACCCTCAAGATGCTCTACATTATCAACGCTTAGCATCACGGAGTTTCCCGGCGGCAGCGGCTTTTGCCAGGGAACATGGTATAATAAATAAATAAAAAAACCACAATGATTACAATAAGTATTTTTTACAGCATTATCCACCAGGAACCCAGTAAATTTATAACAGTTTTCATCAAGAAATCTTATGATGGAAAACAGTAAGGAATTAGAATTTCCCGAAGGGCAGG
>Ga0209550_10002504_pt1 | contig 17612 bp, 15 predicted proteins | sample LauGreSuBDMM15SN_2_FD_187567 | JGI IMG/M metagenome (GOLD analysis project Ga0209550, IMG submission 187567) | Freshwater lake microbial communities from Lake Michigan, USA - Su13.BD.MM15.SN (SPAdes) (version 5) | ecosystem: Environmental > Aquatic > Freshwater > Lake | place: Lake Michigan...
ATTGAAAATAACAAAGGTAATGGCGCCAAAGCCGTAGCCAAACCACAGGGTGGCGATAGGAATCCAAGCAATACCCGCTAAGACGGAAAAAAATCTAAACAATGGCGATAGAAAATCTGAAACGATAGGATTGAGTCCCATGGCCACACCCAAAGGAATGCTGACCACAACGGCTAGCAGTGTGCCAACGGCGACTCGACCTAAGCTGGCCGCGATGTGATCAAAGATACTGCCATCGTTGACAGCCTCTAAGCCAGCTTTAAAAACGGATTCGATGCTTGGAAACACACGCGCATTCACTTGAAAAAATTGAACGCAAAATTCCCAAATCAATAACAACACGAGCAGTGGTATTGCAAACTTAAAAGCAGAATACAAGCGTTGTGACATTCGAACCATTTCTACATGATTAACAATTCATAGTACTCATATTGGCTTTAGAGTTGATTGGGGTAATCACTTAAATTGGATCGTTCAATCGATATAGGGCTGATAAAAAAAGGAGCCAATGGCTCCCTTTTTTTTATTTCTAAAAATGTGCAATCTGAAACAAAAAATTCTTGATATAAAAATTTTGAATGTGAGATTTTTTTCTTCAGCGAATGTCACCTGCAAGGCTAGCCAAGGTATGGGCTGGTATTTCAATGTGAGCAGGGTAGTTGGTGTGATCGCAACCCATCTTTGCGCCCGCACCGGCTTTTAAAGCTTGGCACATGGCAGGTTTAAATTCAAAGCGCACAAAGTGAACGGCTGAAGTTTTCTCGTCATTTTCACGATCCAGATCTTCGTCGGCAATGGCATAGACCCTCGGGTGACCTTCAATTTCAATGAACATGCGGTCTTCAATGCCGATGAGTCTTGATAGTTCACGTTTTCTTTCGTTGATGTCAGTGTATTCCAGCATCATGGTGGCTTTCCAGTTGGTGCCATCTGGTACCAACGGCGCATAGGCCTCTATTTCGTCTTGAATGCCTTGTTCTTCGAAAACTTTTTCAATGCGCAACATCTCTTGAATTTGGTAGCGAATGGTGGTCTCGCTTTCAAAGTGCAATGACAAATGTTCACCTAAACGCACGTTTCTGACTTTGCGATGAGCGATGACATCGGCCTTATTGGCTTTGCGCCATTTGGTGTAGGCTTCCAACGTCATCAAATTTTCAGCGGTGATGTTTCCAGTCAATTGCATGATTGTTCCTTGTTATTTCAAACCGTATGCTTTGCGCACCAGCGTGAGAGGGTGATTCAGTTCGGGCGCACCCAAGTTGTTGACCTCAAAACCTTGTGCAATGTGATGCCCACCCAATGGGCAATCAGAGCTAATGAAGTCGGGCTTGGTGCCGTCCTTCATAGTTGCCATGGCCTTGAAAACAGGTTTGCCAATTTTCATGGCAGTTTCGTGTGACGCTTTTTTCACGCCATACGTGCCGGCATGGCCAGAGCATCGCTCAATGGTGTTGATTTCTGTGTCCGGAATCATTTTCAACATCTCTTCCGTTTTACGGCCAATGTTTTGCACGCGGCCGTGACAAGGAATTTGATAGCTCACATTGCCCAAGGCTTGCGGAAATTCGGTTTTGAGCAAGCCGTCGCGTTTGCGAGCCATGAAATATTCAAATGGATCCCACATGCTGTCTTTCACCAATTGGGTGTCTGCACAGTCGGGAAACATGAGCGGTATTTCTTGTTTGAACATCAGTGCGCAACTGGGTACGGCGGCCATGATGGCAAAACCGTCTTTGGCGTACTGAACCAAAACAGGAATGTTGGCTTCTTTAGATTCTTTGACCGAATCTAGATCACCCAGTTCGAGTTTGGGCATGCCACAGCATTTTTCTTTGTCAACCAGGACATAGGGAATGTCGTTGTGATTCAGAATTTTGAGAAGGTCGTGCCCAATACCCGGCTCGTTGTAGTTGATGTAGCAAGTTGAATAAATGGCCACTTTGCCAGGCGTTTTTTCACCATCGACAACCTTCATGCTGGTTGACTCTTCGGCGCTGGATCTGAATTTTCGAGTTGCCAAAGAAGGCAGCCAAGCATTTTGATCAACGCCCAATGTAGATTCCATCACGCCCCGAGCTGCCTTGCTGTTATTGATGGCATTGACGGCTTGTACCACAATGGGGATGCCAGCCAGTGAGCCATGCACATCCGTAGAGGCGAGTAGCTTTTCCGCTGTGCCAACGTCGCCTTTTTTAAACTTGATGGCCTTGGCGCGCAACATGGTGTGGGGAAAGTCAAGGTTCCATTCATGGGGGGGCGTGTAGGGGCACTTGGTCATGTAGCAAAGGTCGCACATGAAGCACTGATCGACTACTTTCCAATAATCTTTTTTGTCAACGCCGTCGACTTCCATGGTCGAGCTTTCATCGACCAGATCGAACAGCGTGGGAAAAGAGCCGCACAAGCTGACACAGCGGCGGCAGCCGTGACAGATGTCAAAAATTCGCTCTAACTCATTGAAGCAAGACTCTTCGTTGTAAAAATCTGCACCTTGCCAATCTAGGGGATGACGTGTGGGGGCTTCTAAATTGCCTTCTTTGGCCATGCTGCTTACCTCATTCAATTGTTAATTTCACAAATAGCCTAGACCAAGCTGTTTGTGAAATTACTGCACCCGAAGGTGCAGCAACTTTGCAGCTCAAATCAATCGACCAATTCGGTCAATGCTTTTTGATAGCGGTTGGCGTGTGAACGCTCTGCCTTGGCGAGAGTTTCAAACCAATCAGCAACTTCATCAAAGCCTTCGTCACGAGCTGTCTTGGCCATACCAGGGTACATGTCGGTGTACTCGTGGGTTTCGCCAGCAACAGCAGATGCCAGGTTTTGACGTGTAGAGCCAATGGGCATGCCGGTGGCTGGGTCACCAGATTGCTCGAGAAACTCTAAGTGGCCGTGTGCGTGTCCGGTCTCGCCTTCAGCAGTAGAGCGGAAAAGCGCTGCCACATCATTTTGACCTTCAATGTCAGCTTTGTTTGCGAAATACAAATAACGACGGTTGGCCTGGGATTCGCCTGCGAAGGCATCTTTCAGGCATTGTTCCGTGCGCGAGCCTTTAAGTGCTGCCATGGTTCATCTCCTTAAGTTTGAAACAAATGCTTTGACCGATTTGTCAAAGACTTTCAGACTTTATAGGGCCGTCCTCTTGGCGTCTAATTGACTTATTCAATGGCCTTCATTAAGGCTGGCTATGAATATAGGGTTTGTACTTATATTTGCTCATGTATTTGACATTCAAAAATTACCCTACTCACAACCTTTCTTTTTGTCTTTCAGATAATGCAAGTGTCGAAAAATTGAAACAAACATGAAAAGCGTTCCTATTCCACAAGCTGTGATGGGCAACTACGACGGCTCAAGTTGGAGTTGGCATCTCAAGCGCAACATTTCAATATCTCCCACTCAACTGGCCTTGATTTTTGGGGGCCTGGGGCTTGTTTCTTTGCTCATCGGATTGGCTTTTTATTGGGCCGGCGCATCCCTCATATTGCCTTTTTCCCTATTTGAAATAGTAGCTTTGCTGGTCGCTTACTTTTACAACGCCATCCATGCCAATGATTACGAAACCCTCACTCTCAATGGCAATGTGATCCAAATAGAGAGCAAGATTGGTTTGAAGTTGAACCACATGGAGTTTGTGAGCGCCTTAACCAGAGTTGACACTTTGAGTCACATGAATCAACTCATTCAACTCAAGCAAGGCCAAAAAGACACCTACTTTGGTCGGTACGTCCATGCCAATTTGAGGCCCTTGCTTGCCAAGCAAATCTCTTCGCGTTTGCTTTTAAACCAAAGTTATTGAGATTTAAAAGCCTGAATCGCTTGGGGTAGTCAAAACAATGTTGATCTGACCCCAATTGATTTTTTCAGGTGCCGATGATGCCGCCGTCTTTTTTGCGAATCACAACGGTGGCTGAGCGAGGACGGCCTGTGGGTTTTTGGTCTGGCCAATTAGAGATGGCGCGGGGGTTGGCGGGGCTGTTGAGCTCGCTAGGCGTTTCACCCGGATGTTGAATGTTGATGAACATTGTTTTGCCGTCTGGTGTTTCTGTCACACCTGTTACTTCGCAACCTGCAGGGCCTACTAGGAAGCGGCGAACTTCACCGGTTTGCACATCGGCTGCAAGCATCATGTTGTTACCAAAGTTTTTCAGGTCGCCTTTGCCCATGGCAGAGGTGGACATGTCGGTTTGAATCCACATCAAACCACGTCCATCAACCCACAAGCCATCAGGACAAGAGAACATGTCGCCCTTGATGTTGCCTTTGGCTTCTGCGCGGGCCAGAGAAGGATCGCCTGCCATGATGAAGTGGTTCCATGCAAAAGTGGTGGCGTGAAAATCGGCATCTTCTTTCCAGCGGATGATGTTGCCTTGTGTGTTGTTGGCACGTGGATTGGCCGCATCGACTGCGGGTTGATTGTTGCCACCGCGGTTGCTGTTGTTGGTGAGCGTGGCGTAAACCCAGCCTTGTTTGTCAATGTCAATCCACTCAGGGCGGTCCATTTTGGTAGCGCCCAAAATATCGCTGGCCTGGCGTGCTTTGATCAGCACCTCGGCCTGATCGGCAAAACCGTTGGCCGCTGTCAAAGAGCCTTGGCCATGGGTTAGGGCAAGCCATTGGCCTTTGCCATCGGCATTGAATTTGGCTACATACAAAGTGCCGTGGTCGAGCAGCGAGGCATTGGCCGCAGCACCACCAGGTTTGATGGCATCGCGGCTAACAAACTTATAGATGTATTCCAAGCGAGCGTCCTCGCCCATGTAAACGACTGCCCGATTGTCTTTGGTCACGGCAATTGTGGCGCCTTCGTGCGCGCCACGTCCCATGGCTGTGCGCTTCATGGGGGTTGCGTTTGGGTTCTGGGGATCAATTTCAACGATCCAGCCGAATCGGTTGGGTTCGTTCGGGTTTTGCACGGCATCAAATCGAGCGTCATGCTCGTGCCAACGGTAACGTACACCACCTTTTCTCAAGCCCCAACGACGCTCGTGTTCGGACATTTTGTCGCCACCACTGAAGTAGAAAATGAAGTTTTCTTCAGAGGTGAGGTAAGTGCCCCAAGGCGTGATGCCACTGGCGCAATTGTTCAAAGTGCCCAAGACCACTTTGCCAGTTGGATCGGCAGCAGTTTTTAAGAGGGCGTGGCCGGCAGCAGGGCCGCTCAGTTCGGTGCGGGTATTGGCAGTAATGCGTCTTGCATATTTGGAGGGGTTGACCACCTCCCACTTACCACCTTTGTCTTGTACTTCAACCACAGACACGCCGTGGGCCGCTTGTGATTTGCGCACTTTCTCGGCGCTCCAATTGGCCATGCCATCTTTGAACAACAAGCCGTGGTCGACGTACTCGTGGTTCATGGCCAACAGGCCTCTCCTAGATCCATCGAGTGCATAAAAGTGAATGCCGTCGTGGTGCATTCCCAATTGTGTTTCTTGATCGGCAGCAGAGTTACTGGCGTCGTCTTTGAAAGGATTATTTTGGCCAACAATGCCCACTGGATCGCCCCAGGGTGCAATGACATGAGCAATGTAGCCCTCCGGTACCGTGATGCTATCGGCAGTAGAAATAGCCACGCTTTTGAAGCCAATCTTGGCAGCCGCTACCATTCCCATGGAAGCGCAGCCTGTGAGGGCAGCAGCGCCACCCACAGCGCTGAGAGGCGCCAAAAAGCTGCTGGCCAAAGCACCCAAGCCACCGCGCAGCACTTGGCGGCGCGAAGGGTCAGAAACGTCGTGAATGCTGGGGTTGGAAGAGCGGTTGCTGTCTTCCATGAGGGAAAAGTCTTTTGCCATGATCTTGTATTTGCTTGAGGGTTTATTAACGGGTTGTATGACGGCTTTGGATGAAGCCCCTTTTTATGCCATTTAGTTGACAATTGTGTGACAAAACCGGAATGATAAGGCTATTAGGATTTTGAAGATGAAAATAAAAAAGCAAGCTGGTACTTGGCCTTCCCCTTTGTCGGCCACCTTGTTGGCGCAGGCTGGCAGCAGCATGATGTGGTCGCAGCCCATCGGCCATGATCTTTGGTGGGATGAGGTCAGGCCCAGTGAAGGCGGCCGCACGCTGGTGGTCAGTCGTGAGCATGGCGATATTTTGAAGGCGCCATGGAGTGCCAAAAGCCAAGTGCATGAGTACGGGGGAATCAGTTGGCTTGGGCTCTTGCACAATGGCAAGCCCATGCTGGCTTTTGTCAGCAAGTTAGACCAACGCATTTACTTGACCGAGCCAAGGGGTGAGCCTATTGCCTTTAGCCCAGAGCCACCCGAAGCTGAGAGCCATCGGTACATTGACATGATTGCTGTGGGCGAAGAAATTTGGTGTATTCGAGAGGTGCACACGGCAGCAGGCGTTCAGCGAGATTTGGTGGCTGTGAGTCAAAGTGGTTTGCGAAGCCTTGAGTCTGCATCCCATTTTTATGCTCACCCAAGGTTATCACCCGATGGTCGACATTTGGCCTGGATTGCGTGGGAACATCCGCAAATGCCTTGGGATGGCACCGAACTTCGTGTAGCCGATGTGCTTGAGGGCAGCTTGCACAATGTGCGTGTCTTGGCTGGCAATGCGCAAACTTCTTGCTTGTCACCAGAGTGGGGGCCTCACAACGAGCTCTACTTCATCAGCGATGCCAGTGGTTGGTGGAATCTTTGGCAAGCAGGTTTGAATGCGCCATTGAAGCATTTGATTGAAGACCAAAGCGAGTGGGGTTTTCCGCTTTGGCAGCTGGGAATGAGAGCCCTGTCTGTGCTGGCTGATGGTCAGATTTTGTCTGTGCATGGCCCTGTGGATGCTCGAAAAATAGTGCGCGTTAATCCAAAGACTGGCCAGATGCAAGACTTGCTTTGCAACTTGACAGATTTCAAGCCATCGCTCAGTGCGTCGGGCCACAAGGCGTATGCCGTGGGGTCAAGTGCCAAAGTGGTATCGCAACTCATTGAAATTGATTTGCCCAGTTGGCAAGTTTCAAAAGTGCTTGCTTCAATCGATGCGCCTATCGATGCCACTTATTTTCCTGAGCCGCATGAAATCAAAGTGCTTCGAAAAGATGACCGAGAGGTTTTTGCCATACTGCATGCTGCACAGCATCCAGAGTTTGAGCCTTTAGAAAAACCGCCACTCATGGTGGTGGTGCATGGCGGGCCAACTGCCAATGCAACAGCAAGTTTGTCGATGAAGTATGCCTATTTCACATCACGAGGTATCTCGGTGGTTGATGTGAACTATGGGGGGTCTACGGGTTACGGTCGTCACTACAGAAACTTGCTTCGGGGGCAGTGGGGTGTGGTGGATTGTGAAGACGTGTTGGCGGTGGTCGACTCGCTCATTGCCCAGGGTGTTTGTGCGCCCAACAAAGTGGTAATTCGCGGCAGCAGTGCAGGGGGCTTCACCGTTTTGAATGCGCTCGTCAACGGTCATCAATTTGCTGCGGGCGCTTCTTACTATGGTGTGGCCGATTGCACCACGCTGGCCAGCGATACGCATGATTTTGAATCGAGGTATTTGGACAGCATGATTGGCGAATATCCCGCTGAAAAGGCTTTGTACATTGAGCGTTCGCCCATCACGCACGTGAGCCGCCTAAGTTCTCCCTTGGTTATTTTCCAGGGCTTGGATGACAAGGTGGTTCCCCCTTCCCAGTCAGAGGCTTTGAGGGATGCCTGTGTGGCAAAGGGACTCAAGCATGCCTATGTTGCCTACGAAGGTGAGGGGCATGGCTTTAGACAAGCCGCTACCATTGTGTCTTCGCTTGAAACTGAATTAAAGTTTTACGGCGAGGTGTTGGGTTTTGTGCCGCAAATTCAAATCCATGAGCCCTAACATCAGCATCACGGAATTTCAGTGATGCCCACCACAAAGTAGTCGGTATCGCCAAAGCAAGTGGTTGGCAAACCTTTGTGCTGCTCGTAGTTAAGGGTCACGCGCTTGCCTGCTGCAGCTGTCAGTTTTTGGGCCACGGCCTCATCTCGCACCGTGAATAAGAATTTTTCAGGTGCAGCGCCTGGCATGGCGACCAAGGAAAGCTCACCTTCCCAAGTTTTGCAAATCCAACCTTTGTTGGACACTTTTTGCAAAAACCCAGCACGCTCACCCGTTGAGTAACTCCAATTGAGAGCGATGTAAAGGTAAAGGGCAAAAAGTGCAACAACTCCACCAATGAAGATGGCAAATACTTTGACAATTTTTTGTGGGTTCATGTTGGTCATAAAGGCATTCTAGATGAGTGAAGCCAATACACAGAGATTTTGCATATTTGGTGGCATTTAAATGATGGCCTGATTGTTGCGTTTTTTTGTGTAAAGTGCGATGAGGAAAAACAATGTTGATCTGACCCCAATTAATTTTTTATGACTCAAAATGATGTTGCCACTCGGTTGAGGGCTTTGCGCAGTGAAATGGAAAAGCACCATTTGGATGCTTGGGTTTTGCCGTCTTCAGACCCACACAATTCTGAATACACGCCTTTGCGCTGGAAGGTGAGGCAGTTTGTTTCGGGCTTTACTGCCTCGGTCTCTACCATGGTGGTTTTGAAAGACGCTGCCTATGTGTGGGCCGATGGCCGTTATTGGCTTCAAGCTGAGCAAGAGTTGGCCGGTACCGGTATTCAAATTGTGAATCTGGGGCAACCCGATGTGCCGCCCTGGAATCAATGGTTGGCTGAGAAGTTGCCCGAAGGCGCTCGACTTGGCTTTTATGGCGCCACCATGATGGTCAAGGCGGTGGCCGATGTGGAAGAACAATTGAAATCCAAACGCATCAGCGTGCATACCGAGCATGACCTCACAGATGCCGTTTGGCACGATCGTCCGGGCTTTCCAATGGCGCCTGTGTTTGCACACTCGCTTGCTTATGCCGGCAAAAGTGTCCTCGAAAAGCTGAATGAGGTTCGTGAAGACATGCGCAAGACGCAGGCCCAAGCGCATGTCTTGAATGCCCTAGACGACATTGGTTATTTGCTCAATCTGCGCGGCACAGATGTTCCCACGTCGCCTTACTTTCATGCTTACCTGGTGGTGACGGAAAAGGCCGCCAGTTTGTATGCTCACACCCAACGGTTTTCAGATGACATTCTTGAAAATTTAAAAGAGCAGGGCGTTGAACTCAAGCCCTACGATATCTTTTTTGACGACTTGAAGGTCTTGTCGGGCCTTGCTGTTTGGGTCGATCCGGCGCAAAGCAATTTGCTCACTTTCAAACAACTTCAAAGTTTCAATTGCCGATTGATTGAAAAACGCGCCCCGTCGGTTGCCATGAAGGCGGTTAAAAATTCAGTTGAAATCGACAATTGGAAAAACTGTTTTGTTCGTGATGGCGTTGCCATGGTCAAATTTTTGAACTGGTTTTACAAGAACGTCGGATCTGGCGTATTGACAGAACGAATCGTTTCAAACCAGATTGATGCTGAGCGAGCCAAGCTCGAATTGTTTCGCGGTCTGAGCTTCACCACCATTCCAGCTTATGGCCCCAATGCGGCCATGATGCACTATGGTTTGAAAGAAGGCCTCGATACGCCTGTGAGACCTGAAGGCTTCTTTTTGCTCGATTCGGGTGGGCAATATGACGATGGCACCACAGACATCACGCGCACCTTTGTGTGTGGACCTTGTTCGGATGAGCAACAACGCCACTTTACCTTGGTCTTAAAGGGCATGCTCAGGTTGTCTGCGGCTATCTTCATGCAAGGCACCCGTGGTTTGCAACTTGATATCTTGGCCCGGCAGGCCTTGTGGAACGAAGGCGTCAATTACGCTTGTGGCACAGGCCATGGCGTAGGCTATTTCAACAATGTGCATGAAGGCCCGCACAGCATCGGTGTAGGATTCATTGACCAAGCCATTGTGCCAGGCATGGTGGTGACCAACGAGCCTGGCGTTTATTTGTCAGGTCGTTATGGCATTCGCATTGAAAATATATTGCTTTGCAAAGATCACAGCGCCACCGAGCACGGCAAGTTCTATCAGTTTGAGGCCATGACCTTGTGTCCCATTGACACGCGTGTGGTTCAAAAAGACTTGTTGGGTGTTGAAGAAACAGCCTATCTGAATGCTTACCATGCGGTGGTATTCCAAAAACTAAGTCCTCATTTGCAGGGCGAAGATCTGGTATTTTTGGAACAGGCTTGTCGCGCCATTTAGAGTTTGATTTTGAGAATTTGATTTTTAACGCTTGAGTAACGGCACCGGCTTTTTCCAAAGCGGCCGCATGGCCCAAATTATTGATGACCCCAATGATTGTATTCGCCCCCATAATCTGAACTTAAAAATGAAAAAAACAGAACTTTCACAATTTCAGATATGGGGCATTTTGGGCGGCGCGGCCATCATGCTCAGCTTGGCCATGGGCATGCGGCAGAGTTTTGGATTGTTTCAACCCCACATGATTCGCGACATTGGCATTACCGCGGCTGATTTCTCAATGGCGGTTGCTTTGCAAAACATTGTGTGGGGCGCCACACAGCCTGTGGTGGGTATTTGGGCAGACAAATATGGCACACGGCCTGTGGCGCTTGTGGGTGTCTTAATTTACATCGTTGGCTTGCTATTTTTGAGATTTGCCGATGCCGCTTGGATGGTCACGCTGGGCATTGGCTTCTGTGTGGGCATTGCTTTGTCGTGCACAGCCTCCAACATCGCAATGAACATCACCGCTCGAACTGTGAGTCCCCTCAAGCGAGGCGCTGCCATGGGCGCAGTGTCTGCCATCGGTTCATTGGGCTTGACCATTGCGTCACCCATGACGCAGTCCCTCATTAGCAATGTCAATTGGCAAATGGCCGCCGTCGGATTTTTGGGGCTGGCGTGTGTCATGTTGCCTGCAGCCTTTTGGGGTAGCAAGGCCGATCAAATTGAGCCAGAGGCGGTCATTGGCAAGCCGCAATCGGCCACAGATGCCATCACTGAAGCTCTAGGCCACAAGGGTTATCGAGTTTTGTCCATTGCATTTTTTGTCTGTGGATTGCAGCTGGTCTTTATCACCACCCATTTGCCAGCCTACCTCGACATTTGCGGCATGGACCCCACGGTGGGCAGCAACACATTGGCTTTGGTTGGTTTGTTCAATGTGATTGGCTCTTATTTGTTTGGCTGGCTGGGAGATCGTTATTCCAAGCGCATGCTTTTGGGTAGTATTTACATCCTCAGATCATTGGCCTTGTTGATGTTCTTTTCCTATCCGCCATCGCCAACCACTACATTGGTATTAGGTGCCGTGTTGGGCACACTTTGGCTGAGTGTGGTGCCCTTGGTATCTGGGCTTATCGTGCACCTGTTTGGCTTGCGTTTTATGGCCACACTGTCGGGTATTGCCTTCATGAGCCATCAGGTGGGCTCGTTTTTAGGCGCATGGGGCGGTGGCTATATCTTCAATCTCTTTGGCAACTACGATTTGGCATGGAAACTGGCCGTCGCCATTGGCCTGGCAGCAGGACTCTTCCAAATGACCATGAACACCCAGCCCTCCGAAAGAATTAGAGGCCAATTGGCCACCTAATTTAAAAATTGGGGTCAGATCAACATTAATTGACCCTTATCTCCAATCGGCAGACCTTAAGTCTGCAGACCTTCAATCGGCATACCCAGGATTGGTACGATCTAAGATGCGCATCATGGCTTCGAAGTAAAGCCGTTCGCGATCACCGCGTGGATGGCGGTCTGCGCCCGAGGGGGTGAGAACGCGTTGAATGACATCGTCACTCAAAATGTTGAGGGCTTTTCCTGTGCTCATGGCCAGCACCTGTGTTTGGCATGCTTTTTCTAATTTGTACAAACGGCGGTAAGCTTGAGCCACCGTATCGCCGATGGTCACGACGCCATGATTTTTCATGAACAACACCGTTTTGTCGCCCATCAATTGGGCCAATCGTTCACCTTCTTCGATGGAGGACGCCAGCCCAGTGTAGGTATCGTCGTAGGCAATGCGACCTTGGAAAAATGCCGCAGTTTGGGTGGCCGGCAAAAGACGGTTGTCTTGCAGCATGTTGAGCGCAGTTGCCCATGGCTGATGCGTGTGCAACACCACTTTAGCGCCGGTTAAGCGGTGAAGCGGAGCATGAATGCTTTGGGCGGAGAGTTCTACAACGCCACGTCCTTCTATGGTTTGCCCAGCTTCATTGAAAATCATCATGTCGCTGGCCCTGGCTTCCGACCAATGCAGACCAAATGGCAAAACAAAATATTGATCAGTTTTGCCAGGAACGCAGACCGTGAAATGGTTGTCAATGCCTTCTTCGAAGCCATCCAAAACGGCCAAGCGCAATGCCGCAGCTAAATGAACTTTGACTTGTTGAACAGCGTCTTGGGTACTTGACTTGTAAAGGGTGTGGACAGACATATAAATCAATGTAGGAGGTGAAAGTGGCACGAGATTACTCCAAGCTGATTAGAATTCAAGTGGCGTAAACCTTACTCGTGCAACCCAAGTGACATTCAGTCTCCCCCTTAACCCCAGTGCTTTGTCGGCTTTGCCTAAGTCATCAGGCGTCTATATCTTCAAAGGTGCGGGTACTTTGCCACTTTATATAGGCAAAAGTGTCGACATTCGCAGCAGGGTCATGTCCCATATGAGGGCTGAGGATGAGCGGGAAATGATGTCTCAAAGCTTGCAGGTTGAATACATTCAGACGGCCGGTGAAATTGGCGCTTTGTTGCTTGAATCGCATCTTATTAAGAGTTTGAACCCTATTTTCAATGTCCGCTTACGGCGATTGCGCAAGCTGTGTACGCTGCAAATAGACACACAAGCTGATGGTTTGATGCCCGTCATTGTGAGTGGCAAAGACTTCGGTCTTGGACAAGTCGATGGCTTGTACGGGCTTTTTAGCTCGACGCATTCTGCCCAAAGCAAGTTGCGTGAACTCAGTGATCAGCATCGTCTGTGTTTGGGTCTCTTGGGCTTAGAGAAATTAAGCAAGCGGGGTTGCTTTGGACTTCAAGTTAAAACGTGTTTGGGTGCATGCGTGGGCTTGGAGCCACGTGAGCAACACGATCAGCGCTTGAAGACCGCTTTGGCCGACTTGAAGGTTCATGCATGGCCATATTCTGGCGCCATTGATTTGGTAGAGCAAAGCGACAGTTGGATACAGCGACATCGGATACAAGATTGGCGCTACCTTAGCACGTCGTGTTCAAAAGCGGGTGCTCTGAAGGTCAGCGTTCAACAAAGCTTTGATTTGGACACTTACAAAATTTTGGTCAAACCCATCATGCTGGGAACCGCGCACATTGAGTTGGTAGGTGTCTAGAAGTATCGGACAATAGGGGTCTGTACTTTTTAGTGTCAATTTTTGAGCGCTATGGCAATTCAATGGTTTCCCGGTCACATGCACCTCACCCGAAAGGCGATTGAGGAACGCATCAAAGACATTGATGTGGTCATCGAAATGCTCGACGCGCGCCTGCCCGGTTCTAGTGCCAACCCCATGTTGGCCCTGCTCATTGAGGGCAAGCCCGGTTTGAAGGTTTTAAGCAAACAAGATTTGGCTGATCCAAGCCGCACTGCCTTGTGGTTGGCGCATTACAACGCCATGCCCAATGTGAAAGCCATCGGTCTTGATACCAGCATGGTATCTCCCGCCAAGGCCTTGATCGAAGCTTGCCATCAGTTGGCGCCCAACCGCGGCGGCATGGCCAAGCCCATGCGCGTGCTCATTTGCGGCATTCCCAATGTGGGCAAGTCAACCTTGATCAATACGCTCAAGGGCAAAAAAGCGGCCAAAACAGGCGATGAAGCTGGCGTGACCAAGCTGGAGCAACGCATTACCTTGGCCGATGACTTTTATCTGTACGACACGCCGGGGGTGCTATGGCCCCGAATCATTGTTGAAAAAAGCGGCTACAAGTTAGCGGCCAGTGGTGCGATCGGAGTCAATGCGTTTGACGATGAAGAGGTGGCTCTCGAGTTGCTGCATTACTTGATTGAACACTATCCAGCCGCTTTAAGCACACGCTACAAAATTCAAAATGTGTTCGAGCACACCGATGAAACCATGTTGGATGCGATTGCGCGTTATCGTGGCGCCATCCAAAGTGGCGGGAGAGTCAACACCACCAAAGCTGCTGAAATTGTCATTCACGACTTTAGATCGGCTGCATTGGGTCGTTTGACTTTAGAGACACCCACAGAATTCTCAGTGTGGTTAGCTTCTGGCATTCAAGCCGATGCCGATAGAGCGCTGCGCAAGGAAGCGCTTCAAAAAGAGAAAAAAACTGCTCGCAAAGCCAAGACGAAGACCAAGCATTAAGCATGTATTTGCTTAAGGCTTTACCAAGAGCACAGGCACTTTTGATGCACTAGCCACGCGCTGCGCAACCGAACCCATGAACGTATCAGCCCATGCAGATCGACCTTTGGTGCCCATGATGATCATGTCAAAGCCACCTGCTTTGGCTTCTTTGAGAATTTGCTCGCTAGGATGGCCTAATTTGATGGCCATGTCGTGCGCCACGTTGGCTTTGTTGAGAAACCTGATGGCCCAAGCAAGATTGGTGTCGGCACCTTCTCGAAGGTAGTCATCCACTGCACCTTTGGGTGTGAATTTTTTAAACATCTTGAGTGCAGAGTTGTCTTGCACCGTTATCACAGTGATGTGATTGTCGCCCTTCATGCTTTTGAACAGGGCAGCGGCATACTTGACCGCGCTTTCAGAGGCTTTGGAGCCATCTACCGCAATAAGGTATTTCATATCAATCCTTCAAAGTGAAGAATTGATATTAGGCTTTCAACGAATCTGTGCCTTGATGCAAATCAAGCTTTATTTCTCTAGCTTGATGCCGGTCTCTTGAACAATGTTGTTCCAACGTGATTGAATGCGTTTTTGCCAAGCTTGCGTTTCTTCAAGGTTCATATCGAAGTAGACGCCGCCAACCGCTTTAACCCTGTCCATGACGTCTGGATGGTTGGCTGCTTTGAGGATGGCAGCATTGAGCCTTCGTTGAACATCGAGAGGCGTGCCAGTCGGCACTGTATAGACGGTATAACTTTGAAGTTCAAGATCTTTCAAGCCTTGCTCTGCCATGGTGGGCACGTTGGGGAGAAGGGGTAAGCGATTAGCACCAAACACACCCAAGGGAATGAGTTTGCCAGTGGCAATGAAGGGAGCGACTTCGCTGTAAAAAGCCGAGACCAACTGAACTTGTCCTGAAGCGGCATCGGTCATTGCAGGCACGTTGGCCTTATAGGGTACATATTGAATTTTGGTACCGGTTCTAACTGAAAACGCCGCGCAAACAAAATGGCCTACAGTGGCCGTCCCACTACCACCGCAATCTAAAGTGGTGTTTTTGGCTTTGACATAGGCTAGCAATTCGGCCACATTTTTGACCCCCAACTGAGCATTGACCATCAAAATTGGATAGCCTGCAATGGTGAGGCCCACTGCGGAGAAGTCTTTGTTGGGATCGTAGCGAACAGGAACGCCGAGCTGTCCAATCAAGCCCATTTCATTTTGGCTACCCATGAACAAGGTATGGCCATCGGGATCTGCTTTGGCGCCAGCATCGGCTGCAATAGCCCCAGAGGCGCCTGGCCTGTTCTCGACCATGATGGCTTGACCTAGCTCTGCTTGAAGATGCGGCGCGTGGCGTCTGGCATAAATGTCAACCACGCCGCCAGGTGCCGCTGAAGTGATGAGCTTGATTGGTTTACTGGGCCAAGCTTGAGCATTGACCGAGCTTGCAGTCGTCAAACCAAAAAGAAGAGAAAGTAAGCTGCTGATAAGGGTAAATTGCATCTGACTACCTCTATGTTGTTTATTCTTTGACCGACCCCGTCATGCCTGAAATGTAATACTCAACAAAGAACGAGTAAATGAAGGCAACAGGCAGTGAACCTAAAAGTGCTCCCGCCATGAGGGCACCCCAGTGGTAGACGTCACCCTCCACCAATTCTGTGACCACACCCACAGGCACAGTTTTGACTTCACTTGAAGAAACAAAGGTGAGTGCGTAGATGAACTCATTCCACGACAAGGTGAACGCAAAGATGCCGGCAGAAATAAGGCCTGGAACCGACAAGGGCAAAATAATTTTGACCAAAATTTCCCAACGGGTGGCGCCGTCAATCATGGCGCACTCTTCCAATTCAAAGGGAATGGAGCGGAAGTAGCCCATGAGCAACCAAGTGCAAAAAGGAATCAAAAAAGTGGGGTAGGTGAGGATGAGGGCCAAGCGAGTGTCAAACAAACCTAGCTGAAACACCACCGATGCCAGGGGGATAAACAAAATGGAGGGCGGCACCAGATAGGCCAAGAAAATAGCAAGGCCTGTGTGTTTGGCACCTTTAAAACGCAAACGCTCAATGGCGTAAGCGGCCAATACCGAAGCAAACAGCGAAAAGAAGGTGGCGGTAACAGACACCAATATGGTGTTCCACATCCACTGCGGGTAGGCCGTGCGGAACAGCAATTTTTCAATGTGTGCCAAAGTGGGCGCAATGATCCAAAAGGGGTTGCCATCACGAGAAAGCAATTCATTGTCGGGTTTGAAAGCGGTGATGCCCATCCAGTAAAACGGGAAAAGCAGCACAAATATAAATAACAAAAGCGGCAAGTAGGTTTTAAAAACTTTGTTGGCATTGCTGTCCAAATAGGACATGCCAACGTTGTCTTGTGTGTCTTTGCTCATTTGTCGCTGCCGCCTTGTTGCCAGGTGCGGCGTTGTAATCCGAAATAACTGAAGAGAATGGCTGCCAACAAGAACGGTACCATGGCGATGGCGATAGCTGCACCTTCACCCAGGGCGCCGCCTGAAATGGCCCGCTGGAAGGACAGGGTGGCCATGAGGTGCGTGGCATTGAGTGGGCCCCCTCGAGTAAGCACATAAATGAGCTGGAAGTCTGTGAACGTGAACAGCACAGAGAAGGTCATGGTGACCGCAATGATGGGGGTAAGCAATGGCAATGTGACGTGCCAGAACTGCTGCCAAGGCGTGGCGCCATCGATGGCGGAGGCCTCATAGTAAGACGGTGAAATGGTTTGCAAACCTGCCAACAAGGTAATGGCAACAAAGGGAACGCCGCGCCATACGTTGGCTGCTAAAGTGGAAAACCGGGCGTTCCAGGGTGAGCCCAAAAAGTCGATGTAAGTGTCGATCCAGCCCATTTTGACCAGCGCCCAACTGATGATGGAAAACTGAGAATCAAAAATCCACCAAAAAGCAATGGCTGAGAGCGCGGTGGGCACAATGAAGGGCAGCAAAATAACGGCCCTGAAAAACGATTTGAATGCTAAATTTTTGTTCAGCAACAAGGCAAGCCACAAACCCAAGAAAAACTTGAGAACACTGGCCACCGTGGTGTAGAACATGGTGTTGAACAACGCCAACTGAGTGACGCTGTCGCCCATCAGGAAGATGTAGTTTTCTAAACCAATCCATTGGCCAGCACGGCCAATTTTGGTGTCGGTAAAACCAAGCCAAACACCCAAGCCAAGAGGGTATGTCAGAAACAGCAACAGCAAAAGCGCTGCTGGCATCATAAAGATCAAGCCGAGTACATTGCGGCTGTTCTGAACTCTCTCTAGCAAGGGTGTCATGGGTACTTATCAGTTTATAAAAAGATCAAACTTTGTAGTAACGCTCGGCACGTTTTTGTGCGCGTTCAGCAGCTTCTTTTGGTGT
>Ga0209550_10002507_pt1 | contig 17601 bp, 3 predicted proteins | sample LauGreSuBDMM15SN_2_FD_187567 | JGI IMG/M metagenome (GOLD analysis project Ga0209550, IMG submission 187567) | Freshwater lake microbial communities from Lake Michigan, USA - Su13.BD.MM15.SN (SPAdes) (version 5) | ecosystem: Environmental > Aquatic > Freshwater > Lake | place: Lake Michigan, USA...
GTAAGAAGGATCCTGTTGCAGTCAGCATAGGTTGAGTTGAAGAAGGCCTAGGCTGCTGAAGAGGAAGATGTCGGATCAAAGGTCTCGGATCTCGAAATTCCCCCCTAGAATGTTGATGAAAGTCCAGCTTGATCAGGGCTGGATGAAGGAACATTCTTTGAAAGAGTCTGATGACTTTGAGACGATTGTTGTACTCTGAATATTTTTGACGGATGGGTAGCTAGTCCATTCCAGTTTTTTTTTAGTGTAGTAATATTGATAATAAGAAACTTACCCACAGTGGATATCTTGTTTTTGTGGCCAAAAGGCCTAAGCGACCTTGACCCGCTCAGGATGAAGGCGGTAGACAACGGTTTTGATGCTGAATTCCTTTGCGAACTCTTGTAAGGCGTCCCTGTATGAGTTCCAGTTTCCTCCCGCCATTCCGCATCCGATGCCATAAGGGAAAGCGATGCTTTGCGGTCGAGGGTGATGGTGCCCTATTCTTTGAAGGCAATCCATAAAGTATTGTAGCCTCAGCTCGGCTGTATCATCACCTATAGTGCGGCTGTTGTGGTGACCAGGTCCAATCTGAGCGAAGAGTGCAAAGACCTTGCCTCTAAGGGCGATAGATCCAGGCTTGTTTATATCGTTCTCTCCCCTTTCCTTGTAGATGTTGGACGAGGGATATCGAGTAAAAATTTTTCCTGCCAGTCCAGGTATGATGCTGCAGTAGGCATCACCTTGGCAGCGAGCAAGACGCTCTAATTTTGCGCTGCAGACGCATTGGTGAGCGATGAAGTGCTCCTTGGCTTCCAGCAGATCTCCATTGATTTCTTGATATAGGGGCTCAGGCTTGTTCAAGAGTCTTGATTTGTCGATGCTGAAGCCGATATACTGATCGCATCCAGGGCGTAGCAGTATTCTTTTAGCTCCCTCTGATTTGAAGATGAGAAGCCAGAGACATCGTCGGTGACTAGGGCCAACTGGCAGCCCCGATAGGATGTGTAGTCTTTTCTGGCTTTGAAGGTGTCGCATCCACTCGAAACGAGCTGCGGGTCCACCGGTAAGATAATGACCAGGTACATGGCAGCAGACTAGTTGATTAGCATGAAGCACTGCCAGTGGTAAGGCCAGGTCGAGGAAGGCGAAGGTAGGGCTGATGACGACTGCGTCCAGGCCGTATTCCTTTTTGATTTTTGTATAGGTGGAGGGCTGCAGGGCATCCAAATGATAATATGCTTCCATGCGGCTGTCCACGTCATTGTTGAGGACTGGGAGGTTCGCCTCTTTGATAAAGACGTCCTTGATAGTTCCAGTCCCGCTGAATGTATCCACGATGCTGGAAATGAGGGAGAAATCGATTACTTCTAGCAAGGCTCTGATTTCCAGCTCGGTAGTAGCAATGCGTTGGGGTTGGCCTGGGGTATAGGAGCCCTCAGGTTGGAGAAAGTTTTTCCCCCCTTGCAGCTGATTGAGGAGACGAGTTGCATGGCCTTTAGACCAACCGTTTGGACTGGGCATCAATGTCTCGAGAGCTTCAAGTACTCCTGATGAATCTTGAAGATAAAAATCTGCAGTCAGGCCCAACACGCTGTCTTGTTCTTGGACATGCATGGCTGATGTGACAAATTCATTGAAACGCGCTGGCTTGCCGTGGCGTCTTGGTTGTCGGCCTGCTGATTCTGATATTGTTGCAGGTTCTGGGAGGGTTTCGGGGTTGAGTGACTCTTCCCTGCTTTTTGAGGCTGAGAACTTGCTGATAATTTGATTGAGGACAGGGGCTGCTCTCTTCCTGTTGGCCTGATCAAACTTGGTGAAGCGGTCGAGTGCTTCCTGATTGATGTCACTGGCTTGAACAATGTCGAAGGGCTCATTATCTGGGTATCCTTTCCATAGGACTTGATAAGTAGTTTTCCTGCCTGTCGTTTTCTTTGCGATGATTTTGTCGATCTCGAATGAGTCGTTTCCGTCCAGCGGCTCAGGGCGGCTTGTCCTGTCCCTATCTTCTGGCGGCGGAGGTTGAAAGTCGTCTGGTACTAGCATTGTTTCCACCTCGTCGATGGTGAGAAGCTGCTGTGGGCGTCCAGTTCGTGATGCTGAGAAACATTTGGGATGAAAGCTTTGTCCGCGGTAATCAAGCTTCCATATTTCTGGTGTCCTTATTCCTGAGTTGTTAACATGCTGCAGGAGAAGAGATCGGCCTCTGAGGTTGTTGTAGAGATGTTCTTTTTGATCCTCAGAAAGTCCAGTAAGCGGTGACGTGAATGGGGGTTCGAAGCCCTTGCTTGATGTTTGGCTGTCGCTTGGCAAGTCAAGGTTTGAGGGCGGGGCAGGGTCTTGAGTAGCAGGGCCTGCTTCCTGAGCCCGTTTGGTTCGCTTGCACTCGGAGCAAATCCAGTTAGGCACTTGTGGAGCTTCCTTGAGAGGAGGGTCCAGGCAAAATGAATGAAATCTTTTCTGACATCCTGTGCATACGACCATCAGCTGTGGCTGGTCCACTTGCTTGCACTTGAAGCAGGGGTTGAACGCGTAGACAGGAGAACCACTGGAGGCGTCGCTTATAGGGAGATGGCAAGGAGTGCAGTTGATTCTGTTGGCAGAGATGGTCCTGAGATCCTTTCCTTGCAGAATGAGGACTCCATCGGGGCGCATCTCGATGATCCGAAGGATTTCTGGTCTGGCCTTCATCTCGAGGCCAGGGACGATCTCGGATGAGTCCTTTTTGGTGTAGACAAAGTCGCCCACCTCGAAGCGTCTGATCTTGGGTAGGTAGGCTCCGCTTCTGACTTCGGCATAGCGCTTGGTGTCCCTGTGCTGGGCGATGAGAAGGTTCTCTCCAGCAATGATGCAGGCTCTGCGAGCGTGCTTGGCTCTTTCTAGCAGGATTGAGGCCAATCGATCCGAGCTGCTCCCATCTGAGTAGTCAAGAGGGTCTTTGAACTTGTCTTGTACTGACGGTGGTACTGTGGCATGCCTTGCGTGCAGCATGTAGAATGGGGCAAAGCCGGTTGAGGCCTGAGGGGATGCGTTGTAACCCAATGCTATCCAGGGAACATCCAGGTCCCAGGGTATGATAGGGGTGCCGTCCTCGTCTCTTTCCAACCCTTCGAAGGCTGAAGCTCTCCTGCTGGCTACTAGCTTCTTGATGCCTGCCTTGAGTGTTTCGACACAGCGCTCTGCCAGTCCGTTTGCTTGTGGGTGATTTGCAGATGTAGTCCTGTGATCGATAAAGGAGTCAGTGAGGAGGCGGTCAAATGATCCCATGAATTCTGTCCCACCATCGGTAACCACTTCAGCTGGGGCTCCGAACTTGGCTAGGACTTGATGGAGGAAGGCATAATGAGTCTCTGAGGCCTCCTTGTTGACGATGGGGATCATGACGGCGAATTTGCTGAAGGCTTCGATGCAGACCATGACGTATCTGTTTCCTCTAGGGGATTCCTTGAATGGTCCGCATAGGTCCACGTGCCAGCGGTAGAATAGGCCCATGATGGGCAGGGGTCTGAGCTGGGGCTCAATAGAGTTGAAACTTGCATGCATTTGAGCACAAACTTGACAGCTCTTGATAACCTTGATAACAGCGTCGTAAATTCCAGGCCACCAGTGGGAGAGAGTAAGAAGATGATAAGTTCGTCGTCGGCCAAAATGCCCACACTTTTCGTGAGTTTCCTTGACGAGCTGCTCCCTTTTCTCTGGAGGGGGAACCTCTTTTTGCGCCTGCCCATTCTCACCTGGGAATAGGCGGTAGAGTGTTATTGAGCCGTCGGCCTCATCAGTCACCATTCGGTATGAGGCGGCTCTCCTTACAACACGCTGTTTTTGTTTGAATGAAAAATTGTTTCTCTCTTCTTCATTGAATCCATTTTTCTTGAGATAGGAGATGCAGAGAGGATCTTTCCAGATGTCAGAGATGTAGTGATGCGGCGGTGATTCTTCTTCTTCGCTGCTATCCTCTCGACGATCTCGGTTCATTTGCGAGCCTCGGGCCAGTGGATCTTCAGAGATTTCCTCCTGGCTGAGCGGGGCTAGGCCTTGTTCTTCGTCCTCGACCGTTGTGACGAAGGTTATGTTCTGGGAATAGAGTTGCATTGGCCGAGCTGATGTCCACGAACTTGTGCATCCGATGGCGAATGGGTTTCCCATGATGGAGGTGCTTCCCCCCTCTTCGTGGACTGAAGCTTGAAGCTTAGTCCTTCCTAGGCTGTGTTGTCCGTTTCGTTGATGTAGCGCTAGGATGATGGCAAGGAGTGACTGCATGGCGAAGGAATCCATGCAGTTGCCTGTGATAATGTGCCTTTGATCGAATGTGACTCCTTCGGCTTCTGTGCATCCAGTAGCATAGCCGAGAGCTCTCTCACGCTCCTCGATGTTAAGGGAGCAAAGTGAGTCAGGCACCTTCTCATCATGTACCAAACCTTGTCCAGGCACTCCATCATTGCTGTATCTGAATGAGTGGCTGCCCTTGTATGACATGAGAGTTGGAAGGCATGTGAGGGTTTGACCGATTTTGTTGGCTGGGAACCAGGGTGCAGGATGTGTTGATCTGCATAGTTGAGCTGTTCTACCTGGGTCCAGGATGTCGTTGACGCGTGCGTTGGGTGGCCGACGTATTTGCTTGACAACGAGCTGAATGTCAGAGGCGTGGGCGGCGTTAGTCCAGTAATTTCTGAGCCTGTGGCAATAAGATCCACACTGGGCTGCGTCCAACGTAGTGCAAGGGCCGATTGAAGCGTTGATTTTGTGAAAGTCATCCAAAATGTTTGGCCTTCCCTTGAGATTCCCCTCCTGCATTGCTGTGTTTTCCAGAATGTAGATAGGTGGGAGTGCGGGCTGTAATTGTTGTAGCGCTCCAAGGAGCTGAAGGAGGGGATAGAATGTACTTGAGTGCTTACCAGCGAGGCCCTTGCCGCCTCCTGCTGGGGAGAGATCCTTGCATTCCCATCCTGCTACCACTACCCATTGAGTTTTGTTGCGAGCTCCTGCCTTGACGAGGGCATCAGTATCCACCTGATAAATGTCTTGCGGAAGGGAAGTAAAAGCGTCCTTCCATGCTGATGGTGGGAATAGGTGGTGTCCATACCTGGAGCTCAGGTGCTCCAGACGATGATGTGCCACTTGCTGAGCTGGCTTTGAGATGTCCATGTAGATGTACCTCAGGATTGGTACATTGAGCCTCAGAAATGCCTCTGCCCCTGCTGCTAGGCCACCGAAGGGTTCAAGCAGGGTGATTCCTGTCCACTTGATTGATAGGATATGAGATGAAGATAGAGGTCTGGCTTCTATGGATGATACTGGACCAACTCCATGCTGGTCTGTTTGAAGTCTATCAGAAATTTCCAGTCGAGGGTAAGCTGAGGGCTGGGTCTCCTTCCCATTGTAGAATGCCCTTCGAGTCCATGAAGATGCGAGACGCTGTAGATGTTCTCGCTGGGTTACGAAGGTGTCAGCTTCCTCTTGGTCGTTGGAGCACGGGTCTGGTCGCGACCCGGTTTGACTTGTGTCCCCATCGCCATAAATGGGCTCGCAGTTGAAGTCATTCGGTGCTTCAATGGCGAACACTGATTGCCGTACATTGTCTTGAGATTCTGTCCTGCCTGATCCCATTCTTATGTCAGTCGTAAGACCTCGCAGTTGACGATAATGGCTGCGGAATAGATCGAGGGTCTGCTGGTCCCCAAGGAGGTCTCGCATCCAGCGGAAACAGTCCTGGACATGAAAGCAGCCGTCATCCTCACTCTGAGTGCTGACCCCGAGCAGGGCCGTCAATGAATCGTCATTCTCAGGCTGCTTCTTGCCTGAGACTTGGTGAGGTGTTTTGGGATCAACGAGGGTCCAACAATCGGTAGGCTGGAGTTCCTCGTGGTTGATCCTGACTCCTGTGAGATCATCTGTTGTCTCAGCTGGGAATCGAGAAAGTGCGTCAGCATTGCCGTTGTTTTTGCCTGCCCTGAAGCCGATCTTGAATGAAAACTCGGATAAGACCAGGAACCATTTGGCAAACATTCCAGTAAGGTTCTGATTTTTCATCAGGTGCAGGAGAGGTTGATGGTCTGTGATGATGGTAAAGTGGACGTTTTGCAGGTACCAACGGAACGTGCGACAGCTCCACACCACAGCCAGTGTTTCGCCCTTGTGGCTTGGATATAATTTTTCACTGGGTGTCAGTGATCTTGAATTACAGCAAATGAGATGCTCCTCTCCCTGTGTATCCGTTTGAACGAGGATACCAGAGATGCCCTTCTCGCTGAAATCTGTATAGAGGGTCCAGGGAAGATCAGGCTGAGGCTTATGTAACATGTTGTTTGGGTTGCTGAGGGCTTTCTTGAGTGTATCGTAGGCTTCTTGACATTCGTCGGTCCATTTCCAGGCTATACCCTTCTTCATGAGGTTGTGGAGGGGACGGGCGATAATGCTGTAGTTGGGGCAGTATTTGCGGTACCAACCGAGGTAGCCTAACACAGTTCGTAAGGCGGCGAGGTTTGTAGGGTTTGGCAGGTGTTTTATGATCTCACACTTGCTCTCTGTAGGTGAGATTCCTTTATAGCCACATAGATTGCCAAGGAATTCGATGACCTCGCAGGCCATGTAGGATTTCATAGGATGAAGTTTGATCCCAATAGCTTTCATCATAAGGATGACTTTTTCAATATGCTTGATGTGAGACTCAAAATCATTGCTGTGTACCAAAACGTCATCGATGTAGGCACAGCAAAAGTCGTGGCAAGCATGCTGCTCGATAGCTCGGTGAATACGACGCATAAAACCTCCTGGGCCTTGTTTAAGTCCGAATCCGAGTCGAGTGTACATATAGGGCTCTGCTCCAAGACCATTTCTTGACCAGTAGAAGGTGGTTAAGGGCTGGCTCTCGGGGTCCAGAGGGATTGACATAAAGCCGCTCCTGCAATCGAGGAGGGTCATAAATCTTGATCCAATGATTCTTGAATGGAGATCATCAGTTTTGTCAAAGCGGAATGGCTCATCTTCTAGCTGGTCATTGAGTCTGTTCCATGCCACACAGCAGCGGGCGGCGGTATAACCAGATCCGTCTGCGCTTTTCTTGGCCACAACGATAACAGGGGAAGACCATCCGAGCTCAGGTCCGTAGTTTCTAACAATAATGCCAGCATCCAATAGTTTGGGCATTGCTTCAGCCATAGCGGCCTCGTCAAACGCTGAGAGACGGCGGGGCTTGATCCAGACCTTTTTGTAATCGGGTTTTAAAATAAGTTTCATAGCACCCTCAGGTCCACAGTAGGGTGTAAGCTCGTTGAGATTCATAGCGAAGGCATCCTTGTGTAGCCGTAGCAGTTCGATGAGCTGATTTTTCTGGGTTACTGTCATAAGAGAATGGCGGCCGATGTTGAACATTTCGTCCACAAGATCTGTAGGGGTTGTCTTTGTTTGGGCACCAAGAGGGTTGAAGTCGTCTACGACGAGGGAGATTGATTGATTTTTATTCCCATTAAAACCCATCCCGATAGATATTTTGTCGCCGTAAAGACTGGCGTATAACTTTTCTTCTTCTATTTTGAAGTGATCTATTGAACTTGAAACTTGATTGTTTGGACCTTGAACTGGTCCATCTTGTGCGCCTGAAGCAACTTTTAGGAGGACAGGGGCTTGGGCCTCTTGTCCTGCTGCTCCTCGGTGGCCTGATCCAAGGCCTCGACCTCGTCGTTGTTGGTGACGATAGTGCTGTAGACAGCGATTGGCTGGTTCATGGCGGTGAAGGGTCGCTTGCGGTCCATGGAGGAACCGGCGCTGGCCTTGTTGAACTCGAGCTGGAGGCGGAGATTAGCGATGATGGCCTCGTATTGGACGGACTTGGCCTTGAGGTCATCGTTGTTGGCCTTGAGGTCATCGTAGTTGGCCTTGAGGTCATCGATCTCTTTGTCCTTTGCAAGCATCTCTTTAGCGTGAAGAGCAGCGACGGCGTCTTTCTGCTGGGCGACCATGACACTCTTTCTGGTCTGCTGCTGCTCCTGTGCAGCGAGTTGCAGGAGGTAAGAAGTATTTTTGTCAATGGCGTCAGAGAGCTGCTGGTTTGCGTGTGCAAGTAGCCTGGAGTGAGTGCTGTGGAGCATGGAGATACGCTCGCGATAGAGCTTTTCGGTGGTGGCTGCAGCTTCAACACTGCTGTCCATGTAAAGAAGGCTCATGGCGGACACTGCATGCGACAGGCTGATGGACTGGTAAGCTTGAAAGGTGTCGAGCAAGTGCAAGTCATCAAGAAGACGAGTGAAATGCTGATGCACCGTGGCAAGGCTTCTTCTGAAGCTGAAATGCTGCTGATGGAGACCATGCATTGCTACGAGGCTTTGAGAGGCGTCGTTGATGTGCATAATGTCTATGGCCTGTTGAGACATTTCATTGACTCTCACCTCAATTTGCTGAAGATGAAAGGCAATATTTGACTGTCCAGCAGAGAGAGAGAGAAGGGGACCCGGTCCAATGGGGCGTGGGTGCGGGCCATAGGGTAGGTCGTGATAAGCGGAAGAGGAAACTTTGTTGCCCAGACCAATATGAATCTGAGTGTTGATAAGAGCCATTTCGACTACGCCCAGGTCTGAGGTGCGAGCCCTGAGACGAGAAAGTGCCTGAGACTGGCGCTTGGCGAGGGTGGCGGGGCTCTGGTTCGCGTCGGGGGAGCTGTCTGCCTGTCCTTCGGACTTGCTTTCAGAGAACTCGAGGATGAACTCTTGGGAATGTTCAGGAGAGACACGACTGATGGGAAGTAGACGGGAGCCAATGGTTTCAGAGGGACCCATGGGCTTGAGGATGATGCCATCTCCACTGATGGTGTGGCGGCTGCTGATGGGGGGAAGTGGATTGTAGCTGGGTTGACCTCCAAATTCTCCGAGGATATCCTCACTGGGGTCAATTTCGAGTAGGATGCTTTGGTCCACCTGGCTGCAGGGACCAGAGGCAGACTTGAGCAAACCTCCGCTTATGATGCTGGTAGGTCCTCCGTCGGGCTTGACACCGAGGGAGAAGGCTGAGAACGGCATCTGGTCGGTGGCTGTGGGGAGGTTGAATTCCGGTATAGTTACCTCTTGCATTATCCTCTTGATGCTGCTGCTGCTCAACTGGAGAGAACCGAGCCCTTTGGAGGAACTGGGCGTGAAGCTGCCAGACGAAAACATCGACATGAAGGTAGAGTGGTCGTTGGCGGGCTCGTGCTCCTCCCGTGGGAAGAAATTAGCGATGTCAAGGAGCGTCTGAGCTGTGGCGAAAGCGCTGACGGGATGGGAGCGTTGATCAGGATGAAGGATATGCTGCACAGCAGAGACGGGGAGTTCCTTGTCGTTGACTGCTTGGTTCACGAGATCTGGCTCTTCGAGGTCCAGCAGGTTGGAACTGTTGGCAATGGCGTCCTTTCCCAATAGCTCGGTGAAGGTTGGATTGGCCTGCATGGTCTGGAAGCAGAGCTTCCCTGCGAAGTTAATTCCTTGCCAGAGGGAGTTATTGGTCTCCTTTACTCTATCCAAGTATATCTGCCTTTGAAGGACGGTGAAGTAGATGAGGTTGGCACGAACGTCCTCGTTCTGAGACTCGGTGAGATAAGAGTCTTTGAATGCTGTAATCTTCCTGAGAAAGTCGTTGAATCCGCCTTCCTTCCTGCCATGTTGTGAAGTGTCACTTGCATGACCGATGATCTCTTTTTGGCTGAATGACAATTGGTTGACCTCGGTGGCACGGCCTAGGCTCTGGAATAAGTTGTCCAAAAATGGCTGATGCATGAGCTTCTCATTTCCACGAGTACCTTCGGTGAAGCCAGAAAAGGATGTGAGAATGAGTCTAGCTGTCTGAATGGAGTTAGGGTTGATAGGTTGACCATTCTTAGGTACAAAGACGAAGCTGCTTTTGCCGTTGATATGTCTGAACTGATGAGCCCCCTTTTGGACCTTAGGAGATCGGATGGCACCGCTGAGAGACTGAGGGTACCGTAACGGAGACAGAGGGCTGGGAGAAAGAACTCTGTGAGAGAGCGTAGCTGTGGTCTGACATGGGGAAAAGGAGGTGTCAGACAGAAGAACATGTATTTGTAAATTTTTAGTATAGTGATCAGCAGTCGGAGAGAAGTGCTGAGAAATAAGTATCAAGTCCTGAGAAAGAGTAGGAGAAAGAACAGGGTCAGGATTAAGAACGGGCTGGCCCTTTCCTCGCCTTAAGCTTGAAAGGTCTTTGCCATTCAGTTGGCAGAGTGATTTCGCGGCTTGCTCTGCCCATCTGCTTGAAGTCTGGGCGAATGGTGTAAGAGTCAGTAAGGCCGCAAATTGTTGCTTTGAATTCTTGCGAGTCAGCGTTACCTACTAAGAGGTCATAGACGCCTTGGAGAGAATTGACTGGGTCGATGATGATAAATTTTGTCCAAACGCTGAGTGGTGCTGCTGACGAGGGCGCATAGACCAGCTCAATGAGGTCCGTTTCTCCACTGGTGGATAGACCCTTTTGTGTCATTGTTGTCAGCTTTTGAGAAGATTCCTTTATGGGAATGCCGAGCCTTTCTGCCAGCGATCGGCTGATGAGGTGGGCATTGCTGGCGTCATCCAAGAGCACTCGGAAGTCAGTGTGGATGGTGCCGTTGACGTTGATTCCGACGCACTTGGTGGGGTCAGAAGGTTGAGAGAGGTAGCGAAGCCTGGCCCTCCTTGCTTTGTTCTCCACGTACTCCTCCTCGGAAGGAGGGAGAGAGACAGGCTGAGTGGTAAAGGACTGAGGCCTAGGGCTTGCTGGCGTCCTGGAGGCAATGTGCTTGCTTAGCTGAGTTGCCTCGAAGGGTTGAGAGGGGGCATAAGATTCGGGGAACCTGCGAGCCTCTTTGTAGTTGGCGCCATGATCATAAATGGTTGAGAAGCAGCAAAGGTCTGACTCGCTGCCAGAGCCGATGCTTCTGCAGCCCCACTTCTCATCGTCAGTGTCCATGTCGTCAGCATTGTTGCTGCTTGAGAGGACTGTGAGAAGGGTGGCGTTGTTGAAGTGCTCAGGGGTAGAGGGTTGTCGACGGTGAGCGTAGGAGACCAGCTCGGCCTCCTCCCTTTCCAGTGCATAGACGTCGGCCCAAAGGACATCCCTGATTTTTGCAATGAGGTGCTTGAAAGCTGTTTCTTGGACTGGTTCCCACGGTCTCTCATTCTTTGACTGAGCAAGGAGAGTGTAGAGGGGCTCACTGAGCACGTTGAAGCGGCCAGAAGGGCAGGTATGCCAAGGGCCAAATCCGATGATCATCTGGTGAGCTTCCAGCTTGTCAAGGGCTGATTGGAGCTGAGGGTACGTAGCAGGTTTTTCCATAGTTCCCTCCTCAAGCTCCATGGATAGAGGCCAGTACTCATCCATCCATTCACTAAGTTTTGCCACAAATGAAGGCTTACGCCCAGCATGTCTTTCCCTGCTCCTTGGAGGGTTGAGGGTGACACCTTGGACCTTTCTCTGGTCGGGCCAGAGCTTGTCGACGATAACTAGACCGTCGGCTCCGGAGAGGGCTTCAGAGAATAACTTGATAATAGTGTTCCATGCCAGGGTGGTGTTGTCGTCCCACTTGATGATTGTTGACGTAACGGTAGGACTCCTGAGAACATTGTAGTACTTGGTGAAATCGGGTACCAAAGATTCGAAGTAGGGTAGATGCTTGATTGCAAGTGCCTTACCTTTGGCGGTGCGATCCTCTTCCAGGTGATTCATACGCTGGATGATGTAGTTGTAGCTGGGACGGTTAAAGTAGTAAGGGTCCCTGGCCTTGAACTCTTCCAACTTGTTGAGGTTTATCTCCATTTGATTGAGGACTTGAACTTCCTCAGATGCGACTGAAGTTTGGCTGATAGTGGAGAGAACTGGGAGGCTTGAAGAGCCGGGGCTTTTGCATTGCGTAGGCGAGGTTTCTCTTTTCTCCCAGTCGAGGATGCTCGATCTCCTGGTCGATCTGAAGTCCTTGTCGGGGTTGAAGGAGGCACACTTGAACTTGGTTTGCCTCCATTCCATGTGCTCTCTTTGTCGGGTTCTCAGCTCCTCACATTCGGCAGAATCTGAGCTGGTGGACTCAATGATGCAGTTGGAGAGGAAGGGGAGAATGAGCTCGAGCTCTGACTTGCCAGAGACCTCCTGGACTCTGAAACTGACGTACTCAGGTGACACATCTTCCCACTGCAACGTCTTGAGGAGTGAAGACCTGAGGCCCTGGTGTCTTAGTCTCCTGTCCCAGAAGCTTGAGTCTTGGTCAGCAAAGAGTTCCTTGAGCCTGAAATCGGCTGCAATTTGAATGAGTTGGACAGCTTCAGCCATGATATAGTATCCATCCCATTTCGAATCAAAGGTGAGGGCAGGGTTGCCAGACGGCGAGCCCACCATCTTTAGGCACAGATCCTTGTCCTCCAGCTCGATGATGTCGTCGAGAATGTTCTTGAAGAGAGACTTGAAGACACCGCTCCTTACTGTCCAGTCCCTCCCTGAGTCGGCCTTGACCAGGTAGTTGAGGGTGTCGGCAAAGGGTTGGGTGCTGAGGAGCTTGTCCGTCTCGAGCAAGTGGTAGACATCCCACAGCCAGGCGAGGGCTTCTTCTGCTCGCTTGGGGGTGATGGAAGAGCTGCTGAGAGCCAATACTTCACCCGTAAGGTCGTAAGGATGAGGGTTGACTAGCTCGATTGTTGTAGAGAGGCTGATGACTCCTGCTTTGCATTCCAGCTTGAAAAGACTTTTGAATGACGTATGAGCGGACTTGAGCCATGCAGCGCATTGAGTTGGCCAGTGCCAGGGTTCCACAATGTTTTCTCCCTTCTTTCGGACATTGCCTTCAATCCAGAAGAAGATGTTGGTGACGGATTGAATAATGGCGTTCTTGAGCCCGACCATGTCGCTGTCTTTGTTGAGACGTGCTTCTGTTGCCATGCTTTCGGCCTCAGAGACAAAGGCAGCAAGGAGAGCATGAAGACGCTTCCTTTCAGTTTTCTTCCTGAGAAGGTAAGAAGGAGTGAAAAGGAGTTCGATGTGATCATATATGTCCACTCGACTGACCTCTTCTTCGGTGATTAGATTCTTGATAAAGGATGTGATCCTGTCCTTTGGGGGCATGGCGTCTTGCTCCTTGAGGTACCGCTGAGGTCTCCAAGGATAGAAGCGCGTAAGCTTGGAAAGTGCTGAGCCATGTACGTTGCCATGAGAGAAAAAGATGCTGTCCCCTCGGTCGTCCATGTACTCGGTGAGTCTCCCTTCTGCTAGCTCACGAAGATGGAGCTCCGCAGATGACTTCAAGGAAGACCAGATGTAGGTGAGGGAAGTCTTGTGCTCAAACTCCCAATCCTGGGGGCGGATGACCTGGCGGTTGGAAGGCTGAACGACCTTGGCTTGGAGCCTGACCAGCTGGTTGAGACGCTCAAAGTCTTTCCAGGTCCTGTCAATGAGGCGGAGCTCCTGGGCGCAGGCTCTGAGGGCTGCTATCGTGTTTGTGAGGAAGCCCACACCAAGCGGAGTTCTGATGTCCCAGTCGTTGTAAGGGCCAAAGAAGTGCTCAATGGAGGGGGCCAGCTGGTTGTTTTCATCCTCGTCGGTCTCCTCAGAGGTTGCTTCATCTTCAACCCCATCCTCGCCATCAATGACGGACATACAGGAGAAAAGGGTTGGAGGATCCTCGGAGTCGGGCGCAGGCTGCTCCTCAATGTCATGGAAGTCAGCAGCATGCTCGGACAACTCTTGAAAGTGGCTCCAGTACTCTGAGTCATAGCGGAAGTCAGAGTTAGATTCTGAATCGTCATCGTAGCGTGTAATGTGCTTGACTGATGATGACTCACCCAGGGACACGAGGTTAAGGGCTGAGACGCTTTCGGCCACTCGATCGTCGTTGGATTCAGACTCCTCGGTGGCTGGGATAGAGCTGGAAGGCTCCCACACTTTCTTGATCAGAGATAAGCTGTAAAGCAAGCCCTGGTTGGTGCAGATCTCCCTAAGCGTGTTCCTTGAGCTGATATACTCCCACGAGAGGATCCAGTCCGGTCGCTTGAGCCAAAAACCTGTTGTTGCGGAGGATGTATCCCCCCCCAGCTCATGGATCTCCCCGAGGGTAAAAAGCTCGTGGATCCTGAGCTTGGCGATCTCCACAACAGTTTGGCATGCGACTCTGAGCATGAAAATGAGCTCAGAGTGAATATCAGAACGGATAAATTCGTATGCTGATGAGAAGAGGTGGGCAGAGCTCTTATGTAGAGTTACCTTGTCTTCGATCTTGGCCATAAGATCTTTGAAAGCTCCATACTGTTGATCCACAAGGCTTGGGTCTACGACCTCGTAGAACATTTGCTGGTCGATAGCCTCCTGTAGCTTGTAGAGATGGGCTTGAGCTTTGATTCCTCTGATGAGATAGTCGATCATGTCAAAGGTGACGTCGTAGTTGCTGTCTCTGAGCGGCTTGAATTGCAGGTTTGCTAGGAAAGAGAAGAGAGGCATGTATAAGAGGTCCTCGTTGCAGTCATATTCCATTGAATTACTCACTGTGGCTTGGGAGGCGCCTGATTGTAGCTGGCTGTCCTCCTCGTCGCCAATATTGACGAGGGTCATGTGCGAGTTGACATTGGAGCTCCAGTAAAGGTCATCTTCCTCGTCGTGAGTCAATGTGGTAGCAGTGACTTGATGCTGCCGGTTCCTCCAGCCGTCATTTTGAGGTCTGAGACTTGAGCTGCCAGGGTTTGCTGAGGGATCCCAGGAGACTTTCCTGTGCTGCTCGTTGGAGTTGCTGTGGCTGTTGTGGATGTTATTCATTCCTAGCCGTAGTGATGCGATAGCTCGCTTCTTGTGCTCGCAATCTGGCTCCTTGTGACCGTCAACTCCACAGAAGTTGCAGTTGGGTTGGGGACGATCAGAACCATTGCGGTCTTTATAGGGAGAGCGAGGGGGGTTGTTCCTGTCAATGGACCTGAAGCGTTGAGGCTCGTTGTCCCTTTCTCTTCGGTCAGATGACCCTCGGCCTCCAGAGGATTGATAAGAGGAAGAGCCGCGTCCTCCCCTGCCTGCTGAAGATGCAGGATCCAGAGGGGATGGCCTGCCCCCGTTTCTTGGTTTGATGCCAAAGTAAGCCGAGCCAGCGTACTTGCCAGAGTGGTCGTTGGGAGTACCTGTGGGTGGCATGGGCTGCTCGTTAGGCTTGGTGAGGGTGGTGAGGGTGACAGCATCGGAGCTGTCCTTTTTCTTCTCACCCTCAGTAATGGTAGTGAAAGTCTGATAGGTTCCACGTTGAGGACGATAGCGGGAGTCCGAGTTCCCAGAGGAAGGCTGTTGATGCCGCTGATTGGCTCCTCCAGTTTGAGATTGCCCAGAGGGAGGATTGTAGGATGAACGTTCCTTAATGGAAGGGCCATGTTTCCTCAGGTCGCTTTCAGCGCTCTGGACCTTATCAGCGTGCATTTGGGTCCATGCATTGTCTACCACGGAGGCCACGGCTGCGAGCCTTTCCTCAGTGGTCTTGTTTCCCAGCTGTAAGCTTAGCCTTTGATTGTTGTAAACTTCCTTGAGGCTTTGAGGAAGGCCGTTGATGAAGAGCTGCAGTAGAGATGGCAGAGTCACATCACATACAGTAGATGTAGTATCAAAGGCTTCTCGAGACTCACAGACTCGTAGGCAGAATTGTGCAGGAGTCTCAGTAGCATCCACCTTGTGCATGCTGTTCCCTATGCCCATCTTGAGAGATAAGACGAGGGCCACTTCACCAGCTATGGCCTTGCTGCCAATAGTGCGCTCGATCAGGATGCACCAGGCAGGGATGGGCGGGAAGCGTCGTCCATGAGGATCTTTGATTTGCTCAATGGTGGCATCCTTTTCTCCCATAAGCTGGCTGACCTTGGCCGCAGTAGAAGTGAAGGCCTTGCCAGTTGAAGTGTTGGTGGAGGCGTCGCTGGTACTTGACTGGGCGTAGAGGGAGACTTGGTCGGCCAATGTATGTCCAGAAGAGACTGCAAGGATTGCTGGGTGAGCCTCGATGATGGTTAGCTCGAGAAGGGCTGGACGCCAGCGGCACCAAAAGGTAAAGGCTGGGGAGCTGTTCTTGAACGTGGCGACCAGAAACGCAACCTGCTGCACTGGGTTGAGGTGGTTGTTTTGGAGATAGAAGTCCAGTAGGCTGCGGCAATAGTCCCTGGACCTGAACAGGCCCTCCATTGGGACGAAAGCAGGGATTTTGAGTTGATTGAGCCCGACTTTGGCGGACTCCCCCTCAGACTTGGACTTTATCTCTGGCGACAATGTTCCCTTGCTTTGAGAAGCCCCCCCTAGATCGGAGTTTTTGCGATCCTCCTGCAGGCCTTGGACGACTCGCATAAGCTCATGGATTTGTTGACGTTGCTCTCGGGATTCAATGTCGTGCTCTCGAGCTTTGAGGTCTTGATCTTGCTTGGCCATCCTCAGCTCCTCTGCGAGCTTAAGGAGCTCGGATTCAGTTGAGGAAAGAAGGCTGTGGGGCTGGTTGTTGAAGAACTTGCCTGCAGGCTCTTGGTTTTGGCGAGGACCGTTGTTCTCCTTGAGAGGTGCTGGATCCTTAATGCTGGCGGTTGGATGGCCATGGTACTCATGATCCATGGTCAGGGATTGACGGGCTCTTGATGCTGGCCTGGGCTGCTCTTGCTGAGGCTTAGGCTCGGGGCCATTGTCCTCCAACTGCTCCCACTGGTCCTGCCATACTGGAGGAATATTCTCCTTCATACTGTAGTACATTGACTCAGGTGTCAGATGCAGCAGTGGCGACGGGCTCTTTTGCTGCTTAACGTACTTGGGGTAGAGGGCAGGGGGCGTGGGTTCGCGAAGAATAAAGGGAGGTGAGGGTGGGTTTGGAGATTCGTAGTGGCCTCCTCCCTCTTTCTTGACCTCAGTCAGCGGGCGGGAAACGACAATGGGCTCCTGTCCTTGGGCTGGGTCTGGGTCTGGGTGCTCGCCCGAGGCGGAGCTGTTGTCGGCAGTGAGGTCGACGACGGGCCAAACGGTTGCTGGCCTGCCAGTTTGAGGTTTGGGGTCAGCAATAGGGGGTTTGAACGAAAGAGAGACGGTAGGGGTGGGCGGGATCTTACTTGCAATGGCTTCCGCGACTTGCTTAGCAAGCTCCTCCAGAGTATGGTGACGTCTGAGGGCATCTGCACTTGTTCTGGCTCCTTCCAGGGCTCCTGCAGAGGCGTTGTTGTCGAAGACAATGTCTCCAGCTCCGGCTTTGGCTCCGGCTCCCTCCAACTGCTGATCACTGACCTCTATTTCTTCACTCACCTTATTATTGGCTCCAGACATATTTTTGTTACTTTTGATGTTTTCTGAGGGAAGATTGGGGTCAGCCATCTTCGAGGGCTCCTCATGTGCCTCTATAGGCATATCTGCAGTGCTCTGCTGCATGTTCATGCTTCTGTACTCACGGTTTGCTTGACGAATAGCCCTTGCACTTGGATTTCCTGTGGGAAGCATGGTGTCGGAAGAATGTCAGCAATGAAAAATTTTCCTGGCGAAGCAAGTTCAGTCTCTATTTAGTGGTTTTAGCTCTGTTCGTGGGGGCGGCCACAAGTTAGGCGCTGCGACACAGGCTAAGGGGGGCGAGCTCCAAAGGTCCGACGATGGAAGCTCAGACTTGCACGCAAGGTCTGCTGATAATCTGCTCTAGTTAAA
>Ga0209550_10002508_pt1 | contig 17598 bp, 16 predicted proteins | sample LauGreSuBDMM15SN_2_FD_187567 | JGI IMG/M metagenome (GOLD analysis project Ga0209550, IMG submission 187567) | Freshwater lake microbial communities from Lake Michigan, USA - Su13.BD.MM15.SN (SPAdes) (version 5) | ecosystem: Environmental > Aquatic > Freshwater > Lake | place: Lake Michigan...
ATGCAATCATGTCATATAACTTATAATGTATTATAATTTATATAAGCACCTATATTTCTAACATTACTCTACATCTTCATAATTTAACTACCTGTTCACCAGGAATAGCAAAAAATTGAAATATGATTTAAAAAATATGTCTGACATATATATAACAACAAAAAACTAAAGCAAAACCATGAGTTCCCAACAATTGAATCAAAATTTAGCAGAAGACGATACCCTCACCAACCCACGAATGGAGGAAGAGGAAACGGAACTGGAAGCGGAACAGGGCAACTCAGCTATCGCATTGGAGGAGGAAAGCGTTCGACCAGAGTCACTCCTGAAACCGAAAGACCCTGCCAAAGCCTTGGATGCGCTTGTTCAGAGCTACATGGATTCAAATCCTTATTCTCATATGGATGGCATTTCCCATGAGCTCGAAGTGAAATTTGGCACGAAAGGAATACGACATCTCACCAAGAATGACTTCGACAATGTAGTCAAGTTGCTGAAATCCTTCGCTTTCACCACAGACGATGACCAGGGGCTCTTTTCGTTGCGCGTATACTGCGAATACCTTGACCGACGGACAGGACAGTTTCAAATGTCAAAACGGGTGCGTACAGAAATCAATGGGTTGGACATGATTGAGAAATATTGTCGTAGTGGTGACAAATTGGCTACGGTCATGACCACCGCAAAGTTCTTGAGTAAAAAACCGGAGTCTCTTCCTGCCGAATTCCCTGAGTTCAATTTCCGTGTCTCTCTGCAAGCTGAACAAGACGCACCGATGGGGGTTCGGAACGACCTCAAACGCATTTGGACCAAAACAAACAAAGTGTTCCGCTATTTGAACCGTGTCACTTTCACACATCCCGATTATCCAGTCAATGTGGACATGAGCATTGTGAAAACAGGTAAGAAAGGACCCAACGGGCAAATCATTCCGGCACGAACATCGCAGGACGCCAATGTCTTCAACAATCCCGAATCATACGACATTGAAATTGAGGTGGACAACACGCGCGTCGGACCAGGTACCCCCTTTTCTAGAGCACAAGACGTGGTGGCAGCCTTACGCAAGGTCATCAAATACGTGCTCAGTGGTCTGCAAGGTACCATGTATCCCGTATCGTATCCAGAACAAGACAAGGTAAAACAAGAGTACATGATTATGATTTGGGGACAGGAGTACAAACCCGGTAACGATGTGACCAGTCAGCACTTTCTTGGCCCCAACTCCGTCACGCTGCAACGGACCAACATTGCTCCTTTAGACGAGAACTCCACCATCCCGAATATTCGACAGCAATTCGTGGTGACAGACAAGGCAGACGGTGACCGTCACTTGCTCTTTGTCGCGTCCAATGGCCATATCTATTTGATAAACACCAGCATGGACATCAAATTCACTGGCACCAAAACGACCAAAAAGCAATGTTTCCATTGCTTGCTAGACGGAGAACTCATTTCTCACGACCGAAATGGAAAACGTATCAACTTGTTTGCAGCGTTCGACGTGTATTTTCATAACAGCAAAGACGTTCGGGCGCTTCCCTTTGTGGTCGACGCTAAGGCAGAGAAGAAACCTGCCCCCAGCCGGTATGCGATATTGAAACAAATCCAAGAGGACTTGAACATCATGTCGGTGATACCATTGCAACCCAAGTGTGTTCCATTGTCAAAAGCCGAGTGTGCCCAATGGAAGGCATCCTTTTCGAATACATACAAGCGTCCTTATTGGTTCAATTCCGTCACCATGGAAAGCCGTTGGGACGACCCATCCGTGGTGTTGGCACCACCAACCATGCCCTTGCTCTTTCACGTAAAGAGCTTCTACCCATTGACTTCCAACGAGTCCATTTTCGATGGTTGCCAAATCATCCTCAACAAACAAGAGCAAGGATTGTTCGACTACGAGACGGACGGGTTGATTTTCACCCACACCAGTTATGGGGTCGGGTCCCGCGAGGTGGGGAAAGCCGGACCAAAAACCAAAATCACATGGGAACATTCCTTCAAATGGAAGCCACCTCAATTCAATACCATTGACTTCTTGGTCACCACGGTCAAAACACCTACCGGCATGGATGTGGTGAAACCGGTCTACGAGGATGGCATGGACACCAAAGCCTACGTACAGTTTAGCGAATACAAACCGATTGAGTTACGATGCGGATTCAGTGAACGAAACGACGGATTTTTGAATCCATGCCAGGACATTATCGATGGCAAGATGTATACTACCGACCACCGCACAACAGGTCGCAACGATTACTTGCCAGTACGGTTTTACCCCACTGAGCCATACGATGCCAATGCGGGAGTGGCGAAAATTATGCTGCGGGAGGATGCATCGGGAGCCAAGAAGATGTTTACGTTGAACAATGAAGTATTTGGGGACAACACGATTGTGGAGTTCGCGTATGATTTGAACGAACGCGAAGGATGGAGGTGGATTCCCTTGCGAGTACGTTACGACAAAACAGGCAAACTGATGCGTGGAGAGAAAGAGTTTGGCAACTCGTACAAGGTGTGCAACGAAAATTGGAAATCCATACATCCATCCGGTCGCATCACTGAACACATGCTGAAGACGGGCACTGATATCCCTCCTATCCTTGTCAGCGACGATGTCTACTACAACACTCCCTCCGGCAAGCTCTATACTGAAGCACTGAAGAACTTCCACAACTTGTATGTGAAGAAGATACTTATCACGGGTGCTTCACGACCAGGAGATACCTTGATTGACTTCGCCTGCGGCAAAGGAGGTGACTTGCCTAAATGGGTTGCAGCCCGCTTGTCGTTTGTGTTTGGCATTGATGTGTCCTCCGACAATCTCGAAAACCGTGTTGACGGGGCCTGCGTGCGTTATTTGAAGATGCACAAAACAAATAAACACATCCCCGATGCGCTCTTTGTGCACGGAAACAGCGCCCTCAATATCCGAGATGGCACGGCATTGCGCAGCGACAAAGCGATGCAGATTACCAAGGCAGTATTTGGACACGGACCCAAGGACACACTCGGCAAAGGAGTTGCGAAGCAGTATGGCAAAGGAGAGAGGGGATTCGATGTGTGCTCGTGTCAGTTTGCAGTTCACTATTTCTTCAAAGACCCCACGACCTTGTTGGGATTCTTGAGGAACGTTGCAGAGTGCACCAAAGAGAATGGGTATTTCATTGGCACCACTTATGATGGTGACCTCTTGTTTAAGAAACTGCGAAACAAAGCGAAGGGGGACAGTATCCAGTTGAATGAGCCTGCTGGCAAAGAGGGGAAGAAAATATGGGCAGTCACAAAGGGATACGACGACACCACGTTTGAAGACAATTCCAGTAGCATTGGATATGCGATAGCCGTGTACCAAGAGTCCATCAACCAAGACATTGATGAGTACCTCGTCAGCTTTGGCTATCTTCAGCGTCTCATGGACACCTTTGGGTTCCGATTGATTGAACGCAATGAAGCGAACGAAATGGGTTTGCCTGAAGCGTCTGGTCTGTTTCAGGAGTTGTACCTGCAAATGATGAAAGACCTCCAGAGCAAGCACTCTGCGACCAATCTCTTTGGGGATGCTCCCTCCATGAGTGCTTCCGAAAAAGAAATTTCCTTCCTCAACAGATACTTTGTCTTTCAAAAGGTGCGAACGGTGGATATCGATAAACTCGAAGTGGATTTGGAACAATACAACGAGAAAATGACTCGACAGCGACAAGAAACGATGTCATCTGCCTCCTCCTCCTCGTTGGAACAGGAAGAAAGACCTCGACCCAGGCCAAGTACCGAAAGCTCCAGTTTTGAGAAACCAAAGACCAAGCGAACCAAGAAGGTCACTACACCTCCTCAAGCCACAGCAACAGCCACTCCAGATGTTGTCATCGTCGAAGAGATTGTTCCTCAGGAATCGAAAGCCAAGAGGGGACGTCGACTGGGAAAGAAAATGCTTCTTGTAGCAGCTTCAGGGAATGAACCAGAATCATCTCTGAAAACAAAAAAGGCAAGGAATGAAGACATGGTGATGGTGGACGCAAATGAAGACATGGTGGTGGTGGACGCAAATGAAGACATGGTAGAGGTGGATATGAATGTGGAGGACATGGATACTGATTAGATGATATGATTATGCAAATAATGCAATAGAAACTTAAATAAAATTTATTATATATAACAAGAAAGAATCTATCTCTTATTTTTCTTTTTATATGAGCTATTACATTATTCCAAAAATTGTCAACAAACTCCATATCGAAGTGGCTCCCGTGATATCGTCGTCGTGCCCACGTGCGCGCACACCGTATCTATCAGACTCGTTATGGAAATATTTTTTGCAAATGCATCGCCAGCTGAGCGAATTGCTGGAGGAAGACACAGAAAACCTTGGTACCATCGAAGACGCAATTAAATTAGTGAATCCCTACGAATATCTCTTCACCAAAGTGCCAGGGTCTACGTTACCTGTCAGCAAATTGACGTTCAAGACCAGTCTATTCTACGACTTACTCGAACTACATCACAATCTGATTCTTTTTGACCCTGCAAGGCCCATTCAATCCTTGCACGTGTCTTGCCATTGCGAAGAGTCCATGGGGGTCTTGGAAATAGTACGGGACAAACTCCCCGGCGACCATCATTCGGGGGCGTTTAGTCAAAGTGACTTGGAATGGAATTTTGAGGACAAGTACCATTTTCTCTACTACGACTCCCATCACAACGCGATATCCTTCATCAAGGCATTGATGGTGGTCATCTGTCACCAAGCGGCGGATGGTGTTGCGGTGATACATTTAGCAGGGATATTTGAGAAGCTAGTCGTGGACGGCATTTTTCTGTTGTCTTCTCTCTTCCATAAGGTTTACATTTCCAAACCTTGTCCAAATAATGTGGCTAGTTTTAGCAAATACATTGTTTGCAAAGGGTTTCACTGTAAAGATGAAACCTATTTACATGAAATGTTTGCGAAACTGATGGTGTTTGCTCACATCGAACGCAACGAAGTTGGAGGACTTTTCGCTTACGATGTCCCGTGCTATTTTCGTAACAAACTGGATGAAGTAAACGTTATCATTGGTCAGCAACAGCTGGAGTCCATGGAACTGGTTCTCTCCATTCATCGAAACAAGAACAGACACGACAAAATTGAAAACGTGAAAAAAGCCAATATCCAGAAGTCTATCTTATGGTGCGAAAAGTTCAAAATTCCATGCAACCGATTCTCTGGGAAAGTAAATATCTTTCTGCCCATAGCCACGGAAAGTGGGGTGGAACCATAACTCAAATCAATAGGCCGCACTGCCAGTGGTAGTCGTGTATGTGTTGGGTGATTGCGAGTAATGATTGCTACTGAACACCGTACCTGGGAAGTAACGATACGGACTCGGTTGGGATGCTGAGGATTGGTACTGGGGCAATTGGCCCGGGTAATAGCAGAACTTCTTGTTTTGGAAGCGCCCAGATTGGCTCATGTTCAATGGCCAAGGAGTGTTGCAAGTCGGCGCCTTGTTTTTCAGGACGTTTGCATCCCCGGCATACAGTTGGTTGGCGGTCACCAATTGTGGACCAGTGTTGTTGTTGTTCTGAATAGAGGCAGCATTCGTCGAGATGGTGTCGACGTTCAATTTCAGTAATCGCGTCGAACTCGATACAGCACCTTGCTTTGCGTACTGGTAGTTATTGGGTTTGTAGACCGTCAATTGGCATCCAGTAGGGTTGGTTGGCCCGGAGGGTGGCATGCCCCAATAGGGATTGTTGATGAAGGATTCAAATACTTGTATGGCCGGGGTGCGTTGCGCAGGAGGTAATCCTTGCAACCATGCAAAGAACCCCTGGATGGAATTGATACCCGTCTCACCAAATGCAGTAGCTTGTTCCTGGGTGACAATACCTTCGTTCAACAAGATGCCCATTACTTGGTAGATGAAGGCGTTCTCGGAACCTTCGTAGAGTGGTGCGTTAGCTTGGCAATTGGCCAAGTAGGTGTTGGTCAAGGCCAGAGGACTTCCAGGCACCGGAGCATTGTTGCCACTGAGGGCGATGTAATAGGGGTTGATGGAACCATTGGCGTTGGTGCCATTCGTTCGAGTAGTGAGAAAGTTGAATGCCTTTTGGTTGTAGGTCTTGCATCGATTCTGTAGATACTGTTTGGTCGTTGTATAATAATTCTTCTTCAAATTGGTGCTCGCATAGAGTACTCGTTGTTTGGCAATCTGTTCTTGGTTGCAGCACCATACAGGGTTCGTAGTATTCGGTGCGGGGTTCTCCAACAAATTGCCGTTGTTGGGCTTGTAGGAAGCCACGATACCAACACCTTCACAGGTCTGGCAATCACTCTGCAATTGGACGACACCATTCACTTCGTTGGGTGGATTGAGCTTGACGGTGAATGCACCTGGTTTGTCTTGCATATCGTTCAGCAATCCTGACCCACCAAATCCGCCACCCAAGGAAGTGCCTTTGCTGGATTTGACAAAGCGGTTCATGTTGTAATTGACCAATCCATTTTCATCGATGGACAATTGGAGGTTGCTGTTGGGACTGTTGACGTTTAGATTGGCAATTCCCTCCACGGGTGCAGGCGGTACCACCCGACCCTTGCGGTAATGCTTGATAGGACGAGGGAGGCCGAATCCAGTAGGAAAATTGTTTCCAGGGTCATTGTTCGTGAGAGGACGGATGTGGCCGGCAGCGACTCCGACGGGAAAACTGTTTGCACCCGTACCTTTCCAAGGTATATATTGCTTGCAATAGTAGGTGCTCCGGTGCGTGTAGCCAGAAGCAGGCATTGAATTCATTCCTAATGGATAATAGGCAGATGACATGGATATCTTTTGTTTTTTTTATTATACTATTATGCAAGAAAATAAAAAAAAAGACGTATAATATATATATATATAAACAGAAGGAATGGAAATACAAAATATGTTAACATTGGTAAATATATTGATTGTGTTTTTCGTTGTTCTTCTCTCTTACCAGATATTTTTAGCATATGGAGGAAACACCGTACTCGAAGGAATGGAGACCGGTGACACGGAATACAAACCATATGATAGCAACAATCCCGACAATGCGATGATTTTGGCTCAACAAAATGCGGGCAACATTGCCTATTTGAAGGAGCGTATCAGTAAGTACGATGGATTGTACCAAGAAGTGCAAGACATCAGTGGAAATGTGCAAACATTGCAAAAGCAGGTCAACGATATGGTGCAAGCCCAACAAGATTATACCAACCAAATGACTGGAGGTGGAAAAGCACCAGAAATCACCGGAACATAAAGGGATGAGAGAAACAAAAACATTTTAGGTATCGTTCGCAAAAATAAATATATTCACATAGATTAGTGAAGTAGTATGTCCAATTTATTCGATGAAGTATTGAAGAATGCTAGCGGGGTAGAAGAAAAATACTTGGGGCCTACCTACCCTTATTATCGGAATATCAAAACACCCAGCCAGATTGGGATGAGTTCCGAAGGTACCCTTCAGCAAACGGCTAAAGATATCGATGGATTGATTCAGTACGTTGAGTTGCTCGTCTCAGGAAATAGCAGAGCGTCCGCAACAGGAGGTCCTTTAGGCAACAAGTTTTTCCTGCAAACGGGGGCCAAATGTGCGGCCATTGACAGTTGCACCGACCCCAACGACGTATCGACCTGTCAAAAGGTGGACCGGTACATTTATGTCAACAATGTTCCTATGGGAAACATCCCGTTTATCTCTAGTGGCATGGGGGTGAATTTCTCCGAACTGAAGGGCTTGATACCAGGTGCCATGGGCAACTTGAATGTCTTGAACCCTTTTGGCATCATGCGGTCTTTCCTTGCCGGTAGCACACCAAAGTGTCAACCATTGACCATGCAGACCATTTCCAATGACAACGTCAAGTCTTCTCAAACACACTATGTGACACTGGCGGATATTCAAAGCATGGACCCATGCAATTTTCCGAATGGGGTCAATCCATTGAATCCAAACCAAAAATGCACTGAAACATTTCAGACAGCGAAGGGGGATGAAATGGTATTGACGATGCCAGACGACCCGTTGGCACAATTGTACTTCCTGGGTCTCAGCGGTCTCGGACTGTATATTTTTTATAGATTGATGGACAAGGCACGGTAACCCTTTCTTCTTATGTTAACTAAATGATATTGTCTCCGTATATAGTTAACAACCACACTCAATAACGTAATGTAAAGGAAAGGAAAGGAGGAATGTATGGAAAGGAATATAAGGAAAAGAATGTATGTACAAGAAACATAAGACAATCAACCATGTCAATAACATGTGGTTTTTCTATGAGGTTCTTAAAGATTTGCAAACAAAGGACCTTTCTATGAGGTTCTTAAAGATTTGCAAACAAAGGGCCTTTCTATGAGGTTCTTAAAGATTTGCAAACAAAGGACCTTTCTATGAGGTTCTTAAAGAATGTCACGCCCCCTGTCCGTCCCTACATCATGTAGGGGATTTTGATGGATTTTGAAAAAAAGTCAAAAAAAGGGTTCTCTACATATTGTAGAGAAAGTCATTGGTTTTTCTGTTGGGAAAAGTTTTTTGACTTTTCGATTTTGGACATTTTTTTTGTCCATTTTTGAAAAGTGCCGATATTTTATGGGAAAAAAGAACGATTTGTGACCATAATGAAAAATTAGCGTCTCACGACCAAAAAAATAATTCAAAATTTGTGACGATAAAATTTTTTGTTCGGACTTTTAGGCATTTTTTTATTATCATTCAATGGTAACAGAGGGTAACAAAAAAATGCCAAAAAATGCCGAAATTTTTTACTGTCAACATTGTGACTTTACATGCACTAAACTCGCCAATTTCATGGTTCATCAATCAACCCGTAAACATTCGCTCAGTCTCAATGGTAACCAAATGGTAACCGATGGTAACAAAAAAATGCCAAAAAATGCCGTTTTCTCGTGTCAATGTGGCAATTTATACAAACATAAATCAGGCCTTTCTCGTCACAAAAAAATATGCAAACATAGCGAAATTTTGGAATGTAGTGCAAACCTGGAAGAACCTCCACAAAAAGCCCCCGCATGTAGTGAGGAACCTAGCAAACATGTTCTCTCCAAACCACCGTTCGACAATGACCTCATTATGTTCTTAATCAAAGAGAATGCCGAACTCAAAACGCTGATGATGGAAGTGCTCAAGAATGGCACCAACAACAGCAACAGTAACAGCAACAATAGCAACTCTTACAACAAGTCCTTCAACCTGCAGTTCTTTTTAAACGAGACCTGCAAAAATGCAATGAACATCATGGATTTTGCCGACTCTATCCAGCTGCAATTGTCCGACCTGGAGGCCGTAGGGGAACTGGGTTATGTAGAGGGAATTTCCAACATTATTGTACGAAACTTGAAAGCGTTGGATGTGACCGAACGTCCCATTCATTGCGCAGACAAGAAGAGAGAAATCATGTATATCAAAGACGAGGACAAATGGGAACGCGAAGACGCCGACAACAAAAAAATCAAAAAAGTAATCAGGAAAGTCGAATGCAAGAACCAACGCTTGTTGGCCAAATACAAAGAAGAGCATCCAGGGTGCAACATGTCCTCCTCCCAATACGCCGACCAATACAGCAAAATCGTGATTGAGGCGATGGGGGGAGCAGGCAACAACGACAAGGAAAAGCAAGACAAAATCATATCCAATATTTCTAAAGAGGTTGTTATCGACAAGTATGGGTCCTTGTCCTTATCCTCAGTCAAATAAAAGCAAATCCAGTGCATCTTGCTGCTTCTTTGGTTCTTCTTGTTCTTGGTGCATCAGTTGCTTCGTCAGGTAATCGATGGTCTTCAATTTCACATTGATTTCCTTTTCCAGTCTTGCAATAATTTGCTTCTGCGAACTCACGATATCTTTCAACTTTTCACACTCCGTGTAGTAGTTCATCTTGTTCATGTTCAACTCCGACAGCCATTTGCCATGTGTCTTTGATTTGATATGAATACTGAAACAGTGACGGGAGTCGAACACATGGTCCTTACGCGCTCCGCATGGACATCTCAATCCGTGCTGAAATTTACTGGATGGTGGCAAGTAATCAGAGTAGTTGCCATCATCTCCAATGGAGGGTTCATAGATATCGGATTCAACGACGAGTTCCATAGCATATATGTGTGTGTATGTGTGTGTGTGTATGTATATAAGGTTATCTCATGTTATGTCACCTTTATATGTCACCTTTATGTCAATTTTTTTTAACAGTTTTTTGGATATCATGGTTGTTTAATGTTTTTTGCCACTACGGCGCTTTTTTTTGCTTTTTCCACCAACCATGGTCAAGGGTTGAGCCATTTGGATGTTCGAAATGGGTGCAGCATTCATGGGGGCTTCATATGGGGATACTGAGACCCCTCCACCGCGACGGGTACGCTTACGATTGCGCCTTCCACGACGTTTGCCACCATTGGGACCATTATCAGTGGTTCCTGGTGGTTGTAATTGCTCTTCTTGAATTTGTGTTGTTCCTTCATTTGTGCGTGTTGTTGGTGTCAAAGCCATTTGTGTTGTAATAGGTGTTGTAATAGGTAGCATTGGCGTCGGTTCCACGGCACCTTGGTTAGGGTTTGGGTCTAATAAACTGCTGAAATAGGCCATAATACCATCACGAACACCATCACCATCATTACCACCTCCTCTCTTCGTCACATTTCGCCGCACCTTTCTGCCTCTTCTTTTTGTACCATGTCTTGCTCTGCTCATTTGTCTGGTAATTATATATTACAAAAAGAAATTAATATAAAATTTTCTTAAGCTTGTTTTACTAAAGCTCGAATCAATTGTTTGTAACAATAAAAAGCGGCTAATGCGCCTAAAATCTCGACCAGAACGTATGGCAATACATCCGCTTTGGAAAGTTTTCCAGCTGCATACAAGGCAATAGCCACTGCAGGATTGAACGCACCCCCGGAAATGGCTCCACCCAACAGCACGGGGACGGCTAAACCAAGGCCAATTGCGAGCCAATTTCCGGTTGCAAGAATAACGAACATCAAGAACATTGTCCCTAAAAATTCCACCACAAGCTTGTTCATCAACATATTAGTAAAAGCAAATATAACTTATATCGACAAAAAAATAATAAACACTGTGGTTGTCATTGTTCTATCTATCTATCAATGGAACGAGGAGAGATAGCCAACATACACGGCAGATACGTTGTATTACATGACAAACGTCTAATCGATGACTCTTCTTGCTTGCACTCGTTGCTCCCAAACGACACCGTGGAGTATGAAGTCCTACCTGTCACCAACAAATTACGTATCCTCAGAATTGTCAAGAGAGAACCCCGTGTTTACATGGCCATCGTAAAGTCGCTTACAACAAACCACGTATCCGTCGTTATCCCTGGCCTGCCTAAATATTTCTCTCTAGCTCTTCCAAACAAAACTCATTCTTTCAATGTATTTTCGGTTGTTCTTCTAAAAGTGGTCGATATTCAGCGCATTGATATCCTGAAAGTATATGACTCTATACGCAACAGAGAGAACGACAAAGACCTCTTTCTCACCATGTACGAAGAGCAGGCTTTCTCTTGCAGAGTGTCCCCCCTCTACGCATCTCTTGAGCAACCTTCTTGCTATATACTTCCCATACAGAATTTAACACACCTAGATACCTTCACCGTCGACCCCACCGAGTCCAAGGATTTCGATGATGCAATCAGCTTTGATGCCGACACCGGCAAATTGTATGTGCACATCGTCGACGCACACCATCAGATTGGACAACTGAGTGCGGAAGAACTGCGTGCACAACAATGCGCCTTTACATTGTACTTACCAGAGCACATTGAGAACATCCTTCCACATCATTTAGCTGAAGACAAACTCAGTTTGATTGCTGGGGAAGAGAGAAACGTGGTGACTGTAGAATTTGACATTGACGCAGCTACTCAGAACATTCTCCAACATTCTCTCTACCCTTCGATTATTCAAGTGAAAAAGAGATACACTTATGCAGAATTCAATGCAGATTTGAGTCGTTTCCCAGCTTTGATGACTTTCTATCTTCGATGGAGGAGAGAAACATTCAATATTCCCCATGTCAAACTACATGTTGATAAGAGCAATGGCAAACTAACCCATGCCATCTTGGAAGATTATTTTGATGACGCTCATCGCATGATTGAGACCCTGATGGTCCTTACGAACCTTACAGTAAGTCAGCATGTCAAAGATTTGCTACCGCAACGCTACCATTGCCGTGTCAAAGACGAGATGGAACTGATTCCCTTCACAGGCAACCGCACCATGGACTCCATTCTGACCATCAAGAACTATAAACCGGCGGTCTATGACCACCAACAAGCGGGCCATTTCGGTCTTGGATTGTCCACTTATACGCATTTCACATCTCCTATTCGACGCTATTTTGATGTCATTGTGCATCGCATGTTGGCGGGTGTCCGGTATGCCAATTTAGACGAAGTGCTGGCGCATATCAATGGGCAAGAGAGGTATATCGACAAAAACATTGTGCAATGCTATAACAATGTGAAATGGTTGACCTATTTTGAAGAACATCTCTCTAAGATATGGAGTGGGTATATAATAACTGTCACCCGAGTTGGTGTGGTGGTCCTCTTAGAGGAGAACTTGTATGAAGTGTTTGCGTTTGTTTCCGAACAAGAAATGGCTGTTGGACAGCGCCTACATATTAAGGTGAAGTCCGTCGACTGGCTATCGTTGACGGTCAAGGCGACGATTGTGGAATCAAAATAAAATTGTCGCAAATAAAATTGTCGCAAATAAAATTGTCGCAAATAAAATCATCAAATTAAATAATAGAGAGAAAAGATAGAAGTAGCCATAATGTCAATTCTTTACGCAGAAGTATCCGTTATACAGGAAGAAACATTGTTTCGCACGATGTTCCGTTTGACAGGGTATGAGTGTGCGATAACAGATGAGGACACTGTGATTATGACATTTGACAACGACGAATTCCCTTACGACACCCGGGTTGAATTTAGCAAGAGAAAGAAGACATTTTCGTTCTCCGAGCCAAAAAAAGACAATTTTCCACTCTGGTTCGAAACGGACAAGGAGAGAATAAACACCGTCTGGCTAAAGCAATCAGTTGTCAATGCAGACGGTATCGAGCAGTTGGATTGCACAGAGATGTTCAAAGACTACCAAAAGACCAATAATTCTCTCGAACGTTCCGCGTTCAATGCGATATATTATTCCATGTCTGATGGGAAAGACCTTTTCGGCATTATAAAAATCAAATCGAGCCCAAGCAAACCGCGCTTTATTGTTGGATACAATCGGCGTTATTTTGACAAGTCGGATGTGGTGTATTTGGTGCACTGTTTTTTGACAAAAACATATGAAACATGATGACATTCATATGATGAATTAATTTGCACTATAAAAACAAATATAATCAAATTTGTAAATACTTCTTGATTATATTTTTTTTGCATCCCTTGCCTAAACTTAAATCGCTGTCCAGGGGTTGACACGGGGCAGGTACTTGAGTCCCAAGGCGTTGATGAGATATTGCTCATATTGAGCGCCTTGACCCTTTGATTTGTAGAATGCATAGATACGGCCTTGAGAGCCGATTTTGGTGCGAGGACTGCTGATGGTCAATGCAGCGCCCGTGCGACCGTAACTTCCAAGCCCGTAGGCGGGTGTCAATACAGGATATCCGTAAGGCATTGTATAGATATACTAAATATATTATTTTTTCCCAAATCAATAATTTTGACGCGCAATGGCTCCCCATGCACAGACTTGTCCATTGCTCAAACTGGTGTTTTGGATAGCACCCTTCTTTTTCGGTGCAGTGCACCCCCCTGAGCGCGCACGTCGGATACTCGAATGTGTACCACTTGGGTAATAGCTCTTGGTGCTCGTGGGGGCTGCATTGGGTAGATTGACCTTGTATGCTGTTTGGCCGACCGCATTGCTTTTCACGATGTTGACATAGAGAGAAGAAGGAATCGGGGCAATGTAATTGGTGTGCGTGGAAACGGGTACTTGACGTTGTGACGAGTTGATGACATAAGATTGTGGCACTGACATTTTTCCTAAAGCCGTTTGCTGGGCCTTCACGGTTTGACTGATGGCTGTGCGCAAGTACTGTTTGCGCGCATTCGAGTTCATTTCGGCAAAGACAGGCTCTTGCATGGGATAAAATTGGGGCGGGGTCGGTCGGATACCCGTGAGGACACCGTAGCTGTGGTATGGAATGATGCCTGGGTATTGATTGGTGCTTAAAGGTCCGGTGATCGGGGCGTTGACGTAATTGTTGTACGACATGGAACCCTTGTTCGTGGATACTGCGTATGGAGTGCTGCTGGCCATTTCTATAATAGAATTAGATTTAAAATTACGATAGAATATGTGTTTTTTCAATGTCGTGTTCGTCTTTTCGTCGTAGGATGTTTCTTCTTTCGGGAGACCTTTTGTCGTTTGTGGTTCTTTTTTGTTTTTCTGGGTTTTACACTACGGGTTTTTCTTGTTTTTCCACCATGCTTTATAATCTCCGCATTTTTTTCCATAAACTTAAGAAGTCTTTGGTATTCCGGGTCACTAGGGTCTAAAAGAGGTCGTCCACTATGTATATCACGAAAATTAGAGCAAGAAAAATCAAAAATGACAAGTTGTTTAACCCGAAAATTCCGAAAAAAATGAACAATACGACTCAATGCGATATCTCGGTATTGTAACCCTGTATCAGTTTTATACTCGAAAAGAGATAGATTATACAATAACATCGAAATATCTATCGGTTCTGTCTTATTTGGTAGAAATAGTACCATGTTGTCATCGTTTTCGGTATCGTTCTGATACTCATAATCTACCATACGCTCTCCAGGTTTAACAGTCGTTATTCTAGAATATCCCTTTTTTTTGCCAAATTCATGGAATACTTTGCATTCTTTCATGGAGCCAAACTCTTGATCAAATTCTTCACAATAAGTTTTGGCAATTAACTTGCTTGTTTCTGTTAGCATTTCATTTAAATCATCTTCTGTTACACCATAGCTGTTTCTATTAAAATTGTTTATGTGCATAACGTAATTGTCTTTTCTTATCCCGCTAACAAAGCAAGAAGCACCAGGATTACTAAAAGGAACATATTTTATTTCGATTCCTTCTGGTATTGTAAAAGTCGCAGGACCATCTTGCCATGTTACTGGTATGGCACCATGTGACATCATTATTCCTAAAGTAACTCTTTCTTGATTAAAGATAAGCGGGGCAATACGTTGAAGCATTTGATAAAAAGGTATTTGTTTGGACGTTGCATTTTCCATTTTTTCTTGAATAAATTCATCAAATTCATCAAGCTTTTGTTGTTCCTCTTCATTAAAAGATGGTGGTTCGTACTCTTTTCCTGGTCCGAAATCAAGCGGTTTTGGAAACTTTGCTCGCTTTGCTTCAAGTTTTGCTTCCATTGCTCGAGTTCTTGCTCTCAGTTCATCAAGTTCTGCTAGCTGTGCTGCATCAATTTTTGTTCGCATTGCTTCAAGTTCTGCTTGCTCTTTCGCTGCGGCTGCTTGCATGGCTGCTTGTGCTTCAATTTCTGCTTCAATTTTTGAACTCCATGTTTCTGCTTGCTCTTCCGTTCTTGCTGCTCGCAATGTTGACTCAATTTCTTCTTTCCATTTTGTTAGCTGTTCATCTCTTTCTGCTGCAAGTTTTGCTTGTATGTCTGACCAGCCTCTTTGAGGTGTTGCTTGCATGGCTGAAACCCAGTAGTCTCTTGGAGGTGTTGGAAATGTTGCTGGAAATGTTGCTTGAGGTGGTGCTTGTGCTGGAAATGGTGCTTGCATGGCTGCTTGTGCTGGAAATGGTGCTTGCATTGCTGCTTGAGGTGTTGCTTGCATGGCTGCTTGAGGTGTTGCTTGCATGGCTGCTTGAGGTGTTCCTAGTGCTGGAAATGGTGTTCTAGATGCTTCAAGTTTTTGTAGCTCTTCCGCTCTTTCTTCTTCCCATTGTTTCCATAATTCATCTAAAGTAGTAGGAACATTCGGCCTTGGTCTCTTATTATCTGGCTCCATAGTAACTAATATATATTATAATATAATATAATATATATTATGATTAATTATTAGTAGAGGTTCCGCCTTGGAGGACTCCCAATATAGTTGGGCATACCACAGAACAAGCATTGCTGGAACAATGCTGCTCCAGGAATCGAGGAATTATTCTTTTTGCATTTTGCGCATCGGAATATGCCAGGTAAGTGACAAATGCGGTGGGCGTTGAAATCTGTCTTTTGGTATTGAAGCTGTTGGCGGTTATTAAACTTGGGGGTCATTTGTTTATATAGTAATACATACACTATAGTTTTCTATTCTTTGATTTCTTTGATTTCTTTGATTTCTTCGATTTCTTTGTTTTCTTCATCGTTTCCGTTTTCTTCATTGTCTTGCTATACCTTATCATCTTGCTATTCTTATTCTTCGTGTTTCGTTTGACAAACCCAAACCCTCCATATTTCACTTTCTTGCCTTCATCCGTTGTTTTGGACATGATGTCTGTTCGCAGTCCCCGCCACAATCCGTCATGCGTTTGATAGGCTGCATCGTCAAACCAACTGCAAGACAAATCCACCATCACAATTTCCTTCACTCCATGGTTTCGCAGAAAGAACACAATGTTTGACAATGAATTATAGGTGAAGTACTCTCCACGTCTCGAACGAGCTTGAGATAGCTTTCCCATGTCAAATTGTGGAAGACCAAGGATATGCAAGTTAGCAGAGACAGATTGGTCCTCCTCATCAAAATTATATTTGTAATTCAACATTGGGTCACCAGGGTTCACCGTGATAATGCGGTAATACCCTTCGGCTGCAACACAGGATTTATACCGTCGAATGTCGCTCGCTGTGGCATACCGTCCCGGTTGGTCTTCCGACACTTTGCAGAGAAACTGTGTTTGATAGCTTTCGCCAAGACGTCGCAAATCGGTCTCCACATCATCTATGGGCTTCGACGCTGTTTCGGCTTGGATATCGTTCACTATTGCAAGAACTTGAATACTCGATGTTTCGGCAGTAAAACACAAATTTCCCGGAGTACTGAATTTTAGCATTTTCAATGTGACGTCTGCAGGCATTGTAAAAAAAGTCCCCTCTGATGGAGCAGAGCCATGAGCCGCTGAGAAAATGTACACCCTGCCATTGTTCCTTTCTAAAAGGTTCTTCAAATCAACATCAAAGTTTGTTAACCACTCATCTATTTCTTCTTCTCTCTGTGCATGACGCTTTCTCTCTTCGTTTTCGGAAATAACTCTTCTGAACTTTTCTTGGTCCATGGGGCTTTTGGTTTCAAGCCATTCCTCAAGTTCTGTATCTTGCTTCTTTCGTTGTTTTAAAGGTCGTTCTTCCATTAATCTGTTTGAATTATATTTTGTATATATTAAACTCTGAAAATAACTGTATTTTTCTCTGATGATATAATATATATAGAGCTATAAGAAAGAGCGATTTCTTTTTATTTTAATACGAATATGGAAAACACATTTATATTAAATCTAAACGATTCGTCTTGTCTCATTCATACCTTACTTAATATCGTCTGATGCTACGTATCGCGGATTGACTGCTGTTGGA